>Ga0335085_10005808_pt1 | contig 19689 bp, 14 predicted proteins | sample Lox_Sample_45_FD_206712 | JGI IMG/M metagenome (GOLD analysis project Ga0335085, IMG submission 206712) | Soil microbial communities from Loxahatchee National Wildlife Refuge, Florida, United States - Lox_Sample_4.5 | ecosystem: Environmental > Terrestrial > Soil > Wetlands | place: USA...
GAACGCGTGGTCTGGTGGGCAACGCCTCGGGCGGCATCAATCGCGGCGTGGCCATATCCGGCGATCGTCTGTTCATGGTCACCGATCACGCGCACATCATTGCGCTGAACCGCTACACAGGCGACCCCATCTGGGATACCGAAATGGCGGACTGGCATCAGAATTACAACGCTACATCGGCGCCGCTTGTTGTCGGCGATCTTGTCATTTCCGGTACTGCGGGCGGGGATGAAGGCGCGCGCGGATTCGTGGCTGCCTTCGATCAATCGAGCGGAAAAGAGGTGTGGCGCTTCTGGACCGTGCCGCGCGCCGGCGAGCCTGGCTCAGAAACATGGAATGGCGCCGAGATCGAGCATCCTGCATCGGCCACTTGGATGACCGGCTCGTACGATCCCACCGCGGGAATTGTCTATTGGGCCGCGGGAAACCCCGGCAACGATCTGGTGGGCGACGCGCGCGGGGGCGACAATCTGTACTCGAGTTCGATCCTTGCTCTCGACGCGAAGACCGGCAAGCTGCGCTGGTATTACCAGTTCACGCCCCATAATGTGTGGGATTATGACGCGCAGGCGCCGTCAGTGCTGGTGGACGCGCAATGGCATGGACAAGCTCGCAAGCTGCTGTTGCACGCCGATCGCAACGGATTCTTCTACATATTTGACCGGCTCACGGGCGAACGGCTGCTCACCAAACCTCTCGTGCACAACCTGACTTGGGCGAAGGAGATCGGAACTGATGGCCGCCCGGTCGTCAACCCGAATCAGGAGCCGACGACAGAAGGAACGCGCGTCTGCCCCGCGCTCGACGGCGCCACCAACTGGTACTCGACCGCATTTAATCCATCGACGGGGCTTTACTACGTTCAGACGCTGGAAGCCTGCGCGGATTTCGTGAAGCGATCCCTCGAGTGGAAAGCCGGCGCCGGATACATGGGCGGCACGGCACGCCGCGACGGCGGCCAAAAGATTCTGCGGGCCATCGATATTCAGACCGGCGACGTGAAATGGGAATTGCCGCAAACCGGCCCGGCGAACTCGTGGGGAGGCGTGCTGGCGACAGCGGGTGGCGTCGTGCTGTTCTGCGAAGATGGCGGTATTTTCACGGCTGCCGACGCGCGGACGGGAAAACGGCTTTGGCAGTGGCCCGCGGAACTCGTCTGGCGATCTTCGCCGATGACATACACGTTCGATGGCAAGCAGTATGTGGCCATCGCTGCGGGATCGAACGTGGTGTCGTTCGGTTTAGCGCAATAAGCGCTTACCGGAAAAGCCGCGGCGCGAAGTCCTTCAGACACCGCCTCCACGTCAGCCATTCGTGGGCGGTCCCGGGCGATTCGAAGTAGACGTTGTGAATGCCGGCCTGGGTCAATTGGTCGCTGAAGTTCTTCGTGCCCGGACCCTCGGCGGAGCCGATTCCGAGGAACAGCACTTTCACTTTTTTGTTGAATGCCGCGGGATCGGCGAAGGCGCCGTTGCAGCCCGTCTTCGGATCGAACGTGCCGCCTCTACCGCCGCAACTGCCGCTGAATCCGCCGATGTAGGTGAATTTGTCGAGATTGGACAGCGTTGTCAGGAACGTCTGCATGCCGCCCATCGAGAGTCCTGCCATGGCGCGGTTTTCGCGGCCGGGCAACACGCGGTAGGTTCGCTCGACCGCCGGGATCAGATCGGTCAGCATCATTTCGGTGAAGGTCCCGCCGGTGAAGCTGGCGAGTCCGCCGCCGGGAAGCCCTGGTGCTCTGCCAGGACCGGGCTGTGGCGGCTCAGCGCGCGGCGCAGGCACAAGGCCACGGCCCGCGAAGATCGAACCGTCTTCACCGGGTTTCACCGCGTTCAGATTGTCCATCACGACGATCATCGGCTTCGCTTTGCCGGCCGCGATCAGGTTATCCATGATGAAGTCGACATGGCCCTGTTTGGTCCACCCGGTTTCATCCTCGCCCCAGCCGTGCAGCAAATATAAAACCGGGTAGTGCGCTTTGGCGTTCGACCCGTAATCGGGCGGCGTATAAACAAACGCCCGCCGCCAGCGGCCGGTCACCTTCGAGTAATACGATTGCTCGCTTACATGACCGTGCGGAACGTCTTTCGCGTGATAGTAATCCGCGTCCGCATCGGGCTCGGGAATTTCGATACCGCTGTTCAGCCATCCGGAGCCGAAAAAAGTCATCGTCGATGGATCCGCAACCGTAGCGCCGTCGACCCGGAGACCGTAGTAATGAAAGCCGACTACGAGCGGAGTCGTGGTTACGCTCCAGATACCGTCCGGACCTTTCGTCATGTCGAAGCCGCCCCCGATTCGCACGGATACCTTTTCGGCATCGGGCGCGATGACGCGGAACATCGCGCGGTGATCCGGATAGACGCACGGATATTTCGCCGCAGGCACGTTCAGCACGGAAGGGATGCAGTCACCTGCCGTGTCTGCAAAGAGCAATCCGCTACTCAAAGCGCCGCAACTCAAAGCGGCGAGAATGATGATTGATTTCATACGCACTCCTTTCGTCTGACTACTCGCGGCACTCGAAGTTCGCGGCGTCTTCGGTGTTGCCGCTTCCTTTGTATTGCGCATGCAGCGGATACGCGCAAAGCGGGCGGCTGCGGCCGGGGAAGTCGCGTCCGGTGGCTGTGAGGCTTTCGGGTGCGACACCCTGTTCGACCCAGCGCACCATCGCACTCAGGGCGTCGAATGAATCGAGCGTTTCCGGACCGCCCGCGCAGTGGCCCATACCCGGTACCAGATAAAGACGGCTGGAGGCGCGAACCTTGTCATCGCCGCCGTTGGCTTTCGTCATTCGCTCGTAGTAGTCGACGGTATCCTGCGAGGAAAACCAGGGATCGCTGTTGCCGTGATAGAAGAGCAGCTTGCCGTTGTGACCGAAGAAGGTGTTGAGGTTGGTCCAGTGCGCGGTTGTGTTGAGAGGCTCGGCGGGATCGTTGCGCACCCGATCCACTGCGGCATCGACATCCATGCCGATATCCGTGAAACCCGGCCCGACCGGACTCGATCCGCCGTGCAGAAGACCGGGGATGCCCTGGGTTGAAGCGATGCCCGTGTCAAAGAAGAATCCGGCATAGACCTGACGGCCTTTGGAATCCTTCGGACCGGCAAAGCCTTTTTCGAGCGCGGCGGCCTGCGCGGCGGAGAGACATCCGTCCATCTTCGCGCCTTTGCAGACCAGCGTTTTGGGATCGAAGTGGCAAGCCTTCCGGTTGAAGACCATGCGATCTTTCACGCCATCGAGCGCGTCGCACTGATTGATCAGGCCTTCGATCACCGTTTTCCTGTCGCTGTCGGAAAGAGCATCGTTGGTGATCGGTTGACCTTTATCATTTTTGGGAGCGATCTCGTTGAGCGAAGCTGCGACCCAGCGATCCCCGATGCCGGAATAACTGGTGCGCATGGCGGGCGAGCCGGCAATCACGCCGTCGAAGTAAGTCGGATAACGCTCGGCCATCAGCATGGCCTCGCGGCCGCCCGTGGAGCATCCGGCGAAGTAGGAGTGGTCGATGGGCTTGCCGTAATGCTGCGCGACGATGCGCTTAGCAATTTCGGCGAAACGGCCGATGGCCTCGTATGCGAAATCGAGGCTGGCCTGCTGATCCTGCTGGAAACTGCCATCGAAGCCGCCGCGGCCTTCGTGACCGGTGTCCGTGCTGGCGACCGCGAAGCCACGCGCCAGCCCGGGTTCCGTCCCTGCTCCGCTCGCGCCGAGCGGAAACTGTACCGAACCATTGAGCCCGCCGCCGCCCTGGAGCAGGAAGCGTCCGTTCCAGTTCTGCGGCAGAGCGACGGCGAAGCCGATGCCGTAGGTCGCGCCAGCCGAGCCGGTGCGCTTGTCAATCATGCCATCGATACGGCAGTACGCGGGCAGTTTGACACTGGAAGCCTGCGCGCCGCGGCCAGGAGGCGTCGATCCGGCGGGAGTCCATTCCGCCTTCGTGACCTCCAGATTTACGCCGGGCAACTGCAGTTGCTTCATCGCAGCGCAGGTGGCGGGGTCGGATGACTGCGCCAGCGCAGTTCCTCCCGCAATCAAAACCATCACAGCTAATTTCGAACTAAGATTGAACATTTGTGACTCCTTCGTTGAGAGGAAAACTGTACTCGGTTTCATCCAGCCGCTCGAAGACCCGAACAGTGGGATTGAAAATCCAGTTGAGCGCGAGTCCGATGAACAGCAGAGCGGCAAACCCGGTGGCGAGAACGAATCCATATCCAGGGCCGCCCATCATATCGCTGATCGCGCCCATGGCAAGAGGCGCGAGTACGGCGGATAAACAGGTGAAGAACAAAATGATGCCGGCGCCCGCGCCGTGTTCCGATTTCGGCAGGCAGCTGATTCCTTTGGAATTGATGGTCGGATAAATCACCGACATGAAGAGGCCTGAAAGCGGCAGCAGAAAGATGGCCCAGGCGATGCCGCCTGCCACACTGGCTGCGAAACAGGCCAGGATCAGTGCGGAGAAAAGTGCCAAAACTCCGGTCCATTGAAAATGATTCAACATCCACGAGCCGAGGAATCGTCCGGCAGCGCGCAGGAGAAAAAAGATTGAGATGCCGTAGGCGGCGACCCACGCCCCAGAACCGCGGTATCCGGCGACCAGCGTGGGCATCCAGACGTAGATTGCCGATTCTACCGCCACATACAAAAATGCTCCAAGAGAGAAGGCCAGAATATAGCGGTTCGTCATCACACCCGCAGCATTCGATCGCCGCATTTCGGCCGATTTCGCCCAGGGATAGCGCACCGAAGCCGCAGTCAGAATCAGCAACAGACACATCGTTCCGGCGATCACATAGAGCCAATGCCAGGAGAGACCGCGGATCAGAAGGCGGGCCAGAATCGCTGGTCCGATGATCGATCCAACGCCGAAGAAGCCTTCCACCGTATTCATGATTGAGGTGTGCTCTTTCGTCGAAGTCACGATGTCGCCGATCAGGGCCAGCGCCGCGGTTTTGAAAATGCCGATAGCCGCGCCCGAGAGCGCCATCAACGCGCAGAAATACCAGAACGAATTGCCGGCGATGAATAAATAAGATGCGGCGGCGAAGAGTGTGAGTCCGGCGATGATGGTGCGCTTGCGGCCGATGCGGTCTGCGAGGTGGCCGAGCAGGAAACCGGCCAGCCCGATGCCGCCCATGGTTGCGTATTGAAATGATCCGGCCGCAGTCAGGCTGAGGTGGAACGTTCTGATAATTTCCGGGATGATGATGCCGACCGAATCGGTGGTCATCGCGAACATCATGAACATGACGAATGTCAGGGCTTTGATGGCCCTGAGATTGCGCCGGGTCATGCGATCGCCAGCTCCCTCTGCCCGTCTGCCGCGGAGTGGGAAACCGAAGCCGACATAGTTTGAAGATCCACGCGCAGCCGCGCCCATTGCCCGCCGCATCGCCATTCGATCCGGATCGATTGATCGTTACAGGGCAGCAGATGGAATTCGCCCGCAAATGCCGGGTGCGAGTTGCGGAAGCGGATCAGGTCGAAAAGCGACCGCACGATCGGCTGCCGCAGCTGTTCGTTCAATTCGGCCGGTGTGTAGTAATGTCTGTTGATGTCGCGGCCGACGCCTGTGCGGCGCAGGAGATCGAGATCGTTCGATCCCGCCAGCAGGCCGCAGTAGTAGACCTGCGGCACGCCGGGCGCGAAGAACTGGAGTGCGCGCGCAATCAGATATTCGTCGTCACGCGCACCGAGCGCGTCATAGAACGTGCAGTTGACCTGGTACAGATCGAGGTTGGCGGCGGCGGCGCCGGTGGCCTGGCGGCTGGCCCCGTGGCTGCGCTCGTGAATCGTCTCGACCAGGGCATTGATTCGTTCAGGCGGAAGCAGACCGGGCAACTCGTGCTCTTTGTTGCGCGTGGGCCCCACATCGAGTACGCCGATGCCATCGTGAGTATCGAGCACGGTGACTGCGTTGCGCGGGCTCATTTCGAGCCAGCGCTTGAGATGGCAAGCATCGCGCTGGTACAGCGTGTGAAGCACAAGCGGCGGCAGCGCGAAATCATAGACCCAGTCGGCCTGGTTTGCGATCCTGATCTGATCCTGATAATGCGTGTGGATTTCAACGAGGACTTCGATGCCGCGCGCATTGGCCTGCGCTTTGAGTTCCGCAATGAATTCAAACGTCTCGGGGATCATGAAGCAGCTGGTGCCCGGCTTCTTGATGGCGTAGCCGACGGCGTCCAAACGAATGACGCGAATGCCTGCGTCCTGAAACTGATCGAGAATCCGTGTCAGATAATCTTTGCCTGCGGGATGGCGAACATCGATGTCGATCTGCTCGGAAGTGAACGTGGTCCACAGGAGATGTTCGGTTCCATCGGCCAGACGTGTCTTTGTAAACGAAAGGCCGGGGCGCGGGCGGTACACGCGGAGCAGGTCTGACTCACTCGCGCCGCCGGCGAACACCCGTCCCATCGTCAGAAACATTCCGGCGAACGGGGATTTTTCGCCGCGCTCGTGAAAATCGAGAAACTGCGGCGAATGAGCGGAGATGTGGTTGACGATGAGATCGGCCATGATCTCCGTGCGTTGACTCAATCTGCGGATGTCATTCCAGGAGCCGAGGCGCGGATCAACCTTCGCGTGATCGATGGGATCGAAGCCAGCGTCGGCGCCGTCAATCGGCGAGAAGAACGGCAACAGGTGCACTCCCCCGAACAGGCCGCTGAAGGGTCCCTCCAGCAATTCCTGAAGCTCTGTCAGGCCGCCGCCGGAGAGTCGGTCGGCATAGGCGATCAGCTGAACCTGATTCTTCATACCTTGTGCCCGATATCCTCGAGCCGGATGCGCGCGGTTTCCGGATAGAACTTCAGCACAACAAAGAACTGCGCCGCCATCATGGCGGCGAAGAACACGAATGGTGTGGCGCCGGAACGCGCCGCCATGACCGGGAAAACGGCTGAGATCAGGGCGTTCATAAACCAATGCGTGAAGCTGCCCAGACTCTGTCCCTTCGCGCGCACGAGGTTGGGAAATACCTCGCTGAGATAGACCCAGATGACCGCACCCTGGGAGAAAGCGAATGAGGCGATGAAACCGATCAGGAACCAGAGCAGGAGTTCCTGCCGTTTGCCAGTGGCAAAAACAGCGGCGACGCCAGCGAGGCAAACGGCCGTTCCGACCGCCCCGGTCAGCAGCAGTTTGCGGCGGCCGAAGCGATCGATAACGCTCATGGCCATGACGGTGAACAGCAGATTCGTGAAGCCGATCAGGACCGCCTGCATATCCCCGGAAACCTTGCTAAAACCCGCGCGTTCGAAGATGGAGTTCAGGTAATAAAGGATCGCGTTGATTCCCGAGAGCTGGTTGAACATGCCAATGGAGATTGCCAGAAAAACGGGTGTCATGTAACGTGGCTGAAAAAGGCGCTCTCGCTCCATCCCGCGCTGAGTTCGCACCGTGCGATCGATCTCAGCGATCTCGCGGTCAGGCTCGGGGGAGCCGATGCGGCGGAGCACTTCCCGCGCGTGTTCCATGCTGCCCGCCGCGATCAACCATCGCGGACTCTCCGGAATTCCGAACAGTGTCACAAAGAACGCGGCCGCCGGTATCGCAAGCATGCCCAGCTTCCAGCGCCATTCAGACGCACCGAAACCGAACGACGATATCCAGAAATTGCAGAGATACGCCAGCAATATACCGGCGACGATGTTCAGCTGAAACAGGCCGACCATCCGTCCACGGCGAATCGCGGGCGAAATTTCCGCAATGTACATGGGCCCGATCACGGAAGAAGCTCCGATGGCCAGGCCGCCGATGACGCGGAAAAAGACGAGCGCTATCCAGCTCCAGGCGAGCGCGCAGCCGACTGCGGATGCCAGATAGAGCGCGCCCAGTGCGAGAAGGCTGGGGCGGCGTCCGAATCGATCGCTCGGTCGTCCGGCTCCGCATGCACCCACAACCGTACCCCAAAGGGCGCTTGACACCGTGACGCCGAGAAGCGCGGGTGACAGGGAGAAGGTTTCGGTGAGCGAGCGTGTTGTGCCGGAGATAACGGCGGTATCGAACCCGAACAGCAGGCCGCCCAGCGCGGCGACCAGAGCACTTCGCAGCAAGTAGCTGTTGAGGGGAGCGATCTGCGTGTGATCGGCGGCAACCGTTTTCGGAAAAGCACTCACAGCGTGACCGCCTCGTCCAACGTCCACTCGGGAATCGCCCCGTGACGACTGGCCACCAGAGCTCCGACGCGATTGGCGAATGCTGCGATCTCGGCAGCCTGCCAGTCAGAGATCAGCCCGTGCAGGAACGCCGCGGCGAACGCATCTCCGGCTCCGACCGTGTCCGCCACTTCGACGGCGTGTCCCCGGGATTCCACGTATTCGCCCTGCGCGAGGATGGCGCAGCCGCGCGCGCCCAGAGTGACGCATACCGCGCGCCAGGCGAACAGCGCTGCGGCTTCGCGGCAGAATGCTTCGGTGCCGCCGGGAAGGTGCGCGATCTTCCGGACGACCTCTAACTCTTCTTCGTTGAGTTTGACGACGTCCGCATTTCGCATGAGGCGCGTCACAAGCGGCGCGGACCAGCAGTCCGGCCGCAGGTTGAGATCGTAGAAACGCGCAGCGCCGGGTAACGCATTAGAGATTCGGCAAAGAGTGGCCTCGCCGGCCGCGCTCGAAGCGAACAACGTGCCGTGGCAGAGCCAGTCGGGGGCGTGCGAGACGAGTTGCCCAAGATCACGCTCGGAAATGCCGACGGCGTCGTAGGCCGCAGGGCGCTCAATTGTGAAACGGTTTTGATCGCCCGGACCCAAATGGACGCGGGCCACTCCGGTCGGGAAGCGGGATGTTTTCTGCACGTAGGCAGTTGTGAGGCCGAGCGCCTGGATTTCTGCGATAGCCTCTTCGCCAAGGCCATCGTTTCCCACTGCGCTGACCAACAGGGACTCATGACCTAATCTCGCGGCGTGCGCGGCAAAGTTCAGCGGTGCGCCGCCCAGCCTCCGGGAGTGATCGAACAGATCCCAAAGCACTTCGCCCAGCGCGGCTACGCGTCGCTGCTTTGTTCCAGCCTGTAAATACAGATTGCCGTTTCCTGTTTGCAACGCCGGCACCGCAAGCAAGTATCCGGTCTCGTGATATGGATGTCAATCCGTTTTACCGGAGCCGCACGATTCACGAACAACCAGATGAAAATTGAGCAGAATGTCGCGCGCGGGAAACTGCGGCTGCCGAAGCCTCTCCAGCATCGTGTTGACAGCGATTGCCCCCATTGCCGTACAGGGCTGATGAATCGTAGTAAGCGGGACCGAAAGCAGGCTGGCATATTTCACATCGTCGATTCCCGCCATGCGGATTTTGGCGGGCACGCTGACGCCGAGATCGGTCAGCGTCTTGAGGAGGCGGGCCGCGGTGAAATCGTTCGCGCAGACGACACCGTCAGGGCGCGCGCGGCGCAATACCTCTTTCACGCGCGCGTGATCATCCGGCTCAATGCGGCAGATCGTGGCTTCGAGAGTTGGGTGTGCCTCAGCGATCGCCTCGCGATACCCGGCTATGCGCGCATCAACGGTTGGCGCGGATCCGGGGCGGCCAATGAAGACCACCCGGCGGCAACCGCGTCGTAGAAGATGTGAAGTAACAGCGTAGCCGGCGCGGCGGTTGTCGATTCCAACCAGGTCGTAGGCGCTGCGTCCGGGATATGGAACAAGATCGCGGTCGAGCAGAACAAGAGCGATTCCTGCTTTATCGAAGATGTCGGCTATCGTCCGGTTGATCGTGTCCTTACGCGGCGTCAACTCCAGAGGGGCAAAGAAGACACCGGCCACTTTTCTTGTCACGAGCTGCCGACAGGCCTGCGAAGCCTGCTGTTCGATGTTCGGCATGTCGCCCAGCGAACTTCCCCAAAGCAGAACGTGCTGCCCGCCATTCTGCGCCTCAGCCATTCCGCGGCAGATTGGTTCAAAAATCTCCGTGCGGCCGAGCTCGGGGATCAGCAACCCAAAGGTGTAGCCGTTTACGCCTGCATCCGTACGCACGTAACTGCCGGAACCAGCGCGTCTCTCGATAATGCCGGTCAACTGCAGTTCGCGCAGAGCACGGTTCACGGTCGGGCGCGATGCCCCGAAAGCCTTTACCAGCTCAGATTCGCTCGGGAGCCGCTGCCCCGGCCCGTACTGGCCCGACGATATCGCCTGCGTAAGATACCTGCGTACTGTCTCATGCTTGGGAACTATTGACGCCACCGCCTGATAATACAGATCGCTGCGGCAGCAAACAAGGCTCTCTTATTGACACGGATTCCCGGCGGGGATATATTTCGGTCTGCGTTGGCCGACCCGGCGCCAACGATCTGTATAGACAGGTCATCTATGCGACGACTCATTTTTCTTCTCCCGATCGGTGTTCTGCTGATGGCAGCCGGAGCCCAGTGCCAGCTGGCTGATGATTTCAGTCCTCCACGGGCGAACTGCTGCCTGCTGAACAGCGCGCGCGGCCTTGCAGACCAGCTTCAGGACTGGAATCAGCTCGGCCGCTATCACCAGGCCGATGAGGAGCTGAGGAAACAGCCGGCAGAACCGAAGCGAGTCGTTTTCATGGGCGACTCGATCACGGACTTCTGGCGGCTGGATCAGTACTTCCCCGGCAAGCCTTATGTGAATCGTGGCATCGGCGGGCAAACCACGCCGCAGATGTTGGTTCGCATGTATCCGGATGTCATCGACCTCAGGCCGGCCGCCATGATCGTGCTCGCCGGAACTAACGACATCGCGCGCAACACCGGTCCGATGACAGCCGAGCTGATCGAAGAAAACATCATGGCGATGACGGAATTGGCGCAGCACCACGGGATCAAAGTGATTCTCTGCTCGGTCCTGCCAGTCAGCGATTATCCATTTCTGCACCAGCAGAACGGCGAGGCGCCAAGGGGACGCGGGCCGGTCCCACGAATCAAGATGACGGATTCCCATCCCGCCGCCGACATTCTGAAGCTGAACGCCTGGATGAAGGATTACGCGGCGCGCGTGAATGCGAACTATGTGGATTACTTCACGCCGCTCGCCGACGAAAAAGGATGGCTGAAGGATGCGGTTTCCGATGACGGGCTCCATCCGAATGCCGATGGATACAAAATCATGGCGCCGGTCGCCGCTGCCGCGATTGAGAAAGCGCTCCGGTAAGAAGGGGATGAAAACCGATGAAATCCGCGAAAGACTTAGGCACTCTGGTTTGCATCCTGTGCTTCGGGCAGGCCGCGATACCGGCTATTGCGGCGCAGGCGGCTTCTGATCCTGTTGTTTCGATCAGCACCGGCCAGCTGCGAGGGAGCATGACTGCCGATGGCGTGGCGGTTTTCAAAAACATCCCGTTCGCACAACCGCCCGTTGGTGAGCTGCGCTGGCGGGAGCCGCTTCCGGCGAAATCCTGGAGCGGTGTCCGTGACGCGACTGCCTTTGGGCCCATGTGCAATCAGAACGACAATCATCAGCTGCCGCACAGCGAAGACTGCCTGCAACTGAACGTGTGGACGCCGAGGTGGCCGGCGAAATCAACCTTCCCCGTGATGGTATGGATTCACGGCGGAGGAAACACCGCCGGGTCGGGAATTGAAGCGCTGTTCAATGGTGAAGTCCTCGCCCGCCACGGCGTGGTGGTGGTGAATGTCAATTACAGACTCGGCGTCTTCGGCTTCTTCGCGCATCCGGAACTTACTAAAGAGTCTCCTCATCAAGCCGCGGGAAACTACGGACTGGCCGATCAGATCATGGCTCTGCACTGGGTGCGCGACAACATCGCCAGGTTCGGAGGCAACCCGGCGAACGTAACGATTTTCGGCGAATCGGCAGGGGCCAGCGATGTGAATGCCCTAATCGCCTCACCCCTGAGCAAAGGGCTGTTCCGCAGAGTGATCGCGCAGAGCGGTCCGGTCGGCGCGGGGGCTTCCCTGGCCGAGTCGGAAAAGAGAGGCGTTGAGTTCGCTTCCAAACTGGGCGTCACCGGTGAGGAGTCGCTGCAAAGACTGCGCGCAGTTTCGGACACCGAGCTAATGGCGAAGGTCGCGCAGGGAGGTCCGGGACTGGGCATCAACGTGGACGGCTGGGTACTCACCGAACCGGCGTCGAAAGTCTACGCCGAAGGCCGCGAGCAAAAGGTGGCCTTACTCATCGGGAACAATTCCCAAGAGATGCAGCCGCGCGGCGCACCTCGCGATATCCGCGAGATGATTTCAGAACGATACGGCCCTTTTGCGGATCGGGCCCTGGCGGCTTATGGCTTGAATGGCGCCAACGATCCTATGCCTGATCCCGAGAATGGCACAGCAATGCTGCAGTTCACCACTGACAATTCATTTCGATGCGGCACGGTTCAGGAACTCATCTGGCACACGGCCGCGGGGAACCCCGGCTACGAGTATCAGTTTTCACGTACGGTGCACGGCAAGGAAGCACTGGGCGCACCCCATGCCTCCGAGATTCCGTTTATCTTCGGCACGCTGTCCGTTTGGCAGAAGATGCGGAACTATAACGATTCGGACAAACAATACGCCCCGCAGATGCAGGAATACTGGACAAACTTCGCCAAAACCGGCGATCCGAACGGCGGCAAACTCGTGAAGTGGCCAAGATTCGATGCAACCGCCCGCGCCTATCTGGACTTTACCGATGCGGGGCCGATGGCCAGGGAAGGTCTGCGACGGCAAGTGTGCGACTTGTTTATGGAAAACCAGAGGCGTCAGGAACAGTAGATGAAACTATCGCCTGCGACAGCCTGGATCGTCATCGCCCTCGGGTCGTCTGTCACTGTGCACGCCCAGAATTCCCCTCTCCGCGCGGGTGCTGCGAAAGTAGATGTGACTCCCGCGCCGAGCGAGCTGCCGAAAACCTACGACGGCATCCTCGATCACTTGTATTCGCGGGCGATCGTTCTTAACAACGGGAGCACGAGCGCCGCGCTGATCAGCGTCGATGCCGGCGTCGTGCCTGATGCCGTCTGGAACGGCGTCAGTGAACAGGTAGAGAAAAACCTCGGAATACCGGCGCGAAATATACTCCTTACCGCAACGCACACGCACAGCGTGCCGGGACAGGCCGGGCCGGATTACGTGCGCAAAATCGTCGAATCCGTGCGAATAGCGAAGGAACACCTAACGCCCGCACGCGTTGGATATGGCACCGGCGTTTCGTACATCAACGTGAATCGCAACATCATCGATCCGAAAACGAGGCGCTGGTGGGAAGGGCCGAACTACGACGGACCGTCCGACAAAACGGTTGCTGTGATGAAGTTCGAAACCCTGACCGGCGATCCGATCGCCGTTTATTACAACTATGCGATGCATGCCGTAACCGTCGGGCAACTCGATCTGGTGAGCGCCGACGCGCCGGGAACAACTTCGAAGTACATCGAAGATTCGCTCGACAACAAAGTGGTAGCGCTGTGGTCGAGCGGCGCCGCGGGCGATCAGAATCCGATTTATTTCCAGCAGACGTTCGATCTGCGCGACATCCGCATCAAAGACTATGCGAAGCGTGGAATCGACATCAGCAATGCGATGCCACCCGGCGGCCAGGGCCTGAACAAGAAAGATCCCGAAGTCATCAAGCTGATGAATCAGCAGAAGCAGATGATCGTCTCGATGGGCCAGTTCCTCGGCGAGGAAGTGCTGCACGTGATGCGCGGCATGGAACGCACTGATTCGGACGTGGAGATTCGCGGCGGAGTGAAGACCGTCAGCTGTCCTGGCCGCACGCGCACCAATGACGGGCGGGCAGGATTCGAAGGCACGTACAAGGATGCCGATCCCGTCGAAATCAAACTCGGGTTGCTGCGGATCGGCGATATCGCGATCGGCGCGGTCAATGCAGAGGTTTTCAATCTGATCGCGCAGCGTCTGAAGAAAGAATCGCCGTATGCAGGGACGATGATGGCGACGCTGACCAATGGCATGGCGCGTTCCGGGTACATTCCCAATGACGCGGCATACGGCATGGACACGTTTGAAGTACTTTCGTCCCGGCTGAAGCCAGGATGCGCGGAGGGCGCGATCGTCAACGGGATTCTGGATCTGATGGCTCAGTCCCGCGGCCATGAATAAAAGCGTTCCGGCAATTGCCGCATTGCTGGCCGGCGCGATGTATTCTCAGACGTCACCCCGAAGCGGAAGACCTGCGATCGAGACGCCGGTGAATGCGCTTCGGTCTCCCGAAGTCAATGCCGATCGAACTGTTACGCTGCGCTTTCGCGCGCCTGGAGCCACGGCGGTGGACGTCGCAGGCGAAGTCATGATGGGCAAGGGGCCTCAGCACATGACTAAAGATGCTGACGGCTTATGGACCGCGACTGTCGGACCGCTTGCGCCGGGGATCTGGAGCTACAACTTTCGCGTGCAGGGGATCGACATCCCCGACCCGTCAAATCCCTCAATCAAACCTGTGCCGCCCGGTCTTCCGATTACGAGTTTTGTGGAAGTGCCGGGCGAATCGCCGGCGTTCTACGATGCGCAGCGGGTGCCGCACGGCGAGGTGCGCATTGTGACCTACGAGTCGAAAGCGATGGGCGTCACCCGGTTTCTCTGGATCTACACGCCGCCGGGATATGACCGGAGCAGCGCACGATTTCCGGTTCTCTATCTGCTGCACGGCAATGGAGAAACTCAGGACGGCTGGGTGGCAAATGGCCGCGCGAATTTCATTCTGGACAACCTGATCGCCGAAGGTAAAGCCCGCCCGATGGTGATCGTCATGCCGCAGGGACACGCGCTGCAGGCTGCCGGCGTCGCGCCCTTGGTACGGATTGCCGGCGAAACAACAATGTACTCCGAGCGCTTCCCCAAAGATCTGCTGGAAGATGTGATTCCGCTGGTCGAAAAAAACTACCGTGCGATTCCGGATGCGGATCACAGAGCGATCGCTGGTCTCTCCATGGGCGGCGGGCAGGCGCTGGCAATCGGGCTGGCTCACCAGGATCTCTTTCATTACGTGCTCGGCTACAGCGCGGCCATCAGCGCGCAGTTCATGGACGCCGATGAGGTTTTCCGCAGCGCCCTCGCCAATCCTGTAGCCATCAATAAAAACCTTCGGCTGCTCTGGCTGTCGTGCGGGAAACAGGATTTTCTCTACGACGCCAATCGCCGCTTTGCCGAAAGCCTGCAGGATAAAGGTGTGAAGGTGACGCTGCGCGAGACCGAAGGCGCGCACGTCTGGAGCGTGTGGCGCAACAATCTGCACGAGTCGGCGGCACTGCTGTTCCGATGAGCATACGAATTGTTCTGCCGCTTCTGATCGCGCCCCTTGCGTTCGCGCAGGAAGGCGTGCCCGCGCCATCCACCGTGATCGGAGCGCAGTATCCGCGGATTCTGCCGGACAACAGTGTCATCTTCCGGATCAAAGCCGACAGTGCGCATGAGGTGAGGATCGGTGAGTACAAACTCACCAGATCGGAGGATGGCTTCTGGACCGTGCGGACGAAGCCATTCACCCCCGGTTTCCACTATTACTCGGTTGTGGTTGATGGCTTCGCCACCACCGATCCGGGAAGCGAGACTTTTTTCGGGGCACTGCGTCAGAGCAGCGGAATCGAGATACCCGGCCCCGAGTCAGACTTCTTCGCAGTCAAAGACGTGTCGCACGGCGCGGTGCGCATTGAGTGGTACTTCTCGAAGACAACCAACAAGTCGCGGCGCATTTTCGTTTACACGCCGCCCGATTACGATAAAGACCCGCGCACGCGCTATCCGGTTCTCTACCTGCAGCACGGCATGGGCGAGGACGAAACAGGGTGGGCCAATCAGGGTCACGAGAATTTTATTCTGGATAACCTGCTCGCGGCACGCAAAGTGGTGCCGATGATCGTTGTGAACGAGCACGGAACGGTGCCGAACCCGGCGACGGCTCTCGCTGATCACGAGCGGTGGATGCTCGACAATCAGTTCTCCGAATTCGACGCGGTGGTCAGCCGGGACCTTGTCCCGATGATCGATAGCAGGTTCCGCACGATTGCGGACCGGGAACATCGGGCGCTCGCAGGTCTGTCCATGGGCGGGGCAGAGGCGATGCGGATCGGACTCCACCATCTCGACCTATTCGCCTTCATTGGGCTCTTCAGCCCTGCGATCGGGAATCTCAATCCGGCCCGCGACTACGACGGGAAACTTGCAGATGCGAACAAACAACTCCGGTTGCTCTGGATCGGGGTCGGCAGAGACGACCCTATGTTCTTTCCCGGCGTTATGAAATCCCAGGAGGCCTTGGACAAAGCAGGGATTCGCCACGTATGGGTCGAAAGCGACGGCGCGCACACGTGGACTGTGTGGCGCAAATATCTGGCCGACTTTGCTCCGAGGCTTTTCCGATGAAAAATCGACAGCTCAATTTGATACCGGTCAACTGGTATAAACTCTCTGTTACTGAACTCATTGAGGAGTTGAAATGAAGCAGACGCTGTTCGTTTTCGCCTTTGCGACCGCATGCCTGTGGGGGCAGGAAGGCACCGGCCCGTTTCCCGCAGTGATGGAGCAGGAACCGAGCCTGCCGACGCACACGATCTACCGGCCCAAAGATCTGGCCGCGCTCCACGGGCAGAAACTTCCGATCATCGCCTGGGGCGAAGGCGGCTGTGCGAACAACGGCAGTTTCTATAAAAATTTTCTGGGTGAAATCGCTTCGCATGGATTTCTGGCGATCGCCGTCGGACCGCCGCAGGCACAACAACCCGGTGGCAATCCGGGCGCGCAACCCGGTGGTCAACCTGGCGGTCAACCTGGTGGACAACCTGGCGCCGGAAGAGGCGCTGGTCGCGGCGCAGGCGGCCCGGGCAGAGGTCCGGCTACAAAATCGTCGCAACTCATCGACGCGATCAACTGGGCCGACGCCGAGAACAAGCGCAAGGACAGCCAGTTTTACCACAAGCTCGATGCCTCGAAGGTAGCGGTGATGGGCCACTCCTGCGGCGGCATTCAGGCGCTCGCGGTTGCCGCGGATCCCCGCATCAAGCTCGTCGTGAACTGGAGCGGCGGACTCTTCGTGACGCCCCCGAATGGCGCGGCCGGCATGGTAGAAAACGTCCCCAAAGAGCAGCTGCAGAAACTCCACACCCCGGTGTTCTACATCTCGGGCGATTCTACAGATATCGCTTTTGCGAACAGCAATGACGATTTCGGACGCATCACCAAAGTGCCCGCCCTCCGCGCGTGGAAAGACGGCGTCGGGCACGGCGGCACTTATAACCAGCCCAACGGCGGTGAGTTTGGCAAAGTTGCCGTCGAAATCCTCGATTGGCAATTTAAGGGCGATAAGAACGACGGCAAGATGTTCCTCGGCGCGAACTGCGGTCTCTGTGAGGATCCGAAATGGCACGTCGAGAAGAAAGGGATCAACTAGTGTCCTGCTTCCGAAGTTAATAGACTGGCGCGCCTGACTTTGCGGAGGAGAGTAGAAGCTTTTATCGTCCAGCAGAACGGCTTGGGATTCTTGTTGCGCATTCGGACGTAATCGAGGACGGCATTCTCCAGTTCGGGCACACTGCGGAAGGTGCCGCGGCGGATGCGCCGTTCGGTAATCTCGGCGAAGAATCGTTCCGCCAGATTCAGCCATGACGCACTCGTCGGCGTGAAGTGCAGATGATATCGAGTGCGACGCTCAAGCCATTTTTTCACTTCTGGATGAGTGTGTGTGCCGTAGTTGTCGAGCACGATATGAATATCCAGATCGGCCGGAATGGCGCGGTCGATCCTGCGAAGAAAGCGCAGGAACTCCTGATGTCGGTGACGCGGCAGGCATTCGGCGATTACCTTGCCATCGATCATGTTGAGCGCGGCGAATAATGTGGTCGTACCGTGCCTTCTGTAATCGTGTGTTTGCCGTTCCGGTATGCCGGGCCGCAGCGGCAGGATCGGCTGCGTGCGATCCAGAGCCTGAATCTGGCTCTTTTCATCCACACAAAGTACGAGGGCTTTTTCCGGCGGGTTCAGATACAGGCCGACAACATCCCGCACCTTCTCAACGAACTGTGGGTCCCGGCTGAACTTGAACGTCTTAACCCTATGGGGCTGCAACCGATGCGCCTTCCAGATCCGGTGAACTGTCGTATCGCTCACCCCTTGGGCATCCGCCATAGAGCGAGTGCTCCAATGCGTCGCCTGCGCCGGCTTCGTCTGCAATGTCGCCTCCACAATGGCCGCTTCCTTGGCAGCGCTGATGGTCTTTTTGCGTCCGCTGCGAGGAGCATCCTCCAGAATGCCTTCCAGACCAGCTTGCACATACCGGGCACGCCACTTCAAAACCGAACTCTTCGTGGTCGCGAGGTCCCGAACCTGTTGAGCGTTCGAACAGCCATCGGCAGCTCCGAGCACAACAGCAATCCGAAATACAATCTTCTGTGGCGTGTTTCCGCTTCGGACCAGTTCCTCCATAAGAACGCGGTCCTGCTTACTGATCTGAATCGGCTCCGCAGGCTTCGACATAGGCAGACCCAGGATAGCCGATCTGCCTTGAGCAGTCCAGGAAATTCAGAAGCATGACACCTAGACCGGTTTCGGCTGAAGCCATCGCGCGAATGGCAGACGAGGGCAGGACATTTCCAAGGTTCTTCAAAGGAGGGGGCCGCATGGCGCAGCCGATCCAGCGAGTGAATGTTGACGTAACCGCCGGCATGCTGAAGTAGCTGGACCAGGCGGCGGGACCTGAATGTCAGCCGACAGGCAGTCATCAAAACGCTTGTTCGGCAGGCGCTCGATCAGCACTACCTGGCCCGGAGGGCGCGTCAACCGAAGAGGCGGTCCTCGCGTTCATGAAGGTCAAGCCGACTGCCGACGCGCCCGTCCATGGGCGAATCCAGTGAAGGCAAAACGGAAGCGGGCGAAGAAAGCGGGGCGGAAGCCGTAGCTAACAGCGGTGCACCGCCACGTTCGGAATCCGCCCCAAGTACGACTCTCACCCATGAGGCGTAGAGCCGCCTCACGATTCTACTCAAAACCGACCTGTCAATGCCGCTACTATTGTATGTTTTCTGACGTGCATAATTCTCGAAAATCCTGCCCCAGAATCCGCGCGGCGCGACAGCCCGCCTACAAAGGTGTCGCCATTCGGGAAGGGGACTGAAACTTGTTGCCTTGTGACGTGACGGTCGCCGCGCGGCTTGCGGTCGATGGGATTGTGGAGTGAGGGCCGTCCGGCGCGATCACGGGAAGAGCTGCTGCTGCCGAGCCTTGACCGGGAACCTCTCACCCCGTATTTGGAGGGGAACACGAGAGTATATAGATGCCGCCTCAGTCAAGTTCGGAGCGGAACACGATCTGCGACCCATCGGGTGAAAAATCCACATGGCCGTCGTTGTCGAAGTCGGTAGAATAGGCGACCAGCTTCCCATCGCGGGAAAGGGCGGGTGTGCTGGTAAGAGCCGAATCTGTCGTCAGCATGACAACTTTCCGGTCGAAAGGATGTGCAGGTGCGGAACGATGAAGCCACCAACCGAGGGCGAACGAGATGACTATCGCGGCTGCGAATCCCGCAACGACAGCCATCCAGCGGCGGTTGGTGACGAAGCGGTCTATTTTAAGAGGAGGGGCAGCGGCGGGCTCCGCAGGAACCTGCGGCTCGAGCTTTCCGATGAACCGATAACCCTGCCCGGGAACGGTCTCGATATAGCGAGGGTCTTCCGCTGAATCGCCAGGCGCGCGCCGAAGCTTGTTCATGGCGGCGTTGAGACCGTGTTCGAAGTCGACGAAAGTGCCAGCACCCCAGA
>Ga0335085_10005809_pt1 | contig 19688 bp, 10 predicted proteins | sample Lox_Sample_45_FD_206712 | JGI IMG/M metagenome (GOLD analysis project Ga0335085, IMG submission 206712) | Soil microbial communities from Loxahatchee National Wildlife Refuge, Florida, United States - Lox_Sample_4.5 | ecosystem: Environmental > Terrestrial > Soil > Wetlands | place: USA...
GTCGCCGCGGGCAAGGCGTACGACTGGTCGGCGATCGACGCCTATCTACATCGGCATGGTGTGCATCGCTCTGCGTAGACCGCAGCGAGGTGCCGATCCGGGCTGACGTTGGAGCGCCGATCGGCAGATAAGGCGTTGGCGTTCAGATCCCGAGGAGCCCGAGTACGACGATGACGTAGACGACGGCGAGCGCACCAAGTGAGAGCGCGGCAGCGGCTGCGACGAAGGCGATCTTCTGCCACATCTGCCAATGCGGCCAGCCGTCCCACGGCCTTGGGCTGCGAGGCATGGAGGTTGACGGCATCACGTTCGGAGTCTCCACATCCGGCTCACCATGCCACCGTCAGACAGCACCCGGGGAATGCCGATCGGCAGTTCGGTGCACGCAACCTGCCTTGCTCGACAGATCCCTGCTCGCGTTCGCGAGCGTCCCCTACCGGCACTTCGCAGATCCCGGCGGCGGATCGAGCGCGCGTTCTGGGACGCGCGTTAGTCCGCTTGGTCGGGCACGGGTCCCAGAGATCTGCGCCCGCTTTGGCGGGTTGCCGGTGTGGCGCGCGCCTCGCGTGCCTACGTGTCGTTATCTAGCGGTTGAAGGTGGACCGCGGTGACCTTGTACTCGGGTGTGTTGGTGACGGAGTCGCGATGCGATCCGGTGACGCGATTCACCTGAGTGGTCGGGTCGCTGAACGTGGTGAACAGCTCGCCGGGGGGCACGCGACTGGTGATGTGGGCGGCGAGGATCGCAGTGCCGTATTGGCTCGTGACGCGCACGCTTGCTGCTTCGTCGATGCCGAGGGCGGCGGCGTCGGTCGGGGAGATCTCGAGCACGTCGGTGGGGTGCAGGGCTTGGGTGAGGGAGCGGCGAGTCATGGTGCCGGAGTTGAACTGGTCGAGGTGGCGGCCGGTCACGAGCAGGAATTCGTATTCGTCGTGGGTTTGTTCAGTTGTCGGCCGGTAGTCGATGCCGCGCAACGTTGCCTTCGGTCCGAGCGTGCCGAACCCAGAGGTGTGCAGGATGTGTGTGCCGGGGTGTTGGTCGGTGGGGCATGGCCATTGCAGGCCGCCAGGCGCGTCGAGGCGCTCGTAGCTCATGCCGGCGCCGGCCGGCCAGACTTGTCGGATCTCGTCCCAGATTTCGCTCGGGTTCATGAAATCGAAACCGTCGTCGTGGCCCATGGCCCGGGCGGCGCGGCACGCGATCTCCCAATCGGGTCGCGGGTCCCCGATCGGTGCGAGCGCGCGGCGGACGCGCTGGACGCGTCGCTCTCCGTTCATGAACGTGCCGTCCTTTTCGAACGACGAACAGGCGGGAAGGAAGATCGTCGCGTGCGCTCGCGCGGTTTCGTTGAGGAAGAGGTCCTGCACCACGAGCGTGTCGAGGCCGGCCAGAGCCGTGTCGGTGACGGCCAAGTTTGGTTGGGTCTGCAAGATGTCCCAACCGACGACCCATAGTCCGCGTATCGCTCCGGTAGCGGCGGCATCGAGCATCTCCATCGCGTCGAGCCCATCGCTGCGTGGAATCGAGGCGCCCCAAACGGCTTCGAAGCGCGGCGCGTCATCGAGTGGTGCGTATCCGGTGAGATGGTGGGGCTCGCATCCCATGTGTGCGGATCCTTGTACGTTGTTTTGTCCACGGAGCGGGTTCACTCCGCTGCCGGCTCGTCCGACGTTGCCGGTGATCAGCGCGAGGTTCGCGATGCAGGTGACTCCGTCGGTGCCCTGCGTGTGTTCGGTGATCCCCAGTCCGTGCAACGCCATCGAGGGCCGATTAGTCGCGTACAGACGAGCCGCGGCGCGGAGCTCGTCCGCGTCGACGCCGCACTGGGTGGCGATGAGCTCGGGCGTGTACTGGGCGAGATGATGAGTGAGCTCGTCGAGGCCGTCGACCCGATCGCGCACGAACGCGTCGTCGACCAGGCCTTCCTCGATGATCGTCGCGCTCATGGCGTTGAGAACGAGCACGTTCGTTCCCGGTCGGGGCCGGATGTGGATCGTGGCGTAATCGGCGAGCTCGATGCGGCGTGGGTCGATGACGATCAGCGCCGTTCCTCCGCGCGCGGCCTGTTTGATCCGAGCGCCGACGATTGGATGGTTCTCGGTTGGGTTCGCGCCGCAGACGAGGATCGTGGTCGCGGCTTCGATGTCGTCGAACGAGTTGGTCGCGGCACCGGTCCCGAAGATCGAGCCGAGAGCCGCCGCGCTCGGCGAATGACAGACCCGTGCGCAACCGTCCACGTTGTTCGTCTGAATGACCACGCGTGCGAACTTTTGCAGGACGTAGTTGTCCTCGTTCGTCGCGCGTGCCGACGCGAGAACTCCCAAGGCGTTGGGGCCGTATCGATCGCGAAGCTCACGAAAGAGTCGTGCGGCCGTGCGGATAGCCTCGTCCCACGACACCGTGTGCCAGCCTCCGTGGTCGCGAATCATCGGTTCCGTCACACGGTCGGACGCGTTAACGAACCCGTGCGCGTAGCGGCCCTTTACGCAGAGGTGCCCTCGATTTACCGGCGCGTCGACCGCAGGGACGCAAGTGACAATGTGTTCGTCGCGTGTCCCAACCTGCAATTCGCATCCCACCCCGCAGTAGGGGCAGGTCGTGCGGGTCCAACGCGTCGGCGCACCCATCTGCACGATCGACCGATCCTCGAGCGCACCCGTTGGACACGAGTCGACACACGCGCCGCACGACACGCACGGGCTCTCGACGAGCGTCCCTGCGCCGCTCGGAACGACGCGGGTGTCGGGCCCGCGCCCGGCGATCTGCCACGCGAACTGGCCCTGCACCTCCTCGCAGATGCGCACGCATCGGAAGCAGTCGATGCAGCGATTCATGTCGATCGCGATGCAGGGATGCGAGTCGTCTCGCAACTCGGGGACAGCGACACCGGTGGCGACGGTGCCGTAACGGCGCAGCAGACGATGGAGGGGCTTGTCGGGCGCCTTGAGGACCGCGCTCGGCGGATAGTGCCGAGCGAGCATGCCCAGCATCCCCGCGCGAGCTGACTCGATATCGGGCGGCGCCGTCTCAATCACCATCTGGGCGCGAACCGGTGTCGCGCACGACGCGACCGGCTGCGGCTGCCCATCGACACGCACCAGGCACATGCGGCACTCGCCGTACGGCGCCAGTCGAGGGTCATCACACAGCGAAGGAACGTCGATGCCGGCCCGTTCCAACGCATGCAGAACCGTCGAATCATTCGCGACGTCGACCGGCATCCCGTCCACGACAATCCACATGACCGAAGCCTCGCCGATCGGGCTCGCTCCCGACCAGGGACCTTCGACCCGCTCAGGCCTCCGTGAATGTCGAGGACCATGGCCCAAGGCCTTGCTTGCTGCCGCGAGCGCGCACCGATTGCCCGATCTCGCGCTGTTATGCGAAGGGCTGGAGCGCCCAGTCGAACGATGCCGGTCGGCGTCGCCGCGTCGACCCTCTCGGCGACCCGACGCCGCAAGCCAGCCACAACAAACCGAACCCCCGCCGGGGCGGGGGTTCGGGAAACGCGTGAGCCTCCATTGCGGAAACGCACCATGGATGGTGGCGGGGGCAGGATTTGAACCTGCGACCTTCGGGTTATGAGGCGGTCGGGACAGGTGTGACGTCGTGTCGCACCATGTCGTTTGGTGGGGTCTGATTCCGGTTACGACAGGCGGTTCGTGCGCTGCCGTGGGGTCCTGTGGCAGGCCGTTTGTCGCCATGGTGATGACAAATGCGATGACAAGCTCGTGGGGTTAGCTGCGAACAGGTGTTCGTAATCCCACTGTTCGAACTACACGCTTGCGATTCGCCGAACGGCTGCCTACAGTGACATCGCCGAAAGTGGGCTGGAGTGCTCGGGACCGCCTCGGACCGCTGAATAGAAAGCGGCCCCAGGGCGCGAACCCTGGGGCCTTCGAGTCCTTCCGACCCTCGTTTGGTTGTCGAAGCCTACGCGGAATCAAGGAAGGACCCGAGAAATGAGCACCCTGACACAGCTGCGGAGCCATCGCCAGTGCGGCCGACAGCCCGTCACTCCTGCGTGCAGATCGGCTAGCCAGAGGACCGCGTGTCAATCGCAGCTCGAGCTGGCCGCACTCTTGGGCCTTGAGCTCGTCGCCCTTGCGATCTACATGCGTATTCGCCGACTCGATCACTCACCCGGAACCGAAGTAGAAGCGGCGGCTGTCGCCGAGGACTCGGGATCGTTTATCTACGACCTAGCGCGCGTCCACGATCCTTGGTTCGGCTAGACCGCGCTTGGGGCGAACCACTGCTACGTCTCATCATAGCGAACATGTGTTCGCTATTCAAGGCTGGATGACACTCGGGCCTCGCGCTAGGGCGGTGCAATCACCCCCTTTGGAACCGGGTATCTGCGATGAGGTTGTCATCGATGAGAACGCGGCGGACGAAGGTCAGGCAGGCATCGAGGCCGGCGGCGTCGTGCTTCCCGAGATAGAAGGGGATGTCCAGGATCGGGAGAGCTCGAAGGCGGAGGATGGTCTTTTCGCGTAGCCAGCTGTCGGCACCGTACGCATCGAAGGCCGCCTGCAAGATGCTGTTGTCCCCGAAGCCTGAGAAGTCAACGCACGGGTCTTCGTAGGCAACGTCACCGAAGTCGATGACACCAACTTCTTCCGTCGGCGTGACGATGATGTTCCACGGTCCGAGATCGCCGTGACACAAGCGAATCTCGCCGCCAAGGCGTTGCAACTCGATCGGGAGCTCACCCGTGAAGAATTCTTCGAGCCGGGCTTGTTCGGAAGGCGTGAACGCACGCTCGAGGGCTGGTTTCGCCATATCGAACTTCTCGCGGTACTTGCGGACCTTATCGTCGAGGTCGTGCCGCGGGGCATCCGGAAGCTCTAGGCCGTGCAGTGTCTTCAAGAATGATCCGAGCGCCATCCCGACGTCTTGCTTGGCGGACTCGTCGAGCACGCGCATGCGGGCGCCGAGCGGGTCGCCGACGATGCCTTCGTACCCGTAGTAGGAACGGTCGGGGCCCTCCCAACGCAGCTTCGGTGTCTGGACCGAAGTGTCAACGGTCTCGAGCAGCCGGAGGGCGGCGATCTCGTGTTGGTACTGGTCAGTGATCTCCGGTGTTCGCGGGAACTTGAAGACCGCCTCTCCACCATTCACGATGTAAACGCGGCTGTCCCAGCCTTCATCCGAATAGGCGATCTCAGCATCGTGAGCGAGTTCACGCCGAATTATTGATTCGTCGCGTCGTCGAAGCTCCTCGTTTGTGTCGGGCACATCCATTTCTCTTACATAATACTACGAACGCTCTTAGCTGTATGAGACAATCGACACATGACAACTGAACACGCCGACGACAAGACTATGGCTGCAGAACGCGCATCTCGTCTCGAGGCGATCTTGTCATCTGGTGCAGCGAAGAAGGTCATCGTCGCCGGACCAGGCACAGGTAAGAGTTTCACTTTCAAACAGGTCATGGGGCGCGTTGATGGCGAAGTGCTGGTCCTTAGCTTTCTTGGGAACTTGGTTAGGGATCTGCAGAACGATCTCGGCGACCGCGCATCGGTGCGTACGTTCCATTCGTACAGCCGCGGACTTCTGCACAACATGGACGTCGCCGGCATCACACGGGGTGTTGACTACTTCCCGAACCTCGCGTCGATCCTGGATACCGACGTCCGCTTGCTCCGCGACGATGTTCCCGAGCGAGGCATCGAGGCAGCGCTCATGAACCTGGACGACTCGCGCGGCATTGCTTCATCCGCTCTTCGCATCGGGGACTATTACAACGCGGTCGGACACACCGATGCTGTCTACCGCGTCTACCGCGCGCTCGAAGCTAATCCGAACCGCATACCCAAGGTCGCGCAGCTGCTGGTTGACGAGTACCAAGACTTCAGTCTGCTCGAGGCCTCGCTCATCGGGCTACTCGCCGAGACCAATCCGACGATCATTGCCGGCGATGACGATCAGGCCCTTTACGGGTTCAAGCACGCTTCCGCCGACTACCTCCGCGACGTTGTCGGCTCTGGCAACTGGGCTCGCTTCGAGCTGCCGTACTGCACGCGCTGCACCCAAGTACTCGTTGACGCCACCCATCGAGTCGTCAATCGCGCCCAAGCCATCGCCCTCCTAGCAGGTCGCATCGACAAGCAATACATCTGCTACCTGCCGGAGAAACGCGAGGCCAGTCTCCAACATCCGAAGATCATCCACGCCAGATGCACCGTTGAGCGAAACCCATCGCCCTACATGTGCAACTACGTCACCGAACAAATCAGACAGATCAACGCCAACGACATCGCAACCTCCCACGCCGCCGGTCACCCCACCGTCCTCATCGTCGCGCCACCACAGTTCGCCAAGCGGATTCACAGCCACCTCGCCAACGAAGGCGTGCCCAACCTCAGCTTCGGCATGAACCTGCCCATCGACTCGGGTCTCATCGATGGCTATCGCCGCCTCATCTTCGACGAACGGTCCCGACTCGGATGGCGACTTGTCCTCCAGGCAGTCCGACCCCACAACTGGGACTCGACGGTCCGCCAGGCACTCCTCGAAGAAGAAGACCTCGTCGACCTCCTACCCGAGGACTTCGTAGAGCTCCACCTCGAAATCGCCGACCTGCTACGACGCCTTCTTCAAGGTGAGGTACTAGACGACACCGATGTTGCGCGGGTCGAAGCCGCGACGGGCCTCGTGATGGCCGCGATCATGGAAAGGCTCGAGCTCCTCGACCCCGACGTGCAGCCTTCACGCATCGATGACGCTCCGACCGTGGCGATCACCAGCTTGCTCGGGGCGAAAGGACTGCAAGCCGAGCACGTCTTCGTCATGGGCCTGAACGATCAGCACTTTCCTCGCGACAACAGCAACCCGACCGAGGACGAGGTGTGCGCGTTGCTCGTCGCCCTGACGAGAGCACGAAAGAGCTGCACCCTGGTGTCCTGTGATCGATTCGGAGCACAATCCCTCGCCCAAAGCGTCTTCATAGCTTGGCTTGCCCCGCTCATCGAGACAATCCGAATCAACGCCGCCTACTTCAGACGCTGACCTCGTTCGCACACCAGCCCGACGGTCAGTGCGCGGTTGTCATCACAAGCGGAACTAGCGCACACGAAAGCGCACCAGACCGCACGAATCATCATGCTTAGACTTGCAATTGCTGCTCAATATGTTCGAACAGCGATGACACTGCGATGACAAATGATGACAAACGAAAAGACCATGTTGCATGCAAGCATGGCCTCTGATCTGGCAAAATTGGTTGCGGGGGTTGGATTTGAACCAACGACCTTTGGGTTATGAGCGGGTCCACCCCTGTTTGGTCTGGTGGGAGTTGATGTGCTCCTGACTACGAAAATCAGCGGTTACGGGGACCCTTCGTGGGAGGACGTGTGTCCTAGTGGGACCCCGTATGTGCGACTCGTGCTGGCAGATTGCTGGCAGTGCGGGTTATCCGTTCGCTCCCCTCGCGGCATGTCGCGACACACGGTTTGCACCACCGGCGCCACGAACCGTGACGGCCTCGGACGGTTACGTTTGACCGAACGCCTGTTCGGACGCAAGATCAGGGGGTGACCAATATGGAATCAGGCGAATGACCCATTACCGATCCGGAGCCGTGCCTGCGTAGCGTGGATCCGTTGCCGCGACTCGAGCAGTTCGTCGCGTGGTGCGACGTGGTGCAGCTTGCCCGCGACTTCGTACCGCCTCTCCCCGAATCGTCGCGAAGTTAAGGTCGATAATGACCCTTGAGCCGTCTAACGGTCCCGTTGTTCCAGAGTTTGTAGTCCCCGTGAATCGGCGCGCATGCCGGTTCGACCTCCTCCGAAGCTTGGAGAGCCGCCAGTCAGTTGGCACATCCGATGTACGACCGGCTCCTCTTGGGTCCGAGCCTGCGGCGCGTAGAGCGACCGAGTTTAACGCAGTTGCGCGCGGGTCTATAGTTCACTAAAGAATGGGATCCGCACGAAGAGATGAACTTGCTCATTGGACGTGCACTTGGGTCGGAACAAACCACCTCACCCCCCGAGGAGGTTTCGGAACGGGCACTGCTCTACGTTCCTGTCAGTCATTTCCGATAACCCCGTTGGGCCCGTTGCGACGCCGCAGTAGCCACATTCGACACGTGTCCGGCCAGACAGCGCCGCAGCCTCGCTGTCGAGAACTCACCAATAGAGAAGGTATAAGGCCGTGAATATACCTCGGTCTACTCTTCTCGCGTACTCAGAACGACAACCTCTGCTTCGGACCATCGACGTATCGAGTCTGTCCGTCGCTGAAATACCGACGAAGCTGGATCGGCTGGGGCATTCACCTCACTCTACCCGTTTGCGCGACGGCTTCCTTGCGATCGGCGTCAGCAATTGGACGGCGATCGCTCCGCTCGACGAAATGAGTCAGACTTACGTAACCCGACTTGGAGGGTGGCCTACATCTTCCAGCGACCCATCAAAGGTCTGGGTCCAAGACGCTTTGAGTGATCGCTACATCGAAATAGATCGCCACGGAGCCGTCCACCAAGTGGTCGAATCTTTGACTGGTTGGAAGCTTGTCGCGGAGGTCGAGCAAAGCTTCGTAATACAGTTTGAAGGACGTTCTCCTTCCATCTGGAGGCCGGGTGACGATTTGCCGCACCGTCTGATTCCCGAAGAGGACCCGGTCTTCATTTCGACCGTCGAACACGGGATTGTCCTAGTGTCTCGGACGGGAGTTCGATTTTGTGACGCACGCGGAGCGATATATCGAGCCGTTGATATTTCGCTTCCATCATGGCGTCTCGCCCGATGCGCCGTGTCGCCCGACGATCGCTATGTCGTGATCGACGAGCGGGAGCCATTTGGCACCTCGCACCCAGCGCGGATCGTGTGCTGTGACATGAATGAGTCCCGGGTACGCGCGATCGAAGAGCTATCCTCTAACGGATTTGTCTTCGAGATCGTCTTCAGCTTTGACTCCGAGCGGGCATTTCTCGGCTATCCGATGGTCGACCGGATAGTTGAGCTATCGCTGAGCGATTTAAGACCAACGGATTTGCCGCTGAACGAGCGGCCACTGCCCATGCCCCTGATTGATATTGCTCCTCACCCGGGCCATACTGTCGCGCCGGCGCCACCGAGATAGAAATATAGTCCAATATGGCCGACCGGCGACTGATCGGGTCCGCATCCGAACCAGTCGGCAAGCATGATGCGCATATAGTTCAGCTCAGTCCGAACGGCTACAAGCGGCGAAACTATCGCGTGTGAATACGCCCAACCGATGCGACCGTTTACCCAGTCATAGTACTGCTTCGTGTGCAAATACCAATGGTAACCCTGATAGATGTACACAACATTGCCCGGATCATTAATCTGCTGCCTAAGGTCGACTACCCAAATGTTGAAGGCGGGTTTCGCTCGCGCCGCACCCTGTGCGATTATGTGGTGCTGAATACACGCGCCCCAGCCTGGCTTTCCATAGTTGGCCTCGCCCTTGAGAAATGCGTAGAAGAGCGCATAGTGACCGAGGTCTTCGTCGGCTTGAAGCGCAGCCCACGTCGGCGGCGTAGTATCGCAACCACCGGTCATGTAAGTGCCTGTCAGATCGGCCCCGTTTACGGGATCACCCGCCGCATAGTCGTAACTGTTCGCGCTCCCGCCTACTACGAGGTCTGTTTGTAGGAACCGTCCGGTAGACGGGTTGTAGACGCGTACGCCCATAAGCTGTAGACCGGTGCCAGGATCACGTTGGCGTTGTTGCGTGCCGAGGTAGTCGTAGCGAGTTCCCACCGGTTGTCCACTGGTTTCCGGATTTCCATACTCGTCGGTAGCGCTCCACGTTGCGGTAGGTGAGGTGGAATAGAGGCCGGCGAGCCAGTCGGTCTCAGTAGTGCTAACGGTGCTGAACACGTCGCCGTGGAGATTTGCCAACTGCAGTGTTGCGTTTCCGGTCTGGTCGGCTATCGCTCCGAGACCGCCGAACGCCTTAATGTCGCGCGTCCAAGTCGTGCCGGCCGTGTTTTCGCTGGTCCACGCCGCTTTGTCGCTATCGCCGGCGAAGTGATTCGTGCGGGAAACGCTTCCATCGTTCCAACTATGTGCCCGAAGATCGGGGTCGATATCGTACGCGGATGTCGTTCCGTTCGCGGTCATGCTTTGAACACGCCCGTTCGTGTAATACCCGAGAGTCGTTGCATATCCGCTCGGACTATCTGCGACTGGCACGCTAGTTGTTCGCGCGAGGCTGTCGTAGCTGTAGCCGACGTCGGTGATTCGGTCGGCCGCGTCGTAGGCATGGGTCGCCGTTGTTCCACTCCCTGTCGGTACGCAATCGGTTCCAAGGAGCGGTCCGGCATCGATGAAGTTGAAGGTTGTCCGGTTTGAGTCAGCGTCGAATCCGTACGTTCGCTTTGGACAGTCGAACAGGTCAGCTTGCTGCGTAGTCGTGAGGCGACCTGCGCTGTCGTAGGTATAGGCGTAGGACTCGAGCAATCCCTGGTCGGTTGTACGTTCACCGTGAATGTTGTAGGTGTCGACGAAGCTGGGCCACGTTGTGGCAGTCGCGCAGAAGATCAGGCAGTGGAAATAGAAGAGACCGATCGGCTCGTCCGTTTCGTCGTACAGGGTGGCGGAAATGAAGTTTCCTCCGGGGAAACCTTCGGAGATGATGTTGCCGTCGGCGTCGTAGCTGGCGCTCCACGATCCACTGACGGCAGTGTCGCTGATCGAGGTCAAGACGCCGCGTGGGTCAAGAGCCGTGTCGTAGGTGTAGGTCGTGGTGCCTTTGCCGTCGTAGACGCTGTGGACATTGCCGAGGGCATCGTATGTGTACGCCGACGTATTGCCGTCGGCGTCCTGATAGGAGCTGAGTCGTCCCAAGGCGTCGTACGTGCGGACAACTCCGGTACTCGTGCCGTGGAACGTGCTCGTGCTCACATTTCCATTCGAATTGTCGTAGACAAGATCGATTTGAGCAACGGCAGTGCCGATGCTGCTCGTCGTGGATTGAGCTGTTACGCGTCCGCCTGCGTCGAAGGTCACGTCACTGGTTCGGAGGGTGGTGGAACCGTCCTTATCGATCGATTCTTCGGGCTGGCCGTACATGTTGTATTTCGTGACGTATGTCGTCGGGATGTTCGGCAGGCCTGCGGTGCCCGGTTGCGCGGCCGGACCTTGGCGACAAGCGAGGCCCGCCCATTCCGGCTTGTAGCCACAGGCGCTGTCGGTCGAATTCGCCCCAACTGTGTAGGCGACGAAGTCAGTTTCATGGGCGTCGCCGCCCGAAGGGTTCGCGGGCAGGATCCGAGCGGTCAGCTGCCCCGTTGCGAGGTCGTATTTGGTTGTGGTTGCGAGGTTGAGGTGCGGGCTCGTTCCTGGATCGACGATCGTCTGTAAGGGCGTGCTCAACTCCCAGCCGGTGTCGTCGCCGGCGAGGTCGTACTTGAAGCTGGTCGTTCGGGCGTCCTGTTCTGCAGAGCCGTCAATCGGCGCCGCCGATTCGGTCTGCGTAGTGACGAGGTCAAATGGTGCATCCGTCGTCAGCGCGGACGGGACGTTCTCGTCGTAGGTGTAGGTCACGTGTTGGCGAGAGATGCGTTGAGTATCGTCCGGGAGATCGACTTGGTGGGCCGGTCCGTACGTGTCGGTGACGTTAAGATCGGCTGCGTCGTAGACGGTTTGAGTGTCGAGGAGTCGCGATTCCGCGACGGTATCCGTCGCCGTGAGTGCCTCGGCTCGGTCGTTGGGTGAGAGCGTCCGGATGACATTGCCGACAGCGTCATATTCGGTTGTCGAGATCCCGCCGCCCGGTTCGGCGGTGTTAACGAGCTGGCCTTCGGCGTCAATGTAGAAGATGGTCGCGCGGGTGTACGACGAAGGCGGCGTGCCTGAGGGTGTCTGGTCGGGCGGGTATACGGCGGTCGCGTCGGTTGGATTGTCTTGTTGTCCCCAAGTAGCAGTCGTCGTGGGATCGAGGTTGTATGCGCCGCCGCCTGTGGTCGTAAGCGGGATCTGGTACACATAGCTCGTGGTTGCGGTCGTGGTGCCGCTGTAGGTCGGAAGCGTCTGGGAGACTGCGGACAGCCGGCCCGTTGACGCAGCCTCTCCTGACAGTGGCGTGTAGCTGAACGACATGGCGTTGACACCGGGGGGGGTGATGGTCGCGATGTGGCCGTAGGTGTCGTAGGTGTACGTAGTTTTGAGCGCTGGACTGATGCGGGGATCCCAGGTCGCGCGCAGCTGGTTGGTGGTCGTGTCGTAGCAGTAGGTCTCGACATCGACGGTGCTCATCGCAGGTGTCGACAGGTCGGGATCCCAGGCCGTGTAGTGCACGGTGCGGAGTTGCCCGGTGACGTCGCCGAGCCCGGATCCACAAGTCGTCGTGGCTTGGGTAGTAGTCGCGTAGTCGAAGGTGAGGGTGTCGCAGCCTCGGGTCGTCAACGGAGAAGACGTGCAACTGACGCCAGCGGGTGTGGGCGCGACGATCTGAGTTGGGTACGTAACGCTCGAGGTGCCCGTCCACGCGATCGTCGCGGTCAGGCCCATGAAGTCCTGGGTGATCGTTGTCGGGACGTACAGACCAGAAGCGGAGCCGGACTGGTAGTCGAAGCTGACGGTTTCGAAGCTGAGTGTGTCGAGCGCAAATTCAGTACTCGATGTTTTCGTCAGCGTGTAATTCGTTGACCCGTCCTGCGCCTTGTAGGTGTACGGGTAGCTGGTGTTCGTGAGTTGCGTGAAGTCAAGCTCGTCGGTGCCGGAGTACACGACGACACTGCTGCCATTGTCGATGAGACTGGTGAACGGTGACGAGCTGGTCGCGATGTTCGACTTCCAGCCCGGCCCGAACACACCGCCCGAGGCGCTCGGGTCACGCGAATCGAAAATACGCGACAACGAGCCGCCGGCAAGTGAGACGTCGCTCGCTGAGAGTTCGAGGTTCCCGGTCAACAGATTCACTTGCCCTGGTCCCGCCGAGGTGGAGGCATAGCCAGAGCCGAAGCCGTCCTGGTTCAAGAGCACGTGAACGGTGGTACTGCTGCTGTTCGGGTATGCAAACGATCCGAGGTAGACGACCATTCGGAGCTGCAGCGGCCCATCGGTGCTGCTGGAGGTCGAGGCGGCGTTCCAAACGAGGTCCGGGAAGCTCGTCTGCGTGCTTCCCGGCGTCGCGGTGACCGGCCACGATCCGATCCCTGTGCCCGAGCTCTTGTAGGTGACGTCTCCGGTTGGGATGTTGGTCCAGGTGTCGGTGTCGGCGTGTCGCCATTGCAGCGCGACGCCGTTATACGTCGGGGTCGAGTTGACGTGCGCGACAACCTTGCTCTGGGTCTCGAAGTCATCCGCCGGCGTTGTGAAGCCTCCGAGACCCCACCCGAAGGTGAAGTGGGACAGGCTGGAGATGTTGCCGGCCTTGTCGACGGTTTCGACGGCGATGTCATGCCAACCCCACGTCATAGGGACGTTGTTAACTGTCGCCGCGTTGGAGGTAGCGGCGACGAGGTCGGTCGGGTTGTTGCCTACATCGATACCCCAGAAGAAACCGTAGACGTCGGTCGACCCGCTTCCGGTGAAATGGGGACTGGCGGTCGCGCCGCCGGTCGTGAGCCAAGTGTTCGCGGTAACCCCGCTGATCGTGATGGTCGGTGCATTCGGTGTCACCGTGTCCACCACGAGGGGCTGCCAGCCCGAAAGCGGAGAGGTAGCGGTGCCGTCGGTTGCCTGCGCCTTCCAGTAGTAGGTCCCGTCCGACAGCGACCCAACGGTCCAGGTCGAGTTGTGTCCGTCGGTAACAGTGCTGCCGCTTCCCGACTGGAGCAGCGTGGTCTTCGTTGAGTTGTACAGGGAGTAGTTGACGGACAGACCATTGCCGTTGTCGACGTCACTCACCTGCGCAGACAAGGTCGGCGTCGCGGTGCGGACGGTACCCGCGCTAAAGCGGCCGCCCGCCGTGAGGTTCGACATGGTGGGAATGGCGTCGTAGGTGATGTCGACGTACGGCTGATACGACAGCGGTGCCTCGTGGGCGGCGAAACGCACTTCCCCCGTTGACGGGCCGGTCAGCCGGATGCCGTCTTGGTCCCAGGGCGAGGTCGGGTCGGTCCAGTTGGTGACGAACGATGAAATATCGATCGATTGCCAGCCGGCACTACTCACGGACACCGACGCCGTGTTCGAGCGAACGGTGGGCACGGTTGCGTTCGTGACCGTGCTGGGATTCCACGTCTGATCGATGGGACGAGCGGATACCGAGACGGGCGTGGTGCCAGCAGTCGAGTAGGCGTAGCCGTTCCAGGTCGCGGAGACGATCGCGTCGCCCGTCAGACCCGACAAGTCCGGAAGGTCGAGGTACGACCGGTAGTTCGTCGTTCCTGACTTGCCGGTGCGGTCCCAGTACTGCCCGGAGCCGGAGTCGTACTGGCTCGCGCCGTTATAGTTCGTGGACGGAGACGTGCTCGAGACGTACGCGTCTTCAGTGACACAGCCCGTCGCCGGGCTGGAGCTCGGGTCGCAACCGGACATAGTCGGGTCGATCGTGACCGGGAACACCCGCGCCGGATCCGACAACCATGCCGAGTCGATCGACACGACAATCGTCGACACCGAGGGATCGGCGGTCGGCAGCAGTTGCGTCGCGACCGGTGTCGACGCCGCGTCGATTCCGCCATCCGCGTTGCCCGAGCTGTCGACGGCCCGGCCGGCCGGTACCGCGAACGCGACCTTGCCCTTCGCGTCGACGAACTGGATCGTTCCGTCATCCGCGGTCTTCGCGGTCAGACCTTCCGTACGGACCGAGAACTCGAACTGCGGAGACATCCCACTGCCCAGCGGTGCCCTTAGGACGATCGATTCTTTGACCGCTTCCGAAAGCACTTCGTAGGAGAGATCGACATTCGGCAGAGCACTTGCGTACGTGATCGTGTCGCTGTCGGCCCCGCCGATGGCACCAACCGACGATGGGGCCGGCGCCACCGGCTGACCCGAGTCCGAAGCTGCGCCGACGAAGTCGAATGCGACCGAGTCGCTGCCCCTGCTGAGTTTTGCGAGCGTCGGTGACGAGGCGTCAGTGCCGAGCGCGACCGAGAACGGACCCGCCTTGTTGACGATCTGCCCTTGCGCGTCGGCAGCCAATCGGGTGTCGATCGCGTGCCACGACCCGTCGGCATCCTGATAATTCACCGGCGACGAGAACATCCGGCTCGTGAACGAGCCATCGCCATTGCGCCAAATGACGCCGTCGGCGCCCGCGCGCACCTGCGTCGCACAGTGCGGGTCAGTAGCCGAAAGATTCGTCGAGGCCGCCGCGGTCGGGAGGTCCTGCATCCACGGCGCTGGATCGACCGGCGCCTGGGACCGACACGCCCGGGCAGGGGGCGACTGTTGGTTACCGTCCCCCGCCCCCGCGAGCGCAGCGGCTGACGGAAGCTGGGCAATCAAGGCCACAGCAGCAGTAACGATTACGACGCGCGACGGACGCATTCCCCGCTCCCCGCAGTTGCTGCGTCCGTGCGCCAACGCACCCGCCGATGTCGCTGAAGCCAGCGCCGGCACAGGGAGCGTGCGTGCTACACGCCATCGATGTCAAGGAAAAGTTGTCAGCTTTAGATCGCGTTCAAATCGAATTCGCATCAAAGAACTGTCAGTCTTCATGTCTGTATTGAGCACGCAATACAGGCATGTGACACGCGGTTCGGCCGACTGCGGCGATTGTGGACGGCGCAGCTTTGTCTCGAAGACATGCGGCTGCTGCTGTGACGCACAAGAGGTGCAACGGCCAGAGATCGATGCCGTGGCGCCCGTCTGGTGGCCGCGATCGCGGGCTCCCACGACCGAGTCGGTCGCGTTACCTCGACACTCGGCGCCGAGGCTGGCAGGATGCACACCCGAGCGGATGGGTTCATGTGCAGCCAGGGCTGCCGGAGGCGGGGTACACACATGCGTTTCGTGCGAGCGGCTGTCCTAAGTACATGCCTTGCTTTGGTCGTCGTGCCTACGGCCGCATCCTCCAGTGGGGTCATGCACGCGCGGATGGCCGCAGCCGGACAGGCGCTGTCGTTGAACTGGGCTGGGTATGTCGCCGAATCGACGACGCCGTCGCTGAATTCCGGCGTCGGGAGTTGGATCGTCCCGACCCTGCAATGTCCGACTCGTGGGCACTACGACTCGTCGACCTGGGTCGGCCAAGGCGGCGTCGTCGCCAACGACGTCCTCTATCAGACCGGGACCGCGGCGGCGTGTGACGACGGTGTCGTGTCCTATCGGGCGTGGTGGGAGCAGGTCCCGAACCTGGTCGAGCAGGATTTTCCTGATGCCGTGGTCGCGGGCGATCACTTCCAGGGCTCGGTGGGATTCCCGGCGGCGGGCACGATCCAGCTGACGCTCGTTGATTTCGGCAAGGCGTGGCCGAAAACGGCGACGAGCTACGAGTGGCGGGAAGTAAAGACGATCGCGAACGCGCAGCCCGGCTACAGCATCGAGTGTGTGGTTGAGCGTCCCTCGTTCGAGGACGGATCGTTCGAGTTGCTCGCACCGTTCAAGCCGACTGGCTTCAAATACTTCGCTCGTACACCCTGGAACCTTCCCGGCTGTCAGACCACCGACCCGACCTCCGGTACACCGATCTTGATCGCGAAGAAGGGCCAGACCGTGCCAGCCGGCATCACGATCATCCCCGTCTCGATGGTGAACGAAGGCGGGCTCTTCCTCGTTCGCACGTCAGCGCCGTCCCGAACCGGTGCGATCCGCGTCGTCTGGCACGGACCCGCCTAAGACTTCGAATTTCTCGAGAGGACCGAGGCGCACGCCGTGTCGACCTGCGACACCAGCACGGCATTCTCGATTGCCGACAGCGCCGGCCTCTACTCGCAGGTGACCGGCGTCGTTGGCGCACTCGTGTTCTTCGTCCTCGCGATGGGCTTCACGAAGGACTGGAACTGGGAGTCGCGCTACATCAAGCTCGGCTTTCGGACGCTCATTACTGCGTTCGCCAGCCTCATCGTGACCAGCGTCCTTTGGGCCCTCATCGCGGGAACCGAGTCCAAATCAGTGCGCGCGAGCCTGCTCGGCTTTTCGCTACATGGGCGACCTGTGTGGACGGACTCCTCCTTGCCGCTTCGTTCGCGCTTCTGGTCGGGGGCGTGCATCGCAAAGACGTCGGCGGCGACGTCATCAGGAGCATCAAGTGGCTCTTCTACGGTGCCGCACTCTTCGGATCGATCCTCGTATGGTCATCAGCCTCTAATACGCTGACCGCCGCGGCCGGACGTCGGTGGTATTCGAATCCGGTCATCTTCGCGATCTACGGCTTGCTCGCCGTTGCCTTCGCCGTAACGCGGCGCGGAGGTAACGAGACTCCACGTCCCTGGTTCGAACGATGGGGCCTGACGGCCGCCATGGGCTCTACGGTCCTGATCTTGGGAATGTTCGCGGTCATCGCCGCCATCCCCGTGGGTGACCCGGGACTCACGATTGGATCGCTGTGCAAATACCAGAACGTCACCGACTTCACCGGCTGGGTCCCTGTCGGCGTGCTCGTGGCGCCGATCCTTTTCTTGGCCGTCGTGTTCACTGTGTCGCCTTGTCCCGACCACTCGCCTCGATGCACCGCTCGCCGCAAGGGAGACGCCCGGCCGCCGACATCGCCGACACGCGACTTGACCTGTCTCGGTGGCGAACCGGTGTTACGTCCTTCGGTTGACTGACCCGGATCGCAGTCGCCTGACTGCTGCCGACGGCGGCGCCCATCCACAAGGAACGGCTGCGTGCGGGGAATCGTTCGCTGAACAATGCAAAGCGCCCCGCATCGATAGCTTCTTCAACGTGACTTACGCAAACACGAGTTGAGGGTGGCTGGTCGCGGTACTGGCGATCGCGGTTGCGGCCATGCTGTTCGGATTAGCGTTCTTGTTTACGTCGTTTGCCTTCTGGGACACACGAATGTCGACGAGGCGAGTAATGCCGCGGCGGTCCTACAAGTCACCGCTGCTGCCGCCGGCCTGATCGGCACCGGTGCCTCGTTGACGCCCCTGGCTATAACGCCTGGATAACGCGAGAAATCGTCCGGCAAAGGCTTCCGACGTATCGGGCGTCGCCCGAGAACGCCTGCGCACGGATTTAAGGGGCCGGTGGTTCGCTCGATGAAGTCGTTGTGGAGGTTATCGCTGACGCGAGTGGCGATGGGCATCGAATGTGACCGCCGTCATCGGACGAGATCGCGACGCTGGCACCGTCTGTCCGCGTAACGATCCGGATACCTCGGTAGCGGACACGTTCGGGAGATACTGGCTCAAACGCCGCCAGATAAACGTCGTTGCCGTTGACGGCGATCAGATTGCCCGTGAGTTCTCCGCCTTCGACGGTGCTCAAGTTGCATACCCGTACGAAGGGCAGCCTCGCGGCCCCGCCTGCCGCGATTGCGATCCCGGGCGTCAGGGCCACGGCAAACGCGAGCGTCGCCAGCCAAAAGGTCTGGCCGTGAAGCTGCGCGAGGACCCCCGCGACGAGGATCAGGGCCGCCAGCGTGATGCCAAACGATCCAATCGAAAGAACGGTCGCGGCGTGCGCGTGCGCGACCCCAACTCGAAGATGATGGACGACACGGGATGTCAACAAGTAGGTCGTCGCTGCGACGATGAGCGATACCGCTGCGGCACAGCCCAGGTAGCCGAGTTGTCGGCGCCATGTCCGCGGCTTGACCGTCCTGAACACCAGGGCCATCGTCAGACCGGCCGCGATCGTCGGGACAACGATCGCGGCAAGAGCGGTCGTGATGAGCAAATTTCGAGGAATGAGGCTGACGATGTTGGTGGCGGGCAGCTGCCGTATCCATAGACGAACGCCGAACGCGATTGCACCACCGCCGTAGAGGAGGCCGCCGATCAGCGTGATGATGGTCGCGGATTCTCCGAGGAGCCCGCTGATGTCGTTCTTCTCGATGGCCAAGCCGATATCAGAGCAGGAGCGGGACGTCGTGTCCATCGCGGTTCAACGCGATCCGCATCGCCGCACAGGTCGCGCAGGCACGTGGCCAATGGCCCTGACTTCGGCACTCGCACGCTTCTTTCTTATCGTCACCGCGCACCTCGACGGAGTGCGCCGTTCAGTTTTCGTCGCGCTTCTACGACGCCGACCTTCGACGGTCGGCTGAGGCTTCTGCGGTCGGAGCCCCAGAATTTGACAGCCCATCGCGCGCCGCCGTGTTCCGTTGGTGTCTCAAAGCGGTTGACGTACGCGCTTGCGCAGTAGATCCTTTGGTTGGCGCGCGCAGCTCATTTGTCGTCATTTCGTACGTCAGCACCGAGCGCGCTTTACGCCCTGACATTCGGGCTTGGCGGGAAGTTGTCGAAGGGCGGGCGTATGGCGCCTTATCCGGTCGCATGGGATCGAACGGCTGAAGTCGTGTCGCGATCCGCCGCGGAAGGCGGCTCTCGGGGCGCGACCGCAGCGGTCCAGGCACGCTCTTCCGCGGTGTCGACGAGTTCCACTACCAGCACGACGACACCATCGACGACGACGTCGTCAACGGTGATCAACAAGGGACGTACCGAGGCCTACGCGGCACTGATTGTGGTGGGAGCGATCGTGCTTGCGACGCTCGCTGTGTATGCCGCGCATTCGTGGCGCAGCCGTCATTCAGTGGCGGGATCGGTGACACCGGACCCTCGTGGCGGGTTGTTCATGGGTGCGGATGGTCGCTTGTCGACCTCGAAGACTGTCGCGATGTTGTGGAGCGCCATCGTGGTGTT
>Ga0335085_10005810_pt1 | contig 19685 bp, 21 predicted proteins | sample Lox_Sample_45_FD_206712 | JGI IMG/M metagenome (GOLD analysis project Ga0335085, IMG submission 206712) | Soil microbial communities from Loxahatchee National Wildlife Refuge, Florida, United States - Lox_Sample_4.5 | ecosystem: Environmental > Terrestrial > Soil > Wetlands | place: USA...
GGCTGGATTCGTCTGTCCCAATATAGCCCTCTGCCAGGGCACGGTCAAAAGCGTGGCGCAATACGGCGTAACGGAAGGCTTGCGGAGTCTGGGCGAGGACAATCCGCTCGCGCGGAATGGTTCCGGTAATGATCTGCCGCTCCACTTTCTTCACCGTGTCCACGCTGGGAATCCCCAGAATCACCGCCCCGTCCCGGCGTGCGGCCTCGACGACCTGGCGGATCTTTTCGAGATCGATGAAGGGGCGCACCGCATCGTGGACCACCACGACGTCCGTTTCCGGCGAGGCTTGGTCAAGGCAGCGTGCGACTGTCTCCTGCCGCGACGCGCCTCCGGGCAGCAGCTTTACGGCCTTGTTGAAACGCTCATGGGCAATTTCCTTCGAGGCCCGCTCCATCTCTTCCGGGCGCACGCCCAGGAAAATCTCGTCGATAACATCGGAGGCAGTAAACTTGCGAAGCGTGTGTACAAAGATGGGGACACCCTCCAGGAAGAGGAACTGCTTCGGGGTGGCCCCCCCCATCCTCAAGCCTGTGCCAGCCGCCGGAATGATGGCCAAAACGCTCATGGAAAGTCTTCAACCTCTGCGGAAAAAAAGGCGACGGAGTTCGCGTACCCTCCGCCGCCTCAGCAATCCTTAGAATCGCACAAAAACGAAGTTGGTGTCGAGCCACCAACGACCGAAAAGACGATTTGCGGCCTTTACTGGTGAACGGCTTCGACCCAGGCCCGGCGTTCGTCGTACTTTCCAAAGATCATTTTCCCGGCGGTGGTCTGCAACACGCTCGTCACGGAAATATCAATGGTCTTGGAGATCATCTTCTTGGCATTGTCGACGACCACCATCGTGCCGTCATCCAGGTAAGCCACACCCTGGTTGTACTCCTTGCCTTCCTTTAAAATAAAGACCCGCATGATCTCACCTGGCAAGACTACGGGTTTCAGGGCGTTGGCAAGTTCGTTGATGTTCAGTACTGGGACGCCCTGGAGCTGCGCGACTTTGTTGAGATTGAAATCGTTGGTCACGATCTTCCCCTCGTAGGCCCGCGCCAGCTCGATGAGTTTCAAATCAACTTCCCGCATTTGAGGATAATCTTCCTCGACAATTTGCACGGTGATGTTGCTCATTTTCTGCATGCGTTGGAGGATGTCTAATCCTCTCCGCCCGCGATTGCGCTTGAGCGGATCGGATGAGTCCGCCACCAACTGGAGTTCGCGCAACACGAATTGCGGGATGACGAGGGTGCCGTCAACAAAGCTCGTCTCGCAGACGTCCGCAATCCGGCCGTCGATAATGACACTTGTGTCGAGGACCTTGTAATTCTTGCGCGGGGTCTTTTCCGTGGAAAACAACCCCCCGAGCGCCCCGAGATTGAGCAAATCACCTTTGTTGGCGCCTAGGACCAATCCCACATAAGCCATCAACATGAGCAAGGTAACTTGGAAAAACGAGTTCACGGATTTGTCGATGGCGGTAAGACTCAGCAAATGGCTGATCATGAACGCCCCGAGAATGCCCAGGATCGAACCAAATGCCGCCCCCACCAAACGCTTCAGGCTAGCCTTCTCCAAGCGAATTTCAAAAAATACGAAGAAAACCCCCAGGGCAAGACCCAAAGTGCCTGAGATGATTCCGGACAAGCCAAAAGGACGAAGGTGTGCGGCGAATGCGACCAGGATAATGACAAAGATAACCCGTACTGCTCCCATTTCCCACATAACGAGGCCTGACCTCCTTCTGGAACCAGCTTACCTGCGTCGGATTGATACAACCGGCCCCTCTATTTTCTTGCGCTGCAACAAACGGAGTATACCATCCCCTCTCTTGGGGCGGAAGCAACTTGAAAATGCGGATGTTTACTGAATGATGACCGCCCAAGTGCAAAATAGGACGTGGCAGGAGGGGATGGATACGGCGGTCGGAGTGGCTCGGACTCCCTGCGGCAATCGGGCAATAAGTCGTTCCAGGTTCAAATCCCCCGCGCCGCAGGCCTTGGAGCGGCTGGAATCAATGGCGCGCCTTGGACTTGATCACAATCGGAGTGCCCATAAAACCAAATCTCTCCCGTATACGGTTCTCGAGAAAGCGCTCAAAGGAAAAGTGCAGCTTGCCGGAGCGATTTGTAAAGGCAATGAAGACGGGCGGAGCCACTCCGCCCTGGGTCAGATAATAGAGACGGGTGGGCTTGCCCGCCGGGGTCGTAACGCGTTCGAAATCCACTTCCGCCAGAAAGCGGTTCATTTCCGCTGTGCCAATGCGAATCTCTCGAGCTTCAGCAACCTGCGCGATGGCCTTCAAAAGGTTCCCAACTCGCTGTCCGCGGAGCGCCGAAATAAACACGATTGGCGCATAGTCCAGGTATTTCATGCGCTCCCGTATTTTCTCGGTAAAATCCTGGGTCGTGGTAGGTCCCTTTTTGATGGCGTCCCACTTGTTCACCACAATGATGACGGAGCGCCGGCTTTCGTGCGCGTATCCGCCGATATGGGTGTCGGCCGCAGTGACCCCTTCCTGGGCATCCAGAATCAGCAGCGCTACGTCGGCGCGTTCCAAGTGCTTGCGTGCCTGGATGACGCTGAGTTTTTCCGCCAGCAAATGGGTTTTGCCCTTGCGGCGGATGCCCGCCGTATCTACAAATCGAAAGTGCAGGCCGTCAAGCACTACTTCCGCGTCTACCGCGTCGCGCGTGGTCCCGGGCACCGCCGAAACAATCGAGCGCTCTTCGTTAAGGAGCTTGTTCAGCAAAGTTGACTTCCCCACGTTAGGCCGGCCGATGATGGCCACGTGGATTGGACGCTCCAGCGCGCCGGGGATCGGGCGAACAAAGACCTCGCTCTCGGGTGGCAAGTCGGAGGGGAGCGGTTGACCGGATGATGGGGAGATCGGCTGAAATGCGTGGGGATGCGACGAGTGATCAGTGACCAGTGACGAACCGGGCTCCTCCGCGGGCATTTCCTGGGCAAGTGCGGAATCCGTACTCACCGCCGGAGTAAGGTCACCCTCTGTGATGGGTTCCTTTGCTAACCCTGCCGTCAAATGGTCGAGTAAATCGTCCAACCCGCGGCCGTGCTCAGCGGAGATAGGAAAGATGTGTTTGATTCCCAGCCGGTGAAATTCGCCCATCAGCGATTGGTGCTGCTCCGCGTCGACCTTATTGACCACCACGGCCAGGGGTTTCCCGGTGCGGCGCAGGAGTTGGGCCAACTCCTCATCCAGCGGCACAACGCCTTCCCGGCCATCTACCACCAAAATCAGATATGCGGCTTCCTCAATGGCCTTTTGCGCCTGGCTATAGATCTCGGCGGGGATCAGCTCTTTGTCGGAGGGAATAATCCCCCCAGTGTCGATGATTTCAAAGGGCTTACCAAGCCATTCGGCGCGCGCGTAAAGGCGGTCGCGCGTCATGCCGGGTTCGTTACCCACCAATGCCCGGCGCCGTTTGCATAGGCGATTGAATAACGTGGACTTGCCTACGTTCGGCCGGCCGAGAATTACGATGCGTGGAAGCTGGGGCATAGGTAGGTAAGTCTACAGTGTAAAGTGCGAAGTATAAAGGGTGAAAAGCTGGGGGACGCAAAACTGCTGTGGCCCGACTTCTCCAGAGGGGCGGCCAGGACTACACTGACCGTAGCTACACCGCTATCTGCGCGAGGCCTTCCCGCAAAGGTCAGCGAGGTCAATCCCCTCGTTTGGGCATCCTGGCGGGGGAAAACCGTCCGTGTAGAAATCTAACCCAATCCTGCCTGTGTACCACCGACCCCCATCCCAATATACTTTTGTGCCGCCCTCCTGCTCGACTATCTTCCCATTCTCTCGGGAATAGACACATCCCGAAACAAACCAAGTGCGGTCAGTGTTCGCGCCGCCAGGGTAATAATAATCCGAGTACACACGCGTAATCCTGAAATCAGTTAAAATCCATCCTCGGCGTTCTTCAGATTTTGCGAATTGCTCAGATGGGACGCCCGCCCGATCGGCTGGGTTCAAAATTCTATATAGGGAAGCCCAATCCCTACGTTCTTGTGCCTTGATACTTCTCTTGAGGATAGAGCAGAACGAAGTACGATACACTGCTGGAACGGCCCGCTCAAACTTCTCGCAGTTACTCGGTATGTCCTGAGACATGACGCTTGATGTTAACAGCAGTACAATTAAGAGGAAGCATGCGTGATATCGTAAGGATGGCAGACTCCTATACATTTCTGAGCCCGCCTCTATCACGTGCGAATGACGCAAGGCGACGAACCAACCTAGGCTTCCTGCCATGGACGTGTCAAGCTGATGCGCTACTACCCACTCTTTCTCGATTTGCAGGGCCGGCGATGCGCCGTGGTGGGTGGAGGGCGCGTGGCGGAACGGAAGGTGCGAACCCTGCTGCGGGCTGGCGCCAGCGTCCATGTGATCAGCCCGGCGGTGACGCCGCGCCTGGCGTTCCTGGCCGCGCGCCAGAAGATCGAAATCACTCCACGCGCATACCGCCCGGGCGATTTGCAAGGCCCCGCCGTCCCCGATGCGGCCGCTCGAAAGCGGCCTGTGCTGGTTTTCGCCGCCACAGACGACCCCGAGGTGCAGAGCCTCGTCCGCAAACATGCCGAAGAATTGGGAGCGCTGGTGAACGCCGCTGACGATGCGCGCGAATCCGATTTCATCGTCCCCGCTTCCTTCGCACAGGCCGACTTGCTGGTGGCCCTATCGACTTCCGGCGCCAGCCCGGCGCTGGCTCGCCGGCTGCGGAGGCAACTCCAACTCACGCTGGGACACGAATATCGCGCCTACCTGCGGTTTCTCCGCGCCGCCCGCAAGCAAGTCATGGATACCGTGCCGGATAAAGCCCAGCGTGCCAAGATTTTCCGCCGGCTTTCCGCAGCCCCAGTGATGGATTGGCTGTGGAAAGGCTCACCCCGCCGCGCAGCGGTGGACATAAAGAAGTGGCTGGCGAGAATTACCGGGACGGAGTGAAAAGGCGGGATACCGGACACAGAATACGGGCAAGTGACACGTTCAAATCCTAACTCGCGTGAGCAGGGCTCAGTCCTCGATCGCTGACTTCCAAAATCTGAGTCCTAATCGTCTCCCTTGAACACATATTTCCGACGGGCAATCGTTGAGGGAGGAGAAGTAGTAGAGGACCGCTGCTTTACCATTTAGCCTTTACCCTTTACACTTTAACTCTCGGCTTTTTACTAAAATAGCTGAGCAAAGTGCCGAAATATTGCTCGGTTCCATTGGGTGCCGTAAGCTGACTGCTGATAGCTCTTCCCATGACGATCACGACCAACAAAACGCCAGACAATCTCCCCCTCGACAAAGTCTTTGCACCGGGTGGGTGGCTGGCGCGCCATCATCCGCATTACGAGTACCGTCCGGGGCAGTTGGAGATGGCAGAGACCGTCCAGTCGGCGATTGAGAATCGCCAGCACCTGATTGTGGAAGCGGGCACAGGGACCGGCAAGACGCTGGCGTATCTCGTGCCGCTTTTACGCAGTGGCTTGCGCACGGTCATCTCCACGGGAACCAAAAACCTCCAGGAGCAACTCTTCTACAAAGACGTTCCCTTTCTCAAGAAGCTGTTCCCGCAGATGCGGGTGACGCTGATGAAGGGGCGGCAGAACTATTTGTGCCGGCAGAAGCTCTACGACATTGAGAACCAGCCAGCGCTCGACGGCATGGAGCAGGTGGAGCAATACCCGAAACTGCGAGAGTGGGAGAAACGCACCGAGACCGGCGACCGCGCGGAACTGCGCTGGCTGCCGGACCAGAGCGAGCTTTGGAAAAAGGTGGATGCCCGCAGCGACGCCTGCACGGGGCAAAAGTGCCAGCAGTTCGAGCAGTGCTTCATCACCAAGATGCATCAGCGGGCGCAGGAGTCCGACCTGCTCATTGTGAACCACCACCTCTTCTTTGCCGATCTCGCCCTGCGGCAAAGGGAATATGCGGCGCTGCTGCCGGATTACGCCGCCCTGGTCTTCGATGAAGCGCATGAGATGGAGGACGTGGCCACGCAGTATTTCGGCGTGGAGGTCAGCAATTACCGTGTAGAAGAACTGGCCCGCGATACGGAAGCGACGCTGAAGTTGAAGGGGCTCAAAAGGCCGGAAGTCCTCGGCGCCGTCGGGGAACTGCGCCACCGCGCCGACCTGTTCTTCGAGTTCTTCCCAGGCACCGAAGGCCGCACCAACTTCGATAACCGTGACAGCTTCCTGGAAGTCCACCGCGGGGCATACTCAGCCCTGACCAACGCCTTCCTGCTGCTACAGACGGAGCTCAGCCGCGTGCCGGAGCGCCCGGAAGAAATCAATAATCTGGTCAGGCGGTGCCAGGAGCTGCGCGCCGCGTTCGAAGTCGTGCTGGAAAGCCACGAGCGCAACATGGTGTATTGGTGGGAACGGCGCGGACGCGGAGTGTTTATGCAAGCGACGCCCATTGACGTCTCCGCGCTGCTGCGGGAGCGGCTGTTCGAGAAGGTCGATAGCGTCGTTCTGACTTCCGCAACGCTGGCGGTGGGCGGAACCTTCGATTTCCTCAAGCGCCGGCTGGGACTGCAAAACGCCAAGGAGCGAATTCTCGACTCGCACTTTGATTACGCCCGCCAATCGCTCCTATATACTCCGGTGCACCTGCCGGATCCGCGCCAACCGGATTTCGCGCGCCTGGCGGCGGAAGAGGTCGTGCAGTTGCTTAAGACCACGCGCGGACGCGCCTTTGTGCTCTTCACCTCCTACACGCAAATGCGCGACGTTTACGAGCGTGTCCGGCCGCGCTTGCGGTACCCGTTGATGATTCAAGGTTCGATGCCGCGCACCGAATTGCTTGACCGTTTTCGTTCCACGCCCCACGCCGTGCTCTTCGGCACCAGCTCATTTTGGCAGGGCGTGGATGTGCAAGGGGAGCAATTGAGTGCCGTGTTGATTGACCGCCTGCCGTTCGCCGTACCCACCGACCCCGTTACCGCCGCACGGATCCGGCAGATCAATGACGAGGGCGGGAACGCTTTTACCGATTACCAAGTGCCTCAGGCGGTTATTACCTTAAAGCAGGGATTCGGCCGGTTGATCCGCAGTGAAACCGACCGCGGCATCCTGGCCATGCTCGACCACCGCCTGGTCCGCATGCCCTACGGACGCGTCTTCCTGGATAGCCTCCCCCCTTATCACCGGACGAATCGGCTGGAAGATGTAAAGGCCTTCATGAGAGAATGAGACTTCTAGGTGCCAGGTGTCAGGTATCAGGTGCCAGGAATTGAAAATGCGAAGCCAGCGGACGTGAGCAGCAGCAGGAGCTCGCGAATCGAAATCAATTCTTACTGTTTGTGGCGCTTGTTCCGAGCGGACGCTTCTAGTTCCTGTTTGCTGACACCTGGCACCTGATACCTGACACCTTTTCTCTTTGAGGTTTCCATGTTCGAAGTTTCCGTAGAGTACACCTTTGCCGCAGGCCATGCCTTGCGCGGATACAAAGGCAAGTGTGAGAATGTGCATGGACACAACTACAAGGTCCAACTCGTGGTGGGCGGCGAGCAGCTTGATGCAACCGGCCTGTTGATGGATTTCGTCGAGGTGCGCAAGGGCATCAAGGAGCTGGTGGAACGCTTGGATCACCGTTTCCTGAACGATCTTGAGCCGTTTGATAAGCTGAATCCGTCGGCTGAAAATATCGCCAAGTACTTTTGTGATGTGTTGGAGCCGCAAATCCGAGGGAAGGGATTACAAGTTCAGGCAGTGACCATCTGGGAGACCGATACGACTTCGGCCACCTACCGGCCGAAGTGAGAAGCTGGAAGTGAGGAGCCAGCAAACAATAAGAACGATGCCGATGATGGCTTCTGGATTCGAACTTCTAGCTTCCAGCTACTTCTTGCTACCACGTCCAGAATGCCACGGCGGGATGGAGTTCTGCCTGGTGTTGCTGGGCGCAGACGCCTTCCTTGCAAATGTAGACGTCATCGCACCAACGGCAGCGAACCAGGAGGGTCTTCTCGCGGACGGTCCCGCAAATGGCACAGGCCTCCAGCATTTCAGCAACCACGTGTCGTGAGACCTTTCGCCAGGTTTCCATCACTTCGCGTTCTTCCCGAATCTTGTCAAGTTCTTTTTGGCTCAGCATAACCCGTTCCCTCACTCGCTCTATCTGATTGCAAGCTTGGGGCCATAAAGTGATTCCCCTCCTCTTAGATATCGGCAGAAGCAGAAACCGCTGTATATTCAGTTGATTAGGTGGCGTAAAAAATTGATTCAAGTCAAATCCGTGGCGGTTACAGTGACTTTTTGCACGTGATTTGGCCCATTTCGGGACGCTGTTTCCTGTTCTGCAACGAACTTCCTCACAGTCCGTGGGCCGCAGTTGAGGTTAAGATTGGGGTAAAATATGAAAAGCAAATTTGCCGGCACCGACACGCCGATAATGCCATGGTCATAACGGAAATCTTCAAATCAATTCAAGGCGAGTCCACTTTTGCCGGACTGCCCTGCATTTTTGTTCGACTGACCGGCTGCAATTTGCGATGCCATTGGTGCGACACGGCTTATGCCTTCCATGGCGGCCGGAAGATGTCCGTAGAGGAAGTCATGGCGCGCATTCATCAGTTAGGCGGCAGGCTGGTGGAAGTGACTGGCGGCGAACCGCTCCTCCAAGAGGACGTCTACCCCCTGGCAGAGCAACTGCTTGGCGAGGGGTATCGGGTTCTAATTGAGACGAGCGGAGAACGGTACGTCGGCCGTTTGCCCAAGGCGGTCATCAAAGTGCTCGACGTGAAATGTCCGGGAAGCGGTGAATGTGGGTCATTTTGTACGGATAATTTGGCCGTATTGGAGACCAAGGATCAAATAAAATTCGTCATTGGCGACGAAAATGACTATCTCTACGCGCGCGACTTTATCAACCAAAATGCTCTGTGCGGCCGCGTGGGCGAGGTCATCCTCTCGCCCGTCTTTGCGCAACTGCACCCGAGACAGCTCGCCGAGTGGATTTTGCGCGACGGCTTGGACGTCCGCTTGGGCCTACAGATCCACAAATTCATTTGGGATCCGAACGCCAGGGGAGTCTAAAAGCAGTAGGCAGCAGGCGGTTGGCAAAGAGAAGGTAGACAGCAGGGCAGGCGTACAAGGCATCGAATGACCGGTCACAACCAACGAGCTATGGACCAGGGAACGCGGCCCATGGACAGGCCCTTGGCAGTCGTGCTTGCCAGCGGCGGTATGGATAGCTGTGTAACGGCCGCCATTGCGGACATTGATTATCGTCTCGCCATGCTCCACGTTGGGTATGGCCAGCGGGCGCAGGAACGCGAGTTGTGTGCATTCCATGCGGTGGCGGAATTCTATCGCGCCGAGCATCGCTTGGTGTGCCGGCTGGACCACCTGAAACAGATTGGTGGGTCGAGCCTGACCGACACCGCGATGGCGGTTGACCAAGCCAACCTCGAAAGGCAAGAGATACCCACCAGTTACGTTCCGTTTCGCAATGCGCATTTCCTCGCCATTGCCGTTTCCTGGGGGGAGGTTCTAGGGGCACGCAAGATTTTCATCGGCGCGGTGGCGGAAGACAGTTCCGGGTATCCCGATTGCCGGCCGGAATACTATGCTGCATTCAACCAGGTAATTGCGGTTGGAACCAAGCCCGAGACGCAACTCGAAATCGTGACCCCGGTCATTCAGATGCGAAAAAGTGAAATCATCCGCCGCGGCCGCGAGTTGGGAGCGCCCTTTGAGCTCACATGGTCGTGTTACCAGGGGCAGGAGGTGGCGTGCGGGGTGTGCGATAGCTGCGCCTTGCGCCTGCGGGCATTTGAGGAGGCGGGCGTTGCGGATCCTATCCCTTATTCCCAGCGTCCCCACTACGCCAGGAGGCAGGTTTTGGGGGGTTAGATTAATATTTCGAATCTGTTGAGTCCTGGGTTGCAAACAGATAGAATGTGGGTGAGTTAGTAAAAAAAGAGGAGGCATTTATGGCTTGTTTTCGGACGCGGGGAGTGATGGGGGCAGCAATCCTCTTCGCAATGTTTTTGACATGCATTCCCGCCCTCGCGCAGACCGGAGGGCTGACAGGAAAGTGTACGGGGCAAGGGGGAGCGGTGTTGGCGGGATATACCCTCCAAATCGAACGCGTTGAGATCAAGTGGGCGTCCAAAGTTAAGACTAATAAGAAGGGTGAGTACACCTACATTGGACTCGCGCCGGGAGAGTACAAGATAACGCTCTTGGGCCCAGATGGCAAACCCATGTTCTTTGTCACCAAAAAGGTGGGGTTGGGCGATCCCACGGAAGTCAACTTCGACATGGGGAAGGAGATACAGGAAGCCCAGAAGGCGCAAGCCGCCAATCCCGAGTATCAGAAGCAGGTGGCGGAGCAAAAGCAAAGCCAGGGCTTAAAGCAGATGTTCGACGAAGGGCGCGCCCTTTACGCCCAGAAGAATTATAGGGAAGCGGCGGCAAAGTTCGAGCAAGCCCTACCGATGGCCAAAGAGAAGAATGTTCCCATTGTGCTGAGCCAGTTGGCGGATACTTGGGCCAAGGCGGCGGCTGCCGAGACCAATCCGGACAACCGGAAGGCGGACGAAGCCAAAGCACTTGATTATTACAATAAGGTCCTGGCAATCATGCCCGATGACCCGACTACGCACAATAATCTGGGTAACCTTTACGCCCAAACGGGCAAGTCCACGGAGGCTGCTGCCGAATTCAAAAAGGCCGCCGATTTGGATCCCACTCACGCCTCGGGTTATTACTACAACTTGGGCGCCATCATGGTGAACAAAGGGCAAATGGACGACGCGGCGGTGGCTCTGAAGAAGTCCACCGACATCGACCCCACGAACGCCAATGCCTGGTATTGGTACGGGATGGCTCTGATGGGCAAGGCGACCATCAAACCCGATGGTTCAATGGTCCCAGCGCCCGGCACCATCGAGGCCTTTCAAACGTATTTGAAGATCGCTCCGACGGGCCCCTACGCGACCCAGGCGCAGGCCAGCATTGATTCGCTTCAGGGCAAGCAGTCCTTGGAGTACAAGAAAACCAAGAAGTAGTCCCTTCCGAAGACCGCAAGCCCCGCAGGCCGGACCGTAAGCAAGCTGCGGGGCTTTTTCGTTGGCGAAGGATGACATGATGAGGGCCATTGCGCTGATCTTCTCCTGCTGGGGGCTGTTGACACAGTCGCTGCTTGCCGACACGGTGTTCCAGACAAATTCCCAGGGCAAAGAGATTGTCTTACAACGCGACGCCATCGTAACTCACGAAGATTCGTCTTTTCTCGTCTATAAGCACTTCGACCTTAAGGAGCGGCGCGTTACGGTGGTCCGGCTAAATCGGGGTAGCTTGCCTATGCGCGTGCAGGTCGCCAATGCCGCTGCGCGCACGCTCATCGTGGAGAACTGGAAGCGCTTCGGGTACAAAGCGACAATCACCGATCAGGCCGGGAAAATCATGCAAGTCTTCGATCTCTATCTCGACTTTTATCCGCCCGGCGGCCGCGGCTCGTTGCTCGAGTCGATTGCCCCTCGCACGGTTTTTCCCATGCAGATTGATAGCGGCGGGCCGGACGAATACGAATTCGAAAAGATCGATCGCGTGGAGATTCAAGGGGAGCATCTGGGGATTACGCTGCGTGAAGGGAGAAGCGTGGGAGGGAAATTCCTGATGCCGACAACCCGCCCCGCCGAGGTGCGTGTCCTGGGGATTACTGACAAGTACGACCCGGCAAGCCAGGACGTTTTTGATTTTTCCGTGCCGCTATTCCAATTGAAAATCATTTCTTTTGAATAGTGATCACTTTTTCTTTTCTGCCTGCCAAAGGCCCAGAGAGAGGGCGCGGCCGCAGAAGGGGCAATAGTTAACTCCCCAATAGTCGAAGCCACGCGGCGATGCGGCGCGGATAAAATACTCGGTATTCAAGTCGTTGATGATTCGCCCATCGTCAATCCGGTGTTGGGCGCCAAAGTAAAAAGCCCCGCGGTCGACGGCGTCACCCAGTAGGTCGCAACAAAACATTAAGCTCTCCGCCGCCTATCGATCCAGCTTGAATCCGACCTTGATGGTCACTTGAAATTCCGTCACCTTGCCGTCGTCGATGCGCCCGCGTTGGTCGACCACTTCAAACCATCCCATGTTGCGCACGGTTTTTGAAGCCTCATCCACGGCCGCGCGCACGGCCTCCGCAAAGCTTGTGGGCGACGTCCCCACCAGTTCGATGACCTTGTAAATTCCCGCCATGAAATGCCTCCCTTCCACGGTGATAAGATGGCCAGCGGCCTTAGGCCTCGGCGGTTTTCGCCTCGCCTTTTTCGATGGGTGCCTCGATCAGGTTGCCCCACTCCGTCCAACTCCCATCGTAGTTGCGGACCTTTTCAAAGCCCAAGAGATATTTGAGGACAAACCAAGTGTGGGAGCTGCGCTCGCCGATCCGGCAGTAGGCCACCGTCTCTTTATCCTGGTCAAGCCGCACGCCCATCGCCCCATATAAGGCTACGAGTTCGTCGTAGCCCTTAAACGTTCCATCATCGTTCACGGCTTTGGCCCAGGGAATATTTACGGCCCCGGGAATGTGACCGCCGCGCTGTGCGGTTTCCGTCATGCCGGGGGGAGCGATGACCTTGCCGCTAAACTCGTCTGGAGAACGGACATCAACCAGGTACGCCTGTTTTCCGGAAAGGATTTGGAAGATGTTGTCGCGTCGGGCTCGCAAGCTGGTATCTGTGAGCCCCGTGCGATAGACCGTGGGGGTAATCGCCGCTACCTCGGCGGTCAAGGGGCGTTTTTCCATTTCCCATTTCTTTCTTCCGCCATTCAGCAAGCGCACGTCCTTATGGGCATAGATCTTAAATTGCCAAAACGCGAATGCGGCGAACCAGTTGTTGTTGTCGCCGTAGAGAACCACGGTGTGGTCATTGGCGATGCCCGATGTGCTGCAAAGCTCCTCAAACTGTTTGGGGTTGGGAATATCCCGCCGCACTTGATCGTTAAGCTGCGTGCTCCAATTCCACCCCGCAGCGTTGCGGATGTGCCCTTTCTCATAGGCGCTGGTGTCTACATCCACTTCTAAGAGGCGGACCGTCGGATCATTGACATGCTCGGCAACCCATTCCGTGTTTACCAATACTTCCGGGTGTTTGTAATCAGCCATTTCGCAAGGCCTCCAGCTAAGAATTCCTGATGGCGCCCCCCAGCGTCAGATCAACGAGATTGTAGGAGTGGGTCAAGGCGTGTACAAAAACCAACGCAGTGCCGCCAGGAAAGAATGTTATGCACTGTTGGACGCGAAATCCCTTTCTTAGCATTTCCCTTTCTACCATGCCAAGAAAGAGATGACAAGCTATTCCACTCAGATCAGCTTGCGGATAATGCGTGGGGGCATCCACCACACCAACCGCCCTGGCGATTTCGGTGGAAATTCACCGAGGGTGATCAGGCAGCAACCGCCCTTCTTGAAGGGCAATTGGATATTGCGCCCGGCGCCGATGAGCCGCGCCGCGAGCTCGCCCAAGTCCGGTTCGTGACCCACCACCAAAACTCGACGACGGTCGGGATGCCTGGCGAGAAAAGTGATCAACGCTTCCGGCGCGCCGCCGGGGCGTAGGGCATCGCAAAAATCCATGGGCGGCTTGGAATCCTGCGCTTCAGCCGCAATCTCGGCGGTTTCTGCGGCACGAACAAGAGGACTGGAAACAGTCCAGTCCAGATCCATTCCCGCCCGCACGAGCCCGGAAGCGATCTCGCGCATCTTATCTTTGCCTTCTGGAGTCAGCGGGCGCTTGACGTCGTCCATTAGGGTCGAACCGCTGCGTGCCGCGGCAATTCCGTGGCGCATAATGTAGAGCTCATACTCTCCGGGGCGCCCAGCCCGTACATCCTCAGCGTCTTTGGTAGCCATGGTCTCCTACGAATCGTCCCGGCTCGCGCCCGACCACAAGACTTCAAATTCCCTTGAGTATGCCTCCACCGGGTGCGCGTCGCGAAGGATCAGAAGATTCTCGTGGTTTTCGTCTTCGGACTCATGTGTCCAGTTGTAGCTTCCCGTCAGTACGGTTTGTTGATCCAGGATAACGAATTTGTGATGCATCTTGGAACCGCGCCCCTGGCGCCCAAACCCCAGGCGAAAGGGGATAATTGCGCCCGTAAGTAGTTCCTGCGTAATGCGGTTCTCCTTGTACTTATTTCCGTCCACCAGCAACCGAACGCGCACTCCGCGGTGAACCGCCTCCTCCAGCGTCTGCGCGAGGCCCGGATGGTTGAACCGGTATAGGGCCCCCTCAATCGTGCTGGAGGTTTCGTGCATCAGGCGCATGATGACGTCTGCGACTGATTCATTGCGGGCGAATTTTATCTCCATTACTACACATCCGGGGCCGGCCGCGCAGGATTGTTTTTCTGGCGGCAATGCTACTTGATTTTTATCAACTCGACGTCGAACGTCAGCGTCGAGTTGGGGGGAATTACACCGGGGTATCCCCGTTCGCCATACGCAAGGGCAGGTGGAATGATCAGCTTGCGCTTCCCGCCCACGTGCATAGTGGAAAGTCCTTCGTCCCATCCCTTGATCACGTCGCCGCGGCCCAGATGCAGTTCAAAAGGAGTTCTGCCCGGCGCCAGCGACGTGTCAAAGACCTTGCCAGTCGGGAATCGCCCTGTGTAGTTCACCAGGATATCATCTCCCAGCTTCGGCTGCGGCCCTTTGCCCACAACCACATCCTGATATTTCAGACCAGACCCCGTGGTGATCCACTGTGCGGCCGTGGAAGGCTTGGCGGGAGCGGTCTTGCTTGCGGTCGAGGAAGTGGTTGTGTGTGTCGCCGCGGTGGATGTGTGTGCTGTTGACGCCGAGGCGGGGGCCTTGGTTCCCGATGTAGTCTTGGCGGCGCTGGTCTTGGCGGTCGTCGAGGTTTTCTGGGTTGCGGTGGACGTAGCTGGAGTCTGCGCGGATTGCGTCTGCGTAGACTGAGTCTGCGCGAAGAGAATTACGGCGGATGCAAAACTGCAAACTAATATGACGATGAAGTACTTCATGATCCTCCCCTTTCAAAAACCAATCGAAGCAGGTAAGTTATCAAGACCAGCGAGGCATTTCAAGAAGCATGCGGGTGTTGGCGTCTTTTAATACCCCTGCTCCCGGCGGCGGTATCCCCCGAAATACCAGCGCGCCGAGATTGTAGTGTAGGTACTCAGCGGGCCGTTTTTTCCCAAGTCCGACCCGCCGAGGTTTTTTGCGTAATGCCCCAGCCAGTCCACCTGATGATTCGTCAATCGCAGTTCGAAGTTGCGGCGCACACTGATCCCGATCCCCTGCGTCCGCTCCAAGGCAATGGGCGTTATGGCATTGGTGTATTGCCACTGCGGGATGTTCTTGCCCGCGTAAGCGTTGGGCTCGACAAAAATGAAAACCCGGTGCAGAGGACCCATCGCGAAGGGGCGCAACTCGAGATAGGCGCTGCCCACGTAGCGGGCGAAGGCGGCGCAGGAGGCGGTTGCGCCGCCAATCGATCCCGTGGCCGAGGAGCACCGGTTCAAATCAGGCTCGTTGTGCGGCGGGGCGACGGCAAAATCGACATACCCGCTCACCCAATTCTTAGGGAAGATCTTGCGGTCCGTGCTGACCTGCGCTGCCAATCCATCCGCGGCCCGCAACGGCGCCAGGCAGGCAAGGGTGACGAATGCAACGAGGACAGCCAGAAGAATTCGCATGGGCACACCTCTTTTCGGCAAGAATGGTCCAATCAGATTGCTGAATTGGCGCCGGCGCTTTTCCGGTGTAGCCCCCACCAGCAAGCTGTCAAACAGACTGCGCTACGTTCAATTTGGGACAGCACATGAAGATTCGGCTTTACCTACGCCCGTTTATACACTACCGGTAGCGAATACACAAATCGTATAATCGAGTGCCATTGCTGTCCTACACTCTTAGCTCACGGAGGAGGCGGCTGTGAAATCATTCATCACGCATCTCATGTTTATCGGCGTGTTTTGGGGATCGGCTGGGGTGGCCACCGCAGCCCCTGGAAACCTGAATGCAAGCCCTGTGGTGGGCGGGTATCCAGCCAAGGTCGCTCCTGCCCGGGCGACGCGACAAGCCGGAAAGGCGGGCAGAACCCAGAAGAATGAATCCGCACCCGGGCAGGCTCCCGGCGCGGAGAACAAACAGCCGTTAACGAAGCAACAACTCCTGGAATTGGTGGCCGCACAGATGTCCAACCAACGCATGATGGAGTTGCTGCGAGACCGGGGCATAGATTTTCAATTGGACGACGCTTACGTAAGCTCTTTGCGGAAGGCCGGCGCCAATGAGGCGCTTATTGCTGCTGTGCGTAGTGCCAGCGCAAAGACGGCGGGGGTCTTGGTGGAAACCTCGCCCAACGCGCAGATATTCCTGGATGGGAACCTCCGGGGCCAAGCCGATGCTCAGGGGGTATTGGTCTTCCGGGCGAAACTCGGCACTCACACTGTGAAAGTCTCGCTGGCGGGTAAACAGGATTTTCAGCAGAGCGTGAACGTGGTGGAAAAACAATCCACGCGGGTGGTGGCTTCTTTAACGGACCTTGGCGGCGTGGTGCGAGTAAAAGCCCCAACGGGAGCGGCCGTCTGGCTGGATAATTCCGTCCGCGGAACCATCGACACCAGCGGGGAGCTTTTGCTCAATGGAGTTTCTGCCGGAACCCATGCGCTGCGCACCACGGCGCGGGGCAAAGTGGATGATTTGCGCAACATCACCGTGACGGCCGGGGCAGAGACCGGTGTGGGGGTGACGCTTGCCGACACCGTGCAGGTGAATCCCCAGGACTCCCTCAAATATGTCTGGGTTGCTCCCGGGGATTTTATGATGGGTTGCTCCCTGGGAGACAATGACTGCACGGATCCCGAAAAGCCCCCTCGCCGAGTGACCCTCACCAAAGCCTATTGGATCGGTCAAATGGAGGTGACGGTGGGAGCTTACAAACATTACGTTGACGCCGTGAAAGCGAAGATGCCACCGGAAGCTCCCAAGGCCGACCGGGGATGGAAGAATGTAGGCCTTCCCATCGTGGACGTGACTTGGAGCGAGGCTAACCAATACTGCACATGGATCGGTGGGAGGCTCCCCACGGAAGCGGAATGGGAATACGCCGCCCGCGGGGGGAGCGCAGCGGCGCGCTACGGCAACCTGGTGGATATTGCCTGGACCAAGCAAAACGCCGGAAACCAAACCCACACGGTGGGTGGCAAACAGGCGAATGGCTTTGGCCTCTACGACATGCTGGGGAACGTGTGGGAGTGGGTGAACGATTGGTACAGCCCCGACTACTATCGCGCCGCCCCAGCGCAGGACCCACCCGGCCCCGCCACCGGCCAGGAAAGAGTCTTGCGCGGCGGGTCGTGGATCGTCGATCCCAAACTTCTCCGAGTGTCCGATCGCTACAGCATCAAACCCGACGCACGCTCCGACTTCTTTAGTTTTCGTTGCGTGTGGACGACTAAGACTCCATGAACTCCGCTCGTTCATTCCACAGAGAGCGCCGTAAAGGTTTGCGCATGCGGTTGTAGCGGCGGTCTCCGACCGCCGTCGTCGATCGGAGATCAACGCTACAATCGCGGCGGCCTTTGACCGCCGCCGCAGGAGTGTGCGCAAGAACTGATGTCGTTCGGTCTAGAACAATCCGGTGTCGGGCGGGGGCGCGCAGGAGGTTTGGCGCCAATGGGTTGAGCATGATAAAATGTCCGAATTCGCAATCAACACTATTCGCCTGGAGGGGGAGCTCATGCTTACCTTTGCACAATGGCAAGACACTCGTCGTGTCGATAATGTAACCATTCCAATTCTGAATTTCCACCCACGCTATCGCGCCCGTAACCCGAACACGCGGCCGGACTTGAAGATCTTTGATCCTTTGGTGCAAGGGTATGCTGCGGCTCCCACCGAGTTGGACCGCGTGATTATTTTGGGAGACATCTTGGATCTGGCGGCGGCGTTTCTGGCCAACAATGCCGGGGGCGTTCAGCGGTATTTGACGGCTGTCCAAACTCTACAAACCGCGGCCAACACGGACTTGACCCAGAAGTTTCCTACGAACGCCAATGCCGTCCGGCAGGACATCATTGCCGCGGCAAATGGCCAGGCACTCGCCGCGAAGACCATCCGAATCAATGTCTTTTACCTCGATGTGGTGGGCGCCAACCCCAACCTGGTACCCATCGATACGATTGTGAACCAACAGATCAACACCGCCAACATATCAGCGGCTTTTCAGGGAGCTCATCTCACCATCAACCGGTTGAATGCCAACGCCACGCTGATCTCTGAAACGGCTGCCCATGAATCGATTCTGTTAACGCACCCGCCGGCTCCACAAAACATGGCGGGGAAACTCCAGGACTCGACCACAGGCGGCGACCGGCTGATTACGCTGCTCAATGCCACCAATGGGGCAGGCGTGGATGTGGTGTTCTTGCAGGAGTACGACCAGAACGACATCCAGGGCCGGGCGTTCCGTGTGGGGCAAAATTACAATGGCTTTTCCCCCACTCGCCCGATCGTCACTATGCGGACCACTCCCGCCGTTGGCGGCAACGCTACCCACGGAACCACCCTGCTGCACGAGATCTGCCACGCCATCTCGGGGAACGGCGACCACGCTCAGGATGCCAACAACCTGATGGCCTCGGGGGCAATCCGCAATGGCAGAAACGAATTGGCCTCCGGTCAAATCGGCTGGTACCGCAATAACCCTTGGGCGATATAACCTAAATCAGCAGGCCGTTCTCCGGCGCGCGAGGGTTGGGGGAGTAAGGGCTTCGGGAATCACGTTTAATGGGTGAACCCGCCCCAGTGTGCGGGCCGCTGCCCGCCTGGGAGATCAACCCGGAGAGGCATCCATGCTCAGCGACGATGATTTGAAGAAGTATATTCAGAAGATGCTCGCCGTCGTAAGTGAGGCCAAGGACGCCCAGGCGGATGGAGCGCATTATCTTTGGGGGGCCCAGCGCCACGACGGGTCCGCGCCGATGTGGCCGGACAAAAACGGGGGAGTAACGGACACCTACCTGCGGTGCGCGTACATGCCCCAGCAAGACGGAAGCGTCGCCTACTGCGCAGGAAGGAACAAGTCGGCCGAGGTCCAAGGCAAGCCCAAGTGGGACGGCAAGGATAAGAACGCTCCCGGCTGGCAATTCCGCTGGCCGAGATACTTTGTCGACACCTCCACGGACGGCTCGCCGAAGGTGCCGTCCGACCAGGTCTGGGGCGAGGACTGTACGGGCAAGCTCCACTTCGACTGCGCGGGCTTCGTCCGCTACGCTTTCCGCCAGGTGCTGGGGGACGCCAGGATTCCGGACGGAATGCGCTACGCCTCCGACCTCGTTTGGTCCGCCGACAAGAGCACCACGCCGATTTCCATGGTCCCGCTTTGGCCGGCGGACCTCCTTTACGACGACGGCTATACCCACGTGGGAATCGCCACCGGCCACTGGCTTCTTTCGGGCTATGGGGTGACGAACCCCAACAAGGCCCTCCACTGCTACTCCGCGACGGTGGGCGTTGTGGAAACAGCGATAGACGCCTTCGTCCGGTGGAAGTACGTCCACCGGTGGCCGAAGTGGGACTAACGGACTTTTCGCGGCGCTGCCCACCCCCGTCCCTCCAAAACGGCCTGACCAGAATGTTGGTTTCAGATGTACGTGCACTTTACGTTCCCGGGCAGATTTTTATTGTTTCGCCATAATAACCG
>Ga0335085_10005811_pt1 | contig 19684 bp, 17 predicted proteins | sample Lox_Sample_45_FD_206712 | JGI IMG/M metagenome (GOLD analysis project Ga0335085, IMG submission 206712) | Soil microbial communities from Loxahatchee National Wildlife Refuge, Florida, United States - Lox_Sample_4.5 | ecosystem: Environmental > Terrestrial > Soil > Wetlands | place: USA...
CTGCGCCCGTGGATCCGCTGATGCTCTCGAGGTGGCAGTTCGGCATCACGACCGTCTACCACTTCCTGTTCGTCCCGCTCTCGATCGGGCTCTCGTTCACCGTGGCCGGCTTCCAGACCGCCTGGTTCCGGACCGGCAAGGAGCACTACCTCCGGCTCACGCGCTTCTTCGGCGAGCTCCTGATCATCAACTTCGTCCTTGGGGTCGTGACCGGCATCGTCCAGGAGTTCCAGTTCGGGATGAACTGGAGCGACTACAGCCGCTTCGTCGGCGACATCTTCGGCGCGCCGCTCGCGATCGAGGGCCTCCTCGCCTTCTTCCTCGAGTCGACGTTCCTCGGCCTCTGGATCTTCGGCTGGGGTCGGCTGCCACGGGGCCTTCACCTGGCGACGATCTGGATCGTCGCGGTCGGGACCGCGGTCTCGGCCTACATCATCCTGGCCGCGAACGCCTGGATGCAGCACCCCGTCGGCTACACGCTCAACCCGACGACCGGCCGGGCCGAGCTGCAGGACTTCCTGGCCGTCGTCCTGAACTCGACGGCCCTCATCACGTTCCCGCACACGATCGCCGCCGCGTTCATGACAGCCGGGGCGTTCGTCGTCGGCATCGCCCTCTGGCGGCTGCTGCGCAGGCGGGAGGGTGAGGCGACGGCCTTCCGGGCGGCGGCGAAGGCGGGGGCGGCGATGCTCCTCGTGGCCGGGCTGGCCGTCGTTGTGACCGGCGACATCCAGGGCAAGATCATGACCGACCAGCAGCCGATGAAGATGGCCGCGGCCGAGGCGCTCTGGGAGACCGAGCAGCCGGCCTCGTTCTCGATCTTCACGATCGGCACGCTCGACGGCAGCCAGGACGTCTTCTCGGTCCGGATCCCGTACCTCCTGTCGTTCCTCGCGACCGGCGACATCAACGGCAAGGTCGAAGGCATCAACGACCTCCAGGCCCAGTACGAGCAGACGTACGGCCCGGGCGACTACCGGCCCAACACGCCCGTCACGTACTGGACGTTCCGGCTCATGATCGGCACCGGCTTCCTCGCCGCGCTCGCGGCGGTCTGGTTCCTGTGGGGCCTCCGGAAGGGCCGCCTGCCCGGTCGGGGGGCGACGACCGTCGCCCTCCTGCTCCCGTTCCTGCCCCTCGCGGCCAACTCGTTCGCCTGGCTCTTCACCGAGGTCGGGCGGCAGCCCTGGATCGTCTTCGGGCTCATGCAGACGGCGGCGGGGGTCTCGCCGAGCGCCTCGAGCCTCGAGGTCGGGATCACCCTCGTCGGTTTCACGCTCCTGTACGGCGTCCTCGGCCTCGTCGAGCTTTGGCTCGTCGCCCGCCGCGTGCGGGGCGGGCTGCCCGACGCGGTCGCCGACGCCGGGCTCGAGCACGACGCCGAGCCGGCCCTCGGCCTCGGCTACTAGGAGACGGCCATGGAGCTCACGACCATCTGGTTCGCCCTCATCGCCGTCCTCTGGACCGGCTACTTCGTCCTCGAGGGCTTCGACTTCGGGGTCGGCATCCTCCTGCCCGTCATCGGTCGTGACGAGCGTGAGCGAAGGACGATCCTCCGGACGATCGGGCCCGTCTGGGACGGCAACGAGGTCTGGGTCCTCGTCGCCGGCGGGGCGACGTTCGCCGCCTTCCCGGAGTGGTACGCGACCCTCTTCTCGGGCTTCTACCTGGCCCTCTTCGTCATCCTCGCCGGGCTCATCGTCCGCGGCGTCGCCCTCGAGTTCCGGAGCAAGCGCGATGACCCGGCCTGGCGGCGGCGCTGGGACGCCCTCATCGTCCTCGGCTCGTTCATCCCGGCGCTCCTATGGGGCGTCGCGTTCGGCAACATCGTCGCCGGCGTGCCGATCGACGCCGACAAGGAGTTCACCGGCACGTTCTTCACGCTCCTCAACCCGTTCGCCCTCCTCGGCGGCCTCACGACCCTCCTGCTGTTCATCACCCATGGGGCGATCTTCCTGAGCCTGAAGACCGACGGCGTGCTGCGCGAACGGGCCCGCCGCTCCGCCTGGGTCGCCGGGATCCCGGCGGCGGCGGTCGCGGTCGCCTTCCTCGCCTGGGCCCAGGCGATCCGCGGCGACGCGGTGTCGGCCGTCCTCGCGGTCCTCGCGGCCGTCGCCTTCGTCGGCGGGCTCGTCGCGATCCGGGTCCGCCACGAGGGCTGGGCCTTCGTCGGGACGGCGGCGACGATCGCGCTCGCCGTGGCGAGCCTGTTCGTCGCCCTCTTCCCGGACGTCATGCCGTCGTCGACCGATCCGGCCTTCAGCCTGACGACGACGAACGCGGCGTCGACCGACTACACGCTCGCGATCATGACCGCGGTCGCGGTCGTCTTCACGCCGATCGTCCTCGTCTACCAGGGCTGGACCTACTGGGTCTTCCGGAAGCGGGTCACCCTCCCGCCGGCCGCCGGCGAGCCCTGAGGGCGAGGCGTCCCAAGGCTCGGCATGCGCCCGGATCGACGGCTCCTCGCCAGCGGCCACGTCGCCCGGGTCGCGCTCGCGGCCGCGGTCGCGATCGGCGCCGGCGGCGCGGCGCTCGCGGTCGCCCAGGCGTGGCTCCTTGCGCACACCATCGCCGGCGCCTTCCTCGGCGGGCGGGACGTCGCCGCCCTCGCGGGACCGATCCTCGCCCTCGCCCTCGTCCTCGCCGCCCGGTCGGGCCTCGCCTGGGCCGCCGAGGTCGCCGCCCAGCGGATCAGCGGAACGGTCAGATCGGACCTCCGCCGGCGCCTGCTGGCGGCGGCCGTCGCGCTCGGGCCACGTGACGCGACCGAGGCCCGCAGCGGCGAGGTCGCGCTCCTCGCCACCCGCGGCCTCGATGCCCTCGACCCGTACTTCGGGCGCTACCTCCCCCAGGTCGCGCTCGCGGCGATCGTCCCGCTCGTCGTCGTCGCCTGCCTCCTCGCCGTCGACCTCGTCGCCGCCCTGACCGTCGCGCTGACGGTGCCACTCATCCCGCTCTTCATGGTCCTCATCGGCCGGATGTCGGTCGCCACCCGACGCCGCCGCTGGAGGGCGCTGTCGCGGCTCGCCGGCCGGTTCCTCGACGTCGTCACCGGCCTGCCGACGCTCCGGGCGTACGGCGCCGCCGGCGCCCAGGTCGCGGCGCTCAGGCGGGTCACCGACGCGTACCGGATCGAGACGATCGCGACGCTTCGGGTCGCGTTCCTCTCGGCCCTCGCCCTCGAGCTCCTCGCGACGCTCTCCGTCGCCCTCGTGGCCGTCGGGGTCGGGCTCCGGCTGGCGGCCGGACAGCTTGCGCTCGAGACCGGCCTCTTCGCCCTCGTCCTCGCCCCCGAGGCGTACCTCCCCCTCCGGCGGCTCGGCGCCGAGTTCCACGCCAGCGAGGAGGGTCGGACGGCGGCCGCCCGAGCGTTCGCCATCATCGATGCCCCGGTGCCGCCGGCCGGGGCTCGTGGCGACGTTCCGAGCCTCGTCGGGAGCCGGCTCGTCGTCGAGGGGGTCTCGGTCCGGCAACCGGGGCGCGACCTCGAGGCGCCGGCCGAGGCGTCGCTCGTGCTCCGGCCCGGCGAGGTCGTCAGCGTCACCGGCCCGAGCGGCGCCGGCAAGAGCACGCTCGTCGCGGTCCTGCTCGGCCTCCTCCCGCCGACGTCGGGCTCGGTCCGCCTCGTCGCCGCCGATGGGACCGTCACCGACCTGACCGACCTCGACGGCGATGCCTGGCGTCGCCGGATCGCCTGGCTGCCACAGGTGCCGTACCTGTTCCCCGGGACGGTCGAGGCGAACGTCCGCCTCGCGCGATCCGATGCGACGCCGTCCGCCGTCCGTGCCGCCCTCGCGGCGGTCGGCCTCGGCTGGCTCGACCCCGACCGGGCGCTGGGCGAAGCGGGTGCCGGCCTGTCGAGCGGAGAGCGCCGCCGGACCGGGCTCGCGCGAGCGCTCCTGCGCGAGTCGCCGATCCTCCTCCTCGACGAGCCGACGGCCGGCCTCGATGCCGCCTCGGAAGCGACCGTCCTCGCCGCGATCCGGGCCGCGGCGGACCGCGGCGCGGCGGTGCTCGTCGTCGCTCACCGTCCCGCCGCGGCCGCGGCCGCCGATCGGGTCGTCTCGATCCGGTGGCGGGCGGTCGACCCGTCGTCGGCGCCGAGCCCGGTGGGCGAGCTCGAGGCCGTCGGCTCGTCCGGCGGGCCGTCCGGCTCGGTCGCCACGGTCGGGTCTCTGTCATGAGGGCCCTCGTTCGGGTCGCCGGCCTCGGTCGTCCGGTCGCCCCGCGCCTCGTCCTCGCGGTCCTCGCCGGGACCGGCGCGGCCGCCGCGGCCGTCGGTCTGACGGCGACCTCCGCCTGGCTCATCTCGCGGGCCGCCGAGCAGCCGCCGGTCCTCGTCCTCTTCACCGCGGTGACCGCGGTCCGGGCCTTCGGCATCGGCCGCGGCGTCCTCCGCTACGCCGAGCGGCTCGCCGCCCACGACGCCGCGTTCCGCGTCCTCGCCGAGCTCCGGACGGCCGTCTACGCTCGACTCGTCGTCCTGGCGCCCGCCGGCCTCGCCGAGCTCCGGTCGGGCGACCTGCTCGCCCGGCTCGTCGGCGACGTCGACGGCCTCGCCGACGTCTGGCTCCGGGTCCTGCTGCCGGCCACGTCGATCGGTCTCGTCGCCATCGGGTCGGTCGTCCTCGTCGCCTGGCTCGTCCCGGCCGCCGGGCTCGTCCTCGCCGCCAGCCTCGTCGCCGTCCTCGCGGGCGCTCCCCTCGCGGCGGCCGCGGTCGCCCGCCGGGCCGAGGCGCGGCTCGCCCCCGCCCGAGGAGCACTCGCCGACGCCGCGGTCGAGATCGTGCGCGGGGCGCCCGAGCTCGTCGCGACCGGCGCTGCCGGCTCGGTCGTCGGCCGGATCGCCGACCTCGACGCCGGCCTCGCCCGGGCCGAGCGCCGGGTCGCCCTCGGCGCCGGGGTCGGCGCCCTCGTCGGCGGGATCGCCGCCGGGGCCGCGGTCTGGCTCGCGCTCGTCCTCGGGATCGCGGCGGTCGGAGCCGGCAGGCTCGACGGGGTGGCGCTCGCGGTCGTCGTCCTGACGCCGCTCACGGTCCACGAGCTCGTCGCCCCGCTCGTCACGGCGGCGCGCCAGCTGCCCGGACTCGCTGCGGCGGCGGCCCGGGTCGTCGACGTCGTCGACCGGCCCGATCCGGTCCCCGACCCGGTCGCGCCGGTCCGGCCGCCGTCCGGGCCCGTCGGGCTGCGGGCCCGGGCTCTTCGCGTCCGCTACCCGGGCGCCGAACGGGACGCCATCGCCGGCCTCGACCTCGACGTGCCGCCGGGGAGGATGGCCATCGTCACGGGCCCGAGCGGAGCGGGGAAGTCGACCCTCGCGGCGGCCTGCCTCCGGTTCGTGGCCCCGACGTCGGGACGGATCGAGCTCGTCGGGGCCGACGGCCCGGTGGACCTCGCCTCGATGACCGGCGACGACGTCCGGCGCGCCGTCGCGCTGTGCGAGCAAGACCCCCACGTCTTCGACGCGACGCTCGCCGACAACCTCCGCCTCGCCCGCCCCGGCGCCCCGGAGCCGGCGCTCCGGGAGGCCCTCGCCGAGGCCCGCCTCCTCGACTGGGTCGAGCGATTGCCGGACGGGCTCGCGACCACCGTCGGCGAGCACGGCTCACGCCTGTCGGCCGGCCAGCGCCAGCGTCTCGCCCTCGCCCGGGCCCTCCTCGCCGGCGCGCCCGTCCTCATCCTCGACGAGCCGACCGAGCACCTCGACGAGCCGACCGCGGCGGCGTTCGTCGCCGAGCTCGAGCAGGCCCTCGTCGGTCGGACGGTCCTCGTCCTGACCCACCGGCCCGAGCTGTTCGTCCCCGCGCGCTGGGCGCGCGCGGGGACCCTCGATCAGGGGGTCGCCGTGGCGGATCCCCGCTCGATGGCGACGTAGCTGATCCGGAGGTCGACCGGCTCGCCGAACGCCGTGGCGAGGTCCCTTGCGAGCGGCGCGGCGTCGGCCGGGGCATCCGAGCCCTCGAGATCGATCGTGACGACGTCGCCGCTGATCGACCAGTCGGTCACGAGGAGGTCGCGCTCACCGATCCAGGCCTTGACGATCGGCGCGCCGGTCCCGCCGAGGATCGTCTCACGCGCGTCCTCGTACCCTCGCCAGGCGAGCGGGACGGCGATGACCGCGAGGGCGACGAGCGCGGCTACGAAGCCGTTCTTGAGGCGGTGGCGCGCCTCGACCATCTCCCGGCTCGGCCCGGCACCGGCGAGGACGAAGACGACGCAGGCGACGACGACGATCGCCGAGAAGTTCGTGAGGAAGAGCAGGCCGGCGCCGGCCGCATCGTCGAGGCGTCCCAGGCCGAGGCAGATCCCGACGGTCGCGAGCGGCGGGACGAGCGAGACGGCGATCGCCACGCCGGGGAGGGCGTCGGTGCCGGTCCGGCGGACGGCGACGTACGCGCCAGCCGCCCCCGCGGCGAGCGCGACCCCGAGATCGAGGAGGCCGGGGGCGGTCCGGGCGTCGAGCGACGGATTGAGCGATAGCGGGTTCGGGATGACGAGCGAGACGACGAAGCCGATGGCGATGACCATCAGGCTGCCGAGCCCGACCTGGAGGAGTGTGATCCACTGCCAGCGGCTCCGGCCCGTCACGAGGGCCCCGGCGAAGGCCATGATCGCGCCACCAAGGGGCGCGACGACCATCGCCCCGATGATCGCCGCGACCGAGTCCTGGTAGAGGCCGAACGACGCGATGAGCGCGGCGAGGGCCAGCAGGACGGTGAACGTGATGATCGAACGGCGGAAGAGCGGCCCCTCCGGGAACAGGTCGTCGAGGCGCGACGGCCCGAGCGTCTGGCGGGCATCGGTGATCGGGAGGGTGACGGCGACGACGCCGGCCGCGCCGGCGTCGCCTGTCGCGCGAGCGTCGCCGGCCCGAGGCTGCTCCGACATCGGAACGGATCTCCTGCTGCGACCGCCGGCGCCCACCCCGGTCGGATCGGCGTCACGGTAGCCGGCGCCCGGGCCGGCTGCGCGGTCACGACGAAGCCGGCTGGTGCGCCTCCGCTCAGGGGCGGCGAGCCGGCCGGACGGCCGTCGGCTCGAGGCGCCAGGTCGGGATGGGTCGAACGCCCCCTGCCGTCAACTCCGGGCCGATGTCGCGAGCCCAGCGCCGCCAGGCGCCGGCGTCGGCAGCGAACCCGGAGGCGTCGTCCACGGCGACGGGCGCCGTCGACGGCCGCGTCCGGACGTAGAGCTGGACCCCGCCGAACAGGCTCATCGGCACCTCGACGATCGCCCGCTCCGGCGGGTGTCGGGGCCCATCATGCGCCACCGGCCGCGTCCCGACGAGCGTCGCCGCATAGGCCGCCTGGCGGCCGTCGTTCCCGACCGATGGCCCTAGCCCGGGCCGCGGCCCGACCGGACGATCGTCGGGCGGATCGCGCCGGCCGCCGACCGTCGGCATCGGTCGTTCGCACGGGCGTGACACCAAGGAGGACCCTGCCATGACCGCTCCGACCATCCCGCTGCCGGCGAGCGGCAGCGACGTGTCGTCGTCAGTCCCGCTCCAGGCCTGTCTCGTCGGCCTCCTGGACCTCGCCCTCCAGGGCAAGCAGGCCCACTGGAACGTCGTCGGGCCACGGTTCCGACCGGTCCATCTCGAGCTCGACGAGATCGTCGCGAGCGCCCATGACGGGGTCGACGCGGTCGCCGAGCGCCTGGCGGCCCTCGGCGTGGCGCCCGACGGGCGGGCCGCGACCGTCGCTGCGACGAGCCCGCTCGAGCCGTTCCCGGCCGGCCCGGTCCCCGACCGCGAGGCGACCAGTCTCGTCGGCGGCCGACTCGAGGTGGTGACGGCGCTCCTGCGCCGCTCGATCGACGAGACGGCGGCGGACCCGATCAGCCAGGGCATCCTCATCGCGATCGGCGAGGCCCTCGAGAAGCACGCCTGGATGCTCCGGGCGCAAGCGAGCTGACGGCCATGCAGCGGCTCGATGCGCCGTCGACCGGACGCTCGATCGGCGCGCGCCTCGAGCTCGGGATCTCCGTCTACGGGGCGGCCGTCTTCGCCGTCCTGTGGCTCGGCCTGGCGGTCGGTCTCGTGACGGACGGCCGGCTGCTCGCGGATGCCTGGTCGCGGCTCCAGGGGCTCGAGGGCGTGGCTCTCATCCTGGCCTGGGTCCTCTTCCTGCCGATCGCGGTCGGCCTGTGGGCCTGGACGAGCGGCGTCCCGGCCGGCGTCGCCTGGGCCGTGGTCGCCGGGCTCATCGTCTGGACGTGGGTCGCCGTCGGCGGCCTCCGCAAGGCGATCGCCCGACGCTGAGCCTGCCGTCGGTGGCCGACGGGGCCCCTCAGTCGGCCATGCCACCCGCGACCCAGCGGGCGAAGACATCGACGCGGTCGGGTGGCCAGCCGCCGTCGCAGGGCATCGATCCGTCCTGGAGCCGGGCGAGGATGTCGGTCGCGTGGGCGCGGACGTCGCCGACGTCCGCGAGGTCGAAGGCGAACCGCATCGAGCGCCGGTCGGACTCCCGGAACAGCCCCTGGATGTCATGGGCGAAGCTGACCGGCTCGCCGGTCGGGGGACGCGTCTCGGTCATCGGTGACCTCCTGTCATGCGCGGACTCGTCGGCGATGGCTCCCAGGGTCAGGCGCGCTGGTCCAGCTCCTCGAAGAGGGTGAGCTGGAGGCCGCCGGGCCCGTCGAGGCGGGCGTTCAGCGACCGCCACGGCGTCTCCGTCGGTCCGGCGATGAGTGTCGCGCCGGCGGTCACGGCGCGATCGCTGGCGGCCGAGGCGTCGGGCACCTGGAACGCGAGTCGGATCGACCCGGCGACGCGACGCCCGACCTCCACCTCGTCGACATAGGCCGCGTGGGGGACGTCGGCGAGCTCGAGGGTCGCCCGGCCCGCATCGAGGATCGTGACCCGGCCGCCGGGCGAGCCGAAGACGCCGACCTCGCGGAGTCCGAGCACGTCCCGATAGAAGCGGAGCGCGCCCTCGTAGTCGGGGGCCGTCAGGACCAGCCGCATCTCGATCACGCCGCCGTTCATCCGATCCTCCTCGCCCTCCGCCGGCCTGCCGTCGAGACCGCCGCCGGGGCCGACCCCGTCCGTCTGGGATGATGCGCCCATGTCCCCACCGACCGCTATCGCTCATGCGGACCTGCACGTCCATCCGAGCGGCGAAGGTGGTGCGCGGCGGCACCCCGAGGCGATGTACGCCGCCCTCGTCCGGAGCGGCCTCGCCGCCGCCGTCCTCGCCGACCACGACCGGATCGACGTCGCTCGGGTGCTCGTCGCACGGGCGCGGGACGAGGGCGCCCCGATCGCGCTCCTCGTCGGCCAGGAGATCACGACCCGGGAGGGCCATCTCGTCGGCATCGGCCTGACGAGCGCGGTGCCGGTCGGGCTCAGCTACCCCGACGCCATCCGCGCCGTCCACGATCAGGGTGGCCTCGCCGTCGCGGCCCACCCGACGCTTCCGATCCCGACCTGCGTCTCGGAGCGACGGCTCCTCGACCTGGCCGACGGCGACCCCCGTGCGCGACCCGATGCGATCGAGACGATGCACCCGCTGGCCGACTGGTGGCCGGGCTGGCGACGGCGGGTCGAGCGGCTCGCCGAACGGGCTGGCTACGCGACCGTCGGCGGCTCGGATGCCCACGTCCCGCGCTCGGTCGGTCTCGTCGTCACCGGCTTTCCCGGCCGCGACGCGGCCGATGTCGTCGCCGCCATCCGCGATCGGCGGACCTGGGTCGACGGCCGGCGGAGCCCGTTCCGGGACCTCTTCCGGCGACCCGGGACGCGCTGATCCAGCCGGTCTCGGCGGGCCGGGTCGGCGGGTCAGGCCCGGGCGAGCGTCGGTGCGCTCTGGCCGCGCGACAGCGAGTCGACGCTGACCGCGGCGAGGAGGACGAGGCCGGTCACGATGAGTTGCCACTGGATCGGCAGGCCGAGCAGGTAGAGGCCGTTGTAGATGGCCCCGATGACGAGACCGCCGAGGAGACCGTCCCGGGCCCGGCCGCGGCCGCCGAAGAGGCTCGTGCCGCCGATGACCGCCGCCGCGACGGCGTACAGGACGAGCTGGCCGCCGTTGATGTTCGTCGTCATCCCGCCGAGCTGGGAGCAGTAGATGACGCCGGCGAGGCCGGCGGTCATCGCGCACAGGACGAAGGCGAGCGTCCGGACCCGAGGGACGTGGATGCCGGCCCTCCGGGCGGCCTCGGCGCTGCCGCCGACGGCATAGACGTGGCGGCCGTAGGACGTCCGCTCGAGGAGGATCGTCCAGAGGACGAGGACGGCGAGGACGACCGGGATGACCCAGGGTACGCCGACGATCGGCAGGAACTTGCCCCGGTCGACGTTGCAGATGGCGACGACGAGGATGCCGGCGACCGCGACGAGGAGGATCTTCGCGATCGTCAGGTTGACCGGCGGGGCCACGAGGCCGCTCCGGCGGCGCCCGGCGTCGGTCCGCCAGGTGACGACGGCGTAGACGGCGACGATGACGGCCAGCCCGACCCAGGCGACGAGGGGGTCGATGTAGCCGTAGACGAGCCCGTAGAGCGCCTGCTGGTCGGGCAGCGGCGCGGTGATGCTCACCTGACCCGCCGGGCCGAGGATGACGATCATCACCCCGAACCAGATGAGGTAGCCGGCCAGGGTGACGATGAAGGCCGGGATGTGGAGGCGGGTGATGATCGTCCCCTGGAGCGCGCCGATGGCGGCACAAGCGAGGAGGCCGGCGGCGATCGCGAGCCACCAAGGCCAGCCGGGGCTCGGCTGGACGAGCTGGGCGGCGACGATCCCGCCGATCGCGGCGACGAAGCCGATCGAGAGGTCGATCTCGCCGAGGAGGAGGACGAAGCCCTCGCCGATCGCGAGGACGATGAAGACCGCGCTCTGATCGAAGAGGTTCACGAGGTTCGCGGCCGAGAGGAAGACGTGGTTCGGGCTGACGATCGTGAAGACGACCGTGACGGCGATGAGGCCGACGACGACGGGCAGGACGCCGGCATCGCCGCTCCGGACCCGGGCGAGCCAGGCCCGGAGGTACGCTCGGAGCGTTCCCGGGACGACCCCCGGCGGGATCGCCTCGCCGACGGCGGCCGTGAGGTCGGCCGCGGCCTCCGGTCCGAGCGTCTCCTCGTCGATCGAGGGCGCGCCGGGCTGGCCGTCCATGGCGTTCATCGGTCGGACGTCGCGACGGCGCCGGCAGCCGGAGCCGGGCGGCTCGACGTGCCGGTCGTCATGAAGTCGACGACGCGCTCCCGGTCGAACGCCGCGAGCCGATCCTGGGCGACCAGCCGACCGAGCCGCAGGACCGCGATGCGGTCGGCGACCTCGAAGACGTCGTTGAGGTTGTGGGAGATGACCATGACCGCCAGGCCGTGGTCCTTCAGCCGGCGGATGAGGTCGAGGACCATCCGGGTCTGGGCGACGCCGAGGGCGGCGGTCGGCTCGTCGAGCATGACGAGCTTCGAGTTCCACATGACGGCCTTCGCCACCGCGACCGCCTGGCGCTGGCCGCCGGACAGCGTCGCCACCGGCTGGCGGATCGAGCGGACCGTCGTCACCCGCAGGCCGGCGAGCGTCCGACCCGCGGCCCGCTCCATGCTGTCCTCGTCGAGGAGGCCCCGGCTCAGGCGCTCCCGGCCGAGGAACATGTTCTGGACGATGTCGAGGTTGTCGGCCAGGGCGAGGTCCTGGTAGACGGTCTCGATCCCGAGGGCCGAGGCGTCGTTCGGTGTCCGGATGTGGACGGCCCGCCCCTCCCAAAGCATCTCGCCGGCGTCGGGCTCGTGGATGCCGGCGATGCACTTCGTCAGGACGGACTTGCCGGCGCCGTTGTCGCCGCAGAGCGCCGTGACCTCGGCGGCCAGGAGGTCGAGATCGACGCCGTAGAGGGCCTGGACGGCGCCGAAGTGCTTGCTGATGCCGCGCAGCCGGAGGAGCGGCTGGGAGATGTCGGGGCCGCCGACCGGCGGCCCCGACGGGACGTCACCGGTCGGCGACGTCGTGGTCGACCTCAGGTCCATCGTCCCTCCCTCCCGGTGCCGGTCTCGCGACGAGCGAGCACGGCGCCGGTGATGGTGCGATCCGCGTTCGGGTGCGTGGGGGTCAGGGCGTTGGCTCCTACTGGATGCCGGCTGCCGAGCAGACGTCCGCGCCGACCGCGGTACAGAGGTCGGTCGCCGAGACGAACTTGTCGGTGATGACGGTCTGCTCCATGTTGGAGGCGTCGACCCACAGGGGGGTCAGGAGGACCGCCGGCTCGGTCGTGGCCGAGTTCGACGGGTCCGTGGTCGTGCCGTTCACGAGGGACGCGGGCGGCGTCTGGCCGGCCCGCAGGTACGTGGCCAGGGCCACGGCGGCCTGGGCCTCGAGGTAGATCGGCTTGTAGACCGAGCCGCACTGCCAGTTCTGGAGGATGAACTCCATCCCCTGGAGCGTGGCGTCCTGGCCGGTCGTCGGGACCTTCTTGGCCGGCACGCCAGCCGCCTTGAGGGCGGCGATGACCGCCCCGGCGAGTCCGTCGTTGGCCTCGACCGTCGCGTTGATCTCCGGATGGGCCGTGTAGGCCTGCTGGAAGATCGTGCCGCCCTTGGCGTTGTCCCAGCCGGGGGCGAGCTGTTCGGCGACGAGCGTCATGCCCGCGCTGTTCGTCGTCCCGGCCGAGACCTGGGCCACCGCCTGGCCCCAGATCGCGTCGTTGTAGCCCTTGGCGAAGTCGATGGCGTTCGGATCGGTGTCCTGGCCGCCGTCGAGCGTGAAGACCTTCGGGCTGCTCACACCCCAATCGGTCACGCACTGCATGAAGCCCTGGCCGATGAGCTTGCCGACCTGGACGTTGTCGAAGCTGACGTAGTACGTGTCCGTCCCCTGGAACGTGGCACGGTCGTAGCTGATCATCGGGACGCCCGCCGCGGCCGCGGCGGACTGGATGGCCTTGCCGGTGTTGCCGTCGATGGGATCGACGAGGAGGACCTTCGCCCCGGCCGTGATGTCGGCCTGCGCGAGCGCAAGCTCGGTGGTCGTCGTGCCCGCGGCGTTGTCGATCTTGAAGTCGGTGTCCGCGTAGCCGGCGGCCTCGAAGGCCTGCTTCAGGTAGGGGAGGTCATAGCTGGTGTACCGGGCCGACGTCGTCGTGTCCGGGAGGATGACCCCGACCAGGCCGGAGCCCGACGAGACCATGTCCTTCAGCTGCGCCATCGCGGAGAAGCTCGCGTCGAACGAGTCGACGCTCAGTCCGGTCGAAGCGGCCGGGGAGGCCGATGCGGCGGGCGACGGCGATGGCGAGGCCGCGGCGGATGGGGAAGCGGCCGGGGACGGCGAGGCGGCCGGACTCGGTGTCGGGGTCGCGCCGCTGCTGCAGGCGCCGACGACGATCGACAACGAGGCGACCGCCACGAACCAGATGGACCGCGTTCTCACGGGTAGCTCACCTCCTGGGTCAAAGACCCGACTAGGGAGCGAGCCCTCAGGACTGTGGCCGGATCACCATGACCGACCACCCACGCGATCGCGGGCGCATCCTACGCCCGACCGCGGATCCGTGCTGTCAAGCGGGTGGTGACCCCGGTGGCCGGGCGGGGCGCGTCAGGACGGCCGGACGGCGGCGTGCACGACCATCGCGCCGGCGACGCCCTTGAGCTCGACGGGTCCGATCTCGCGGAATGCGACCGTGGCCGTGCTCGAGGCGTCGACGACCGCCTGACTCACGATCACCTCGCCGGCCCGGGCGTACGACGCGATCCGAGCCGCGATGTTGACCGTCTGGCCGTAGTAGTCGCCCTCCTGGAAGATGACCGGACCGGCGTGGAGGCCGACGCGCGCCGGCGGCAGCCCGGCCCGGACGACGTCGTCGACCATCTCGAGGGCGGCCTCCACGCCCTGGCCCGGATCCGAGAAATGGATCATGACCCCGTCGCCCAGCCACTTGACCGGCCGGCCACCGTGGCTGACCGAGGTCCGGTTGACGAGCCGCCCGAGCTGCTCGGCCAGCTGGGCGGCCGCGACGTCACCGTGCTCCTCCGTGTGGCGGGTGTAGCCGCTGATGTCGAGGAAGCCCATGGCCGGCGGGTGGGCCAGCCGGCTGTGGAGGCCGGCCGCCGCGAGCTGCATCTCGAGCCCCTCGATGATGTTGGCCGTCCAGGCGCGCGTCTGCTGGAGGTGGTACATCGCCATGACGACGCGCTCGCTGAGGACGCTCATCCGGTCGCCGAACTCCGCCCCGAGGATCTCGTCGGGGCGCATCCCTCGCTCCGTCGCCGGCCCGATGACCTCGGTCTGCCACATCGCCGCCTCGGTCTCCGCGATGCGTCGCATCGCATCGCCGTGGACGCGGAGCATCTGCTGCATCGCCGCCGTCCGGAATCCGGCCTCGAAGGCGGCCTGGAGCCAGTCGACGTAGGCGAGCTCGTCCTCCCGCAGTCGATCGTCCGGACCGGTCGCGAGCGACCCGGCGGCTTCGCGGATGAAGGTCAGCAGCTCGACCGGGACACCCGTCCGCTCGGCCTGTCGAGCGAAGGTGTCGCCCCAGAGCGCCGAGAAGCGCTCGAACGCCGGGGCATCGAGGAAGCCGAGCGAGACCTGGCCGTTCTGGACGGCCGCGCCCAGCTCGTCGAGCGGGATGCCCGCCTCCCGGAGGCTCTGCACGAGCCCGACGCGCCGGAGGTCACCCGCGCTGAAGCGTCCCTCCCCGTCGGGCGTGACGATGCCGAGCTCGACGAACCGGGTCAGCTCGGCGACGTCGACCCCTCCGCGCTCGGCCGCCTCGACGAGGTCGAACCCCTGCACGAGCCGTACTGTACGCGCGATCCCGCCGCCAGGTGACCCGGTCGGCCCGACCGTCAGAACGGAGGCTGGCCGGCTGGCGCTCCCTGTCGGACGGGGCGAGAATCGACGCGTCCCTCCACCCGCGCGGCGGGTAGAGCCAACCGATCGAAGCCACCGAAGGGACGCACCGCGATGGATGAGATGACGATGTCGGCCGAGGCCTCGCCTCGCCCGGCGAAGGCCGGCCGGAAGGCTCGGCGGTCGGATCGCAAGGGACCCCAGCAGTCCGGTGGGGCCGTGTACGGGCTGGGGATGATCGGCGCCTTCGCCTACTTCCTCGGGACGGCCGAGTCCGCGAAGGACTATCTCCTCGCGACCGGCAAGGCGATGGTCTGGCCGGCGCTCCTGGTCTACCTGGCCTTCAAGAAGCTCGGCGACTGACGGGCGCTGGGGTCGACGCCCGCAGGGCCAGCGCGGGCGGAGGGGAACCCCTGACTGTGCCCCTCATGCGATAGTTGGGGCATGCCCGTCCGCACCGTCGTCGAGCGCGGTCCCAAGGACAAGCGGTCGGTCGCGTTCAGCATCGACTGGCCGGGCTGGAGCCGCGGCGCGAAGAGCGCGGAGCTCGCCCTGGCGACGCTCGAGTCCTACCGCGAGCGCTACCGGCCGGTCGCGAGCCTCGCCGGGCTCGAGGGCGAGTTCGACGCCGCCGGACCGCTCGAGGTCGTCGAGGACAAGGTCGGCACCGGCTCGACGGACTTCTGGGCGATCTCGTTCTCGCCCTGCGCGGCCGAGCGGAGCGACCCGATGGACGACGCCGCGCTCGAGCGCGGGATCGCGGTGCTCCGGGCCTGCTGGGCGTTCTTCGACGGCGTCGCCGCCCGGGTCTCACCGGAGATGCGCAAGGGGCCGCGCGGCGGGGGCCGCGACCGTGACCGGATCATCCGCCACACGATCCGGACCGAGAGCGAGGACTTCGCGAAGCAGGTGGGGCTGCGGAACGCGGAGGAGTCGGCCCTCACGCCGGAGGGACTCCGCCACCATCGCGAGACCTACATCGCCGCGATGCGGGCCTACAACGCCGGCGAGGTCAGCCGGCGGATGCGGTCCTGGACGCTGCCGTTCCTCATCCGCCACTCGGCCTTCCACACCCTCGACCACGCCTGGGAGATGGAGGACAAGGACCTCTCCCACGAACTGCCTGCCTGAGGCATCGGCGCGGGATCAGCCCTCGAGGGCCGGACCGGTCGGCACGGCATCGGGATCGACCTGGAGCGGCGCCGCGGCGTCGGGCGCCGAGCCGCCCATGGCCGCATCGAGCCGATCGAGCGATGGCCTGGCGCCGAGCCGGGCGAGGATCGGCCGCGCGACCGCGGCAGCCGCCCGCACGTCCGGTTCGTCCGGGCCGAGCAGCATCGCCATCTCGACCGCTCCGAGCGCCAGGTCCCCATCGAGCCCGAGCTCCCGTCGGATCTCGATCGAGCGGCGATAGCCCTTCAGGGCATCGTCACGCCGATCATCGATCGCGGCGATCGCGGCCTCGACGGCGATCCGGTCGGCATCGAACGCCCGACCCTTCCGGGCCGTGGAGGTCATGATCCGGTGCGCATCCTGCGCCCCCTCGACATCGCCGAGCAGGCAGGCGCAGCGGGCGACGATCAGGTACGCATCGGCGGCCCCCCCGGGGTGGTGCTCGGCGAACTCCGCCGCGGAGGTCCGGGCCGACTCGAAGTCCCCGGACCCGATCGCGACCCAGGCTCTCGCCCACGCCACGGTCGACGGGATGACCGTATCGCCCTCGCGGGCAGGCAAGGCCTGGAGCTGGGCGACGAGCTCGGCCGTCGGCGCTCCACGAAGCGAAGCGAGCTCGATCGAGTCCGAGAGCGCGACCGCCCGAGGCGCATCGTCGACCTCGTCGGCCAGGAGGGGCTCGAGGACGGCCTCAGCCGTGTCCCACCTGCCCGTCCGGATCGCCGCGACGAAGGCGTTGTCGGCGAGCTGGAACGAGCGCTCGCCGATCCTCCGAGCGAGCTCGATGCCCTCGAGGGCCTCCTCGAGCGAGGCGCGGGGATCGCGGTCGATGTCGTAGGACGCGAGGTTGATGAGGGCCCGGCTGTGGACGTCGACGAGGTCGTGATCAGCCGCCAGCCGCCGGCCCGCCTCGATCGCGCCGATGCCTTCGTACAGCCTTCCCATCTGCGCGAGCGCGGAGCCGCGGGTGATGAGCGTGTCGGCGACGATCTCGACGAGGTCGAGCCGCTCGGCGGCCTCGAGGACGAGGTCCGCCTCGGCGACCGACCTCGCGGACGCATCGGTGAGGAAGTAGCCCCTGGCCAGCTGGCCGTGAAGGCGGATCGTCGCCGGCTCGTCTCGGAGGTCCGCGAACCGAGGCCACGCCTCCTCGAGAAGGGTCATCGCTGGTCCGAATCGGTAGCCCGTGAGGAGGGCCTCGCCGAGATACGCGATCGCGGCCGCCTCCCCGGGTCGGTCACCGGTCGACGCCCGGGCCTCGATGGCGGCGCGGAGGTGGCGGTCCGCGTCCTCGGGATCCTGGATGACCGTCGCGGATCGGCCGGCCCGCTCGTGCAGCGCCGCCCGTTCGGCCGGATCGGTCGTGACGCGGAGGGCCTCGTCGCAGAACCGGATCGCCTGCCCGTGCGCCCCGAGCGCCGCCGCGCGCTCGGCCGCCGCTCGGAGGGCGATCCGGGCCTGGCCCGCCAACGCGTCGCGCTCCGGCCCTGCCGGCGTGTTGTCGTGGGCCGCCAGGTACTGACCGGCGAGGGCGCCCGCCAGCTCATCCGACCCGAGCGACTCGAAGTACCGTGCGGCGGCGAGATGGCGCACCCGGCGGTCGGGTCGGGACAGCGTGTTGTAGGCGACCTCCCGGATGAGCGCCTGGAGGAAGACGTACTGCCCGTACTCGGGCGACCGCGGGTCGGCCTCCCGGCGGATGAGCTCTCGCCTGGCGAGCGCCTCGAGGCGGCCGTCGATCTCGTCCTCGGGAACCGCCGAGACCGCCTCGACCGCGCCCTGCGAGAACGAGCTGCCGAGCACGGCCGCGTCGAGGAGGACGGCCCGGTCGCCGGGATCGAGGGCATCGAGTCGGCTCGCGATGAGCGCGGTGAGCGTCTCCGGGACGGCGAGATCGCCCAGGTCGCCCGCGACCCGGTACGCGCCATCCTGCTCAAGCAGCTTGCCGTCCGCCTGGAGCATCCGGACGGTCTCGACGGCGTAGAGCGGGATGCCGTCGGCCCGGGCGATGACGGCCCGGACCGCTGGCTCCGGGAGGTCCGGGACGAGGCCGAGGAGCAGCTCGCGCATCGCGGCGGCGCCGAGTGGCTCGAGGTACAGGGACGTGAAGTTCCGCTTCCGGACTCCCCAGTCCGGCCGTCGCTCGAGGAGCTCCGGTCGAGCCAGGGTCACGACGTAGATCGGGAGCTGGCGGCTCCACTCCAGCAGGTGGTCGATGAAGTCGAGGACTCCCTCGTCGGCGAAGTGGGCGTCCTCGAAGACCATGACGACCGGGGCGGTCGCCGCCAACCGCTCGAAGAACGTGCGCCAGGCGGCGAACGCCGGCTCCGGGCCGATCGACGCCTCGATGCCGAGGAGCGAGAGGAGGGCCGGCTCGATCCAGCGGCGCTCCTCGGCGTCCGGGACGTGCTCCTCGAGCATCGCCGTGACCTTGACCCTCGTGGTCGCCGCGTCGTCCGACTCGAGCAGTCCGGCCCGGCGACGCACCATCTCGCCGAGGGCCCAGAAGCTCAGGCCGTCGCCGTAGGCGGGGCTGCGGCCCTCGTGGAACCAGACGGTGTCGATGAGGCCGTCGAGGTACTTCAGGAACTCCCACGCCAGGCGGGTCTTGCCGATGCCCGCCGGCCCGATGACGCTGACGAGCCTCGCCCGACCCTCCCGGCTCGTGGCGTGGAAGAGGTCCTTGAGGAGGCGGAGCTCGTCGTCGCGACCCACGAACGGGGCCTCGAGCGACCCGCTCCGATTGCGACCGCCGACCTCCGCCACGACCCGCAGCGCTCGCCACGCCGGGACGGGTGCGGCCTTGCCCTTCAGGAGCTGGGGACCGACCTCCTCGAAGGCGATCGCCCTCGACGCCGCGCGATGGGTGGCCTCGCCGACGAGGACCGAGCCCGGCGGCGCGACCGACTGGAGCCGGCTCGCGGTGTTGACGAGGTCGCCGGCGACCAGACCCTGGTTCGTCGCGCCGATCGTGACCGCCGCCTCACCGGTGAGGATCCCGGCCCGGGCCTCGATCGAGGGGCCGAACCCGCGGACCGCGGCCACGAGCTCGAGGCCCGCCCGGACGGCGCGCTCGGCATCGTCCTCGTGCGCGCTGGGGGCGCCCCAGACCGCCATCACCGCATCGCCGATGAACTTCTCGACGGTGCCGCCGTAGCGGCCGATGACATCGGATGCGAGGTCGAAGTAGCGCGACAGCGTGTCGCGCACCTCCTCGGCATCGCGCTCCTCGGCGAAGGGCGTGAACCCGACGAGGTCGGCGAAGAGGACGGACACCACCCGCCGCTCCGCCACCGACCCGGGCGCCGACGGCTCGACACCCCGGGGAGCCGCCGAGGCGGCGGCCTGGACGCTCGAGAGCGGGGTCGCGCACTCGCCGCAGAACTTGGCGCTCGGCGGGTTGACCGTCCCGCACGTCGGACAGCCCTGCGCGAGACGCGAACCGCACTCGATGCAGAACTTCCGACCCGGGTCGTTCGCCGTCCCGCACGCCGAGCAGACCATCGCCGCACACCCTCAGGATCGATCCGGTGCTGTCGTCGCGCGGAGCGTACGCCGTCGGCGATGACGCTCGCCACCATCGCGCCCGACTACAGTGCACCCCATGCACCCTGGGAGCAGCGGCCGATCCCGATGAGCAAGACCCGTCTCGAGGCCTTCAGCGACGGCGTCCTCGCGATCGTCATCACGATCATGGTCCTCGAGCTCGTCCCG
>Ga0335085_10005812_pt1 | contig 19682 bp, 15 predicted proteins | sample Lox_Sample_45_FD_206712 | JGI IMG/M metagenome (GOLD analysis project Ga0335085, IMG submission 206712) | Soil microbial communities from Loxahatchee National Wildlife Refuge, Florida, United States - Lox_Sample_4.5 | ecosystem: Environmental > Terrestrial > Soil > Wetlands | place: USA...
GTCAGCCGATTTCGCCTCCGCCGTGACGCGCGCGCGCCGCGCGCTAAGCGAATTCCGGATCGAGGGCGTCGCGACCAACGTCGGATTTCTTCAGGCCCTGCTCGAGCATCCCGATTTCGCGGCCAACCGGCTCTACACCCGCTTCGTCGAGGAGCATATCGCCGAGCTCGTTGCCGCCGCGAGTTCGACCCATCGCCAGCTCTTCATCGCCGCCGCGAGCGCCGGGACCAGGGCGCATCGCGCCGGAGGCAAACGCGCGCCGGGTGCGAGGACGCTCGCCGGCGCCAGGATCGATTCGATCGATCCACTGGCCGTGCTGAGTCACGGCAAGAGCGCGGTCAACCCGGCGCCGGCGCCGAGCATCGCTATAGCCGAGAGCGACGCCGCGGTTCATCACGAGATCACCGGGCCGGAAAACACGGTCGCGGTCGCCGCGCCGATGCAGGGGACGATCGTCTCGATCGACGTGCGCGAGGGCGAATTGGTGCGCAAGGGCCAGCAGCTCTTCGTGATGGAAGCGATGAAGATGGAGCACGTGGTCCACGCGCACGTAAGCGGAGTGGTGCGGCAGATCGCGGTCGGCGCGCGCGACGCAATCTTCGAGGGCCATCCGCTCGCCTTCATCGAAGAGGCCGAGGTCGATCCGGCGGCGGCCGCCGAGGCCGAAAAAGTCGATCTCGACCGTATCCGGCCCGACCTGGCCGAGGTGTACGAGCGCCACGCGACGGGATTCGACGCCGGGCGGCCCGAGGCGGTCGCGCGCCGGCGCAAAACCGGTCAGCGCACCGCGCGCGAGAACATAGCGGATCTTTGCGACCCCGGGACCTTCGTCGAGTACGGCGCGCTGGTGCTCGCCGCGCAGCGGCGGCGGCGCGCGCTCGACGACCTGATCAAAAACACGCCCGCCGACGGCCTGGTCGCCGGAATCGGCCGCGTCAACGGCGACCTCTTCGACGACTCGCGCGCCCGGTGCATCGCGATGTCCTACGACTACACCGTACTCGCCGGCACTCAGGGCCAGCAGAATCATCGCAAGAAGGACCGCATGTTCGAGATCGCCGCCGAGATGCGCCTGCCGGTGGTGCTGTTCACCGAAGGCGGCGGCGGGCGTCCCGGCGACACCGACGGCCTTTGGCTCTCGGGCCTCGACGTTCCGGCGTTTCATTACTGGGGCAAGCTGAGCGGCCTCGTGCCGATGGTCGGGATCAATTCGGGGCGATGCTTCGCGGGCAACGCGGCGCTGCTCGGATGCTGCGACGTGGTGATCGCGGCCGCCAACTCGAACATCGGGATGGGCGGTCCGGCGATGGTCGAGGGCGGCGGTCTGGGTATCTTCCGTCCCGAAGATATCGGGCCGATGAGCGTGCAGGTGCCCAACGGCGTGGTCGATGTGCCGGTCGCGGACGAGGCCGAGGCGGTGCGTGTCGCGAAGAAGTATCTTTCCTATTTCCAGGGCCCGCTCGGCCGGTGGGAATGCGCCGACCAGCGCCTGCTGCGCGGAATCATCCCGGAGAACCGGCTCCGGATCTACGACGTGCGCGCGGTGATCGAGACGCTCGCCGACACCGGCTCGGTGCTCGAATTGCGCCGCCACTTCGGGCTCGGGATGGTGACGGCGCTCATCCGGATCGAGGGCCGCCCGCTCGGCGTGATCGCCAACAACCCCACGCATCTGGCGGGCGCGATCGACAGCGACGGCGCCGACAAGGCAGCCCGCTTTATGCAGCTGTGCGACGCCTTCGATCTGCCGCTGCTCTTTCTCTGCGACACGCCCGGCATCATGGTGGGACCGGAGATCGAAAAGACCGCGCTGGTGCGCCACGCCGCGCGGATGTTCATCGTCGGGGCGAACATCACCGTGCCCTTCTTCACCATCGTGCTGCGCAAAGGCTATGGGTTGGGCGCGCAGGCGATGGCGGGCGGGAGTTTCAAGACGCCGATCTTCACGGTCGCCTGGCCGACAGGCGAGTTCGGCGGGATGGGCCTCGAGGGCGCGGCCAAGCTCGGCTATCGCAAGGAACTCGAGGCGGTGGCCGACCCGGCCGCGCGCAAGAAGCTCTTCGAGGAGATGGTGGCGCGGATGTATCAGCAGGGTAAGGCGCTCAACAGCGCCTCGCATTTCGAGCTCGACGACGTGATCGATCCGGTCGAGTCGCGGCGCTGGATTTTGACCGGGCTGCGCTCCGCGCCCCCGCCGCGGTCGCGCACCGGCAAGAAGCGGCCGCACATCGATTCCTGGTAGGCGCGGGCGTTTTGGGGGCCGCGGGCCCGGCTGCGAGTTTTCGATTGCCGCCGTCGGGCGAGTCGGGTTAAGGTAGCGCCCTAACAACCGTGGAGGTTTGCGCCATGCATTGGAATATCGGAGACGTCAAAATCACCCTGCTGCGCGAGCAGGAACCGCACTGGCCCGGCACGATGATCACGGCTAATGCGACAGTCGATGCGCTCAAGAACGAGCGCGAGTGGCTGAGCCCCTTCCTCGACGACAGCAACAAAATCCTGCTTAGCATCCACGCCCTGTTGGTCGAGTCCGAAGGGCGCCGCATCCTGGTCGACACCTGCGTCGGCAACGACAAGCCGCGTCCGGGCTTTGCCGACTTCAACAACCTGCACACGCCGTTCCTTTCCGACATGCAGAAGGCGGGCGTCGCGCGCGAATCGATCGATACCGTCGTCTGCACGCATCTTCATCTCGATCACGTCGGATGGAACACGATGCTGGTCAACGGGAACTGGGTGCCGACCTTCCCCAAGGCCAAGTACATGATGCGCGATCGCGAGTGGGATCACTGGAAGAAATACGAAGGCAGCGCCGACTTCCAGAAGCCGATAGAAGACTCGGTGCGACCGGTGATCGAGGCCGGATTGGCCGAACTGGTCGAGCCGGAGCGCAAGCTGACCGGCGAGGTCTGGCTCGAATCCACGCCCGGCCATACTCCGGGTCATACCAGCGTGCGGATTTCGTCGCGCGGCGAGAACGCGGTCATCACCGGCGACATGATCCACCATCCGATTCAGGTCGCCCATCCGGAATGGGTTTGCGAGTTCGACACCGACCCCACGATGGCGTCCGACACGCGCAAGAAGTTCGTCGAGCGCTATTGCGACCAGCCCGTGCACGTCATCGGCACGCATTTCGCCGGCCCGACTTCGGGGCATATCGTGCGCCGCAACGGCGGTTTCCGCTTCGTGGCTTAGCCGCTCGGCAACTGCGACTGCTAAGGCGGCGGGACGAAAGTTCCGCCGCTTTTTTTCTTTACAGAGGCTTCGGCGCGACTCGCTACTACGGATTAAAATGCGAATATTCGTGGAATTCGTAGAGCAGCGGGAACCCGTGCGTATTATCGACGGTCTCGTCGAGCTCGAAATCGATGATCCGGGCCGCGCCAGCCAGCGTCGCCGCGCGTGCCTTGTCCCAATCGATCGCCGCGCGTCCGCTTAGCTGAAGCGTGCGCCCGCTCTCGAAGCTGATGAACAGCAACCCGACGCGCGGATTTACCGCGATATTGCCGAGCGTGTTGAACATGTTGTTGCCCGCGTAGTCGGGAATCGCGAGGCGGCGGCTCGACACGGCGCGCACGAAGCCGGGATTGCCGCCGCGATGCGACACGTCGGCGCCCGACTCCGGCGCGCCGGTATCAGGATCATCGGTAGCGATGAAAAGCGTGTCGGCGGACGCGATCAGCCGCTGATGCTCGGATGAAAGCTCGGATGCGCGCACGGCGCCTGCGTCGCCCGTCTTCCATTGACGCTCGCCGACCGGCGCGCGGGACTGGATGTAATGCGAGCAGTTGCCGTAAATCTGTTCGGCCCGAATCTCGATGATGCCGCCCGCGATCCGGCCTGTCCCGTTAAGCCTGAGTCTTCGCCGCAAGGCCAGGTCGGGAACGATTACCGCGGCGTGCCCCGCCCGCGCGAGGTTTTCCGCCAAGGGATCGCCGGCGGCCGGAGCGGCCGCGATCCGGATTGTCCGTTCGTCGAGCGCCTGTATGAATCCCGCCTTGCCGGTGACGACCGAGGCCCACACATAGCCGCGCCGATCGACAGTTCCAAGCACGGCGAAGCGTTGCTCGACGACATATTCCGCACGATCGGGCGACATGACGCCGCGGATCCCGGCAGCCAGCCTGTCGGCCTGACGGCGCACGCCGGCTTTCCTCTGCACCGCGATTTCACCGGCGTGATATTTCATCGCCATTTCGCGGCCTCGACTCGCTCGCCGATTTCAACCACCCTTCGCCTTCTTCATGATCACGTTCACGTCGGTAGGATTAATCAGGTCCGGCGCTTTCCATCCGTCCAGATCATACTCGGCCATGCATCGATCCACGAAGCTCGTCAATTCGTCCGCGCGGCCGGTCGCGAGCGCCATCGGCAGGTTCTCGAGCCTTATATTCTCGTAGTTGCCCGCATAGTTACGCTCGTAAAGTTCGTGGCGTCCGCCGAACTCGCTTCCGATCGCGTCCCACAGCACCTTCAGCAACTTGACCCGCTCGAGCGCGTCGTAGCCGTTGGAGCCGCGCAGGTATTTGTCGAGGAACGGACGCAACTCCGGATTCTTGAAATCGGCGGCGTGAGAATTGAGATAGATGAGGCCGCTCGAGATCGTCTGCTCGGCGATTTCCTTGATCCGCGGATACGCGGTGGTCGCAAGGAAGCGGTACGCCATCCCGTACTCCGCCTTGGGCAGCACCGTACCGCTCATCCACGGGTCGGGCGTGCGCGCCATCGCGTCGGTCAACCCCCAGAACACGTTGCGCCACGCCAGCACTTCGCCGGCTTGCACCTGCGCCGAGCGCAATTCCCTCGATCCGATCGCATCGATCGCCTTTAGAATCAGCCCCGCGAGAAAATCGAGCTTCACCGCAAGCCGCGTGCATCCATGAAGCGTGAACCGCGGGATAAAACCTGAGCGCGGAAAAAAAGTGTTGGCCTTTTCCACGTCGCGGTAAACGAACAGGTTCTCCCACGGCACCAGCACCTTGTCGAGGATGAGCACGGCGTCGTTCTCGTCCAGCCGCGAGGAGAGCGGATAGTCGAAAGGACTCCCCATCGTCGCCGCCATCAATTCGTACGACGGACGGCAGACGAGTTTGACTCCGCGCGCGTCCATCGGGATCATCGCGAAAATTGCGAGTTCGGGCTTGCCGAGCGGGGTCGGGCCGTAAAAGCCGATGAAGTTGTAATGCGTCAGCGCCGAGCCGGTCGCGACGACCTTGGCCCCGCTGACGACCACGCCGGCGTCGGTTTCCTTCTCGACGTGCGCCAGGACGTCAGTCACCTCGTCGGGCGATTTGCTGCGGTCGGTGGGCGGATTGACCAGCGCATGGTTGAGGAAGAGGCACTTCTCCTGCGCCTCCCGGTACCATCGCAAGGCGTTCGCCTGGTATGGGGCGTAAAACTCGGCGTTGGCGCCCAGCGTGCCGGTGAGGCTCGCCTTGTAATCCGGCGATCGCCCGAGCCATCCGTATGAAACTCGCGCCCACTCGGCGATCGCGTCGCGCGCGCCCACCAGGTCCTCGGCGCTGCGCGGGACCTTGTAGAACTTGTGCGTGAAGCCGCCGTTGCCGGTATCGGTGGGCGCGGTGAGCACGGGACTCTTTTGCGGATCGTGCAGCGCGTCGTACATCCGCGCCAGCATCCGCGCCGAGTTGCGGAACGCAGGATGAGTGGTCACGTCCTTGACCCGTTCGCCGTAGATCCAGACCTCGCGCGAATCCCGGATGCTTTCCAGGAATTGCTTGCCGGTAAACGGCCGCGCTGTGCGGCGTTCACTTTCCTTCTCGGGGACCTCGCGTTTCATCCGGAACCTCCGTTGCGCTCGACTGCTTAGGACGGGCCGACGATGCGCACGCCGCCGGCCATGACGCCAGATAGCGCAAAATCGCAGGCGCGAGAAGCGCGTGCGATCTTGTTGCAACCGCCGCCGCCTGCGATCTTATTGGCGGGCGCGATTTCGCCCCGCGAGGAGTTATGCCGGCGTCATCGAATGCTCCAGTCCCGGTCGTGTTCCTGCTCGATGTCGACAACACCCTGCTCGACAACGATCGCGTGGCCGACGACTTGCGCCGCCATCTGACGCGCGAGGTCGGCAAGGATCCGCAGGAACGCTACTGGGCCATCTTTGAAGAACTGCGACAAGAACTCGGCTACGCCGACTACCTGGGCGCGCTGCAGCGCTACCGCGTCGAGCATCCCCACGATACGCATCTTTACGAGGTTTCCGCGTACCTGGTCGATTATCCGTTCGCCAACCGGCTCTATCCCGGTTCGCTTGACGCGGTCGCGCATCTCTCCGCCTTCGGACCGACCGTCATCCTGTCCGACGGCGACGTGGTGTTTCAGCCGCGCAAGGTCAGGCGCTCGGGGCTCTTCGAGGCGGTCGAGGGACGCGTGCTGATTTACATCCACAAGGAGCAGGAACTTGCGGAAGTCGAGACGCTCTATCCGGCGGAACACTACGTGCTCGTCGACGACAAGGTGCGAATCCTGGCGTCGGTCAAAAAAGTGTGGGGCGAGCGGGTGACCACGGTCTTTCCGCGTCAGGGCCACTATGCGCACGCCGCCGACGTCGCGAGCTACCCGCCGGCCGACATCACCGTTGAGCGGATCGGCGATCTCGTCGGCTGTGACCTGGCGGCGCTGCTCGCGGCGCGATGAGCTATCGGCCGCCGCGCGCGGCGCCGCGACCTTAACTTCCGGCGGCCGCCTTCGGCTGCGCGTCGCGCACGCCGATCGCGCCGCTTGCGCGCAGCTGTTCGAGCTCGGCCGCGCTGAAACCCCACGCCTGCAGGCCTTCCTCGGTATGCTCGCCGGGACGCGCCGGCGGACGCTGGATCTTGCTCGGCGTGCGGCTGAAGCGCGGCGCGGGCGCCGGCTGCACCACGCCGTCGATCTCGACGAAGGTGCCGCGATGGCGGTTGTGCGGATGCTGCGGCGCCTCGGTCATCGTCAGCACGGGCGCGAAGCAGATTTCGCTGCCTTCCATGATCGCGCACCATTGGTCGCGAGTCTTGGTCTTGAACAGCGCCTTGAGCCGTTCCTGGAACGCGGGCCATTGCGCGCGATCGTTCTGGCGCGGCAGCTTCTCGCCCTCCAGCCCCGTGAGCCGCAGCAGTTCGGCGTAAAACTTGGCCTCGATCGAACCGATCGAGATATACTTGCCGTCGCTGGTTTCGTAAACGTTGTAGTAGTGTGCGCCGGTGTCGAGGATGTTTTCGCCGCGATTGTCGTTCCAAACGCCGGCGCCGCGCAGGCCGTAAATCCCGGCCATCAGCGATGACGCGCCGTCGATCATCGCGACGTCGATCACCTGGCCCTTGCTCGATCTCTGCGCCTCGAGCATTCCCGCGACCACGCCCAGCGCGAGGTACACGCCGCCGCCACCGAAGTCGCCGACCAGGTTGAGCGGCGGCACGGGCGCCTCGCCGCGCCGCCCGATCGAATGAAGCGCGCCGGTGAGCGCGATGTAGTTGATGTCATGCCCGGCAGCGAGCGCGAGCGGGCCGTCCTGCCCCCATCCGGTCATCCGGCCGTAAACCAGCTTTGGATTGCGCGCCAGGCAGACGTCGGGGCCGAGTCCCAGGCGTTCCATCACGCCTGGCCGGAATCCCTCGATCAGCGCGTCGGCGCGCTCGATCAACTTGAGCGCGACTTCGGTGCCTTCGCGCCGCTTGAGATCGACCGCGACCGAGCGGCGCCCGCGGCCGAGAAGGTTGTACTTCGACTCGGTATTGATTCCGAGGTTGGCATCCTCGGCGCGGTCCAGGCGCAGGACTTCGGCGCCCATGTCCGAGAGCAGCATCGCGCACATCGGTGCGGGGCCGATGCCCGCGAACTCAACGATTTTGTAGCCGGACAAAACTCCCATGACGGATGCCTCCCTGCGTGGCTAACTGGTACTCAAGCCTGATCGCGCGCGGCTGTCAAAGGCTCGCGCGAAGGTTCCTTGCGCGGTGGCGGCGGTCGGCGGCGCGATGCGCGTCAGGGTGCCGCTCTATACCACATGCGCGCGAAAAACATCCGCTTGACGACCTCGACCGCCACGAGAAAACCCGCGACGATGGCCACTAGATACGCAAAATAGGCGGCGGACGGATGCACGAACTCGAACCACTGGCCGATCCGCGGAAGGAACGGCAAAGCCAAGGTAAGCACTGCGGTACCGAACGCGAGACCGGCTACGGCCGGATGCGGATGGCTCGCAAACATGTGGCGGCGGGTACGCACCGCGAAAATCATCACGATCTGCGTCACCAGCGATTCGATGAACCATCCGGTGCGAAACAAAGCCACGTCAGCCCTAAAGAACAGGACCAGCACGGCAAAGGTCATCAGGTCGAACACCGTGCTGATCGGTCCCATCACGATCATGAAACGTTCGATGAGCTTGCTCTCCCAATGTAGCGGCCGCTCGACAGCTTCGGGATCGACATTGTCGAGCGGCAATCCGGACTGCGCGAGGTCGTAGATGAGATTGGTCAGCAGCACCTGGATCGGCAGAAGCGGCAGAAATGGCAGGATCAGTCCGGCCAGCACCATGCTGAAGATATTCCCGAAATTGGCGCTGCTCGCCATCAGCAGGTACTTGGCGGTGTTCACGACCGTGCGCCGCCCTTCCATCACGCCTTCGTGCACCACGCCCAGATCCTGCTCCAGCAGGATAAGCTCGGCCGCCGCCTTGGCCACGTCCGCGGCGGCGTCGACGGAGATGCCCACATCGGCCGCGTGCAGTGCGGGAGCGTCATTGATGCCGTCGCCCAGAAAACCCACCGTCTGGCCCATGCGCTTGAGCGCCATGATCACGCGGAGCTTCTGTTGCGGCGTCATCCGGCAGAAGAGCCGCGTGTTGCCGAGGCATCCGAGCAGCGCCTCGTCGCTGAGCGCTGTCAGATCCGCCCCGGTGAGCACCCGCCCGGGATCGAAGCCGAGCTCGGCGCACAGATGCCGTGCGACCTGCTCGTTGTCTCCGGTGAGAACCTTTACCGCCACGCCCGCCGCCGCGAGCGCCGACAGCGCCGTGCGCGCAGACGCCTTGGGCGGATCGAGAAAGACCGCGAACCCGGCAAACGTCAGGTCGGCTTCGTCGCCGAGCACGCAGGTCGTCTGACTCGACGGCCCCGTGCGGCTCGCAATACCGAGCAGGCGGAAACCCTGTGCGCTGAGTTCCTCGAAGCTGGCGTGCAATGCAGCGCGCAGAGCATCCGTCAGTTCCTGGCTCGCGCCGTCCGCGGTCTCGACGCGGGTGGAAATGCGGATGACATCCTCCGGAGCGCCTTTGACGATCAGCGTGCGTTCACCGCCGCATTCGACCAGCACCGAGACGCGCCGGCGCTCGAAGTCGAACGGTACTTCGTCTATTTTGCGCCACGGCGAAGGGTCGATCGCGCCGCGCGCAAGGATGGCGTCGTCCAGGGCGCTTTTCAGGCCGCTTTCGAAATGGCTGTTCAGCCAGGCGAGCGTAAGCACGCGCTCGCTGTCGCGGCCGGCGGCGTCAACGTGCCTGGTCAGCGCGATGCGCGCCTGGGTCAGCGTGCCGGTCTTGTCCGTGCACAGCACGTCCATCGCGCCGAGGTTGTAAATGGCCGGCAGACGCTTGACGATCACTCGCTCGCGCGAGAGGCGGACCGCGCCGCGTGCCAGGCTGATCGTCATGATCATCGGCAACAGCTCCGGCGTGAGCCCGACCGCGAGCGCCAGCGCAAACACCAGCGACTCGATCCAGGGGCGGTGGAACGCCATGTTCTCCGCCATAACGACCACCACGAGCACCACGGTTATGCGCAGGAGCAGCATGCTGAACTGGCGGAGCCCGATCTCGAAAGCGGTGGGGGGACGCCGTGCGATCAGGGCGTCGGCGAGCTGGCCGATCATTGTCTGCCTTCCGGTGCGGCAGACGAGCAGCATCGCGCTTCCGGATATGACGGAAGTGCCGGCCAGCGCCACGGTTTGCGCTTCGCTGATTTCCGCCGCCGGGACGCCGCCCGCCGCGGCGCGCTTCTCGACCGGATGGGATTCTCCCGTCAGCAGCGCCTGATTGACGAAAAAATCGCGGCTCGCAAGCAGCACCCCATCGGCCGGCACCAGGTCGCCGGCGGAAAGGCGGACGACGTCGCCCGGGACCACTTCGCTGACCGGCAGTGCCTGTTCCTTGCCGTCGCGGCGCACGTCGGTGCGCAGCGCCACCTGCGCCCGCAACTCATCCACCGCGCTCTCAGCTCGGCGCTCCTGCACGAAATCGAGCAGCACCGAGAGCATCACGATGCAGACGATGATGATGAAGCTTGCGACGTCTCCCGTCAGCGCGGAAAGCGCGCTCGCCACCAGCAGAATGGCGACCAGCGGGTTGACGAAGCGCTGGATGAAGCGGAGCCATGCAGGCCCGCGCCGCGGCGCAGCCGCGTCGTTGTTGCCGTAACGCGCAAGCCGCGCCGCCGCCTCGTCGGAAGTCAGACCGTCTTCCGAGGTCGCAAGTTCCGCGAACAGGGCCGCGGTCGATCGCTGCCAGAAGGCGGTCCCGCTCATTGCCGGGTTGGCGTCCGCTCCCCTGTCCGGTGGTTTGCGGCGCGAAATAACAGCCCGCGGGAGCGCGTGCGCTCGCGCCTCAACTCTGGAATAGCGGGACCTTGGTCTTGGCGTAAGTGAGCTTCTGCGCCAGCTTGTCGCCCTTGAAGTGCATCAGGTCGAGCCCGCGCCACGAGGTCGGCTCGCCCTTGACGGTCAGCGTGCAGCGCCAACTCGCCATCACCTTGCCCGCCTCGGGGTCGACGAACATATCCTCGTCGATGAACTTCATCTCGCCGAAGGCGCCGGAGAATTGCGGTTCGAAGGCCGCGCGAATCGCGGCCTTGCCCACGTTGCGCCGGCCATTGAACTCGTCGTACACGCCGTCTTCGGTGAAAAACGCCATCACCGCGTCGAGGTCGTTGCGATTGAACGCTTCGACGAAGCGGGCACTCAGATCGAGCAGATGAACGCGATCCATAACGGCCCTCCCTTCGCGCAGATCACGGCAGGCTGCGCGCCTTCTTGTACCCGTCGCGTCCCAGGCACTTGCCGAGCCAGGCCTGCGCCACCGGCGTTGCCGACATATCCAGCTTCACGAACATCGCGAAGCTCAAAACCGACGACAGGTTGAGGTCGGCGATCGTAAAATCCTTGCCGAGCAGATAGTCGCGCCCCTTGAGCGCGCCGTCGAGGACCTTAAGCGGCGCTTCCATCGCCGCGATCGCCGCCGCTGCCGCCTGTTCGTTGCGCTGCTCGGCAGGCAACAGCAAGCGGTTGCGCAGGATCGTTATCAGGTGCGGCTCCGCCTCGGTCATGGCCCAGAAACTCCACTGGGCCGCGTGGCCGCGATCTTCATGCGATTCGGGCCAGAATGGCGCCTGGCCGTATTTGGCGGCGAGATAAAGATTGATCGCCATCGACTCCCAGAAAATCTGTCCGTTGTCCTCGAGCGCCGGGACGTGCCCATTGGGGTTGATCCTCAGGTGCTCGGGCGATTTAGCCTTGGTGGTCTCGACCGGAACGTGCTCATACTTGAGCCCCAGCTCCTCCAGCGCCCACAAGCAACGGGCCGAACGCGATTTGGCAGTGCCGTAAAGCTTAAGCATCTCCATCCTCCGATACGCGAGCAGCGGTTTCATCTTATCTAGCGCGCCGGCTTCCTCGCGCACAAACGATCGCCGCGGGCTTCAGGGGCACCGGGGGCGGATGGCGCCTCCGGTTGGAACACCGGCGCGTCCGTGCAAGGATTTGCCCCGAGGCCAACCCCCATATGCGACGCGACGTTTTCACTGAAGAGCACGAGATGTTCCGGGCGCAGGTGCGCCGCTTCGTCGAGGCCGAGCTGGTGCCGAAGATCGACGGATGGAACCGCGCCGGGATGAGCGACCGCGAGAGCTGGCGTAAACTGGGCGCCGCCGGATTTCTCGCGCCCAACGCGCCGGCCGAGTACGGCGGCGGTGGCGTCGACTTTATCTACGATGCGATCGTGATCGAGGAGCTGGCGCGGGTGCGCGCGCACGGCCTGATGATGGGGCTGCACTCGGACATCTGCCTGCCCTACCTGGTGAGCTTCGGCAGCGAGGAGCAGAAGCGGCGATGGGTTCCCGGGGCGATCAGCGGCGACGTGATCCTGGGAATCGCGATGACCGAGCCGGGCACCGGCTCCGACCTCGCCGCGGTCCAGACCACCGCGCGTCGCGACGGCGACAGCTACGTCATCAACGGCTCCAAGATTTTCATTTCCAACGGCCAGATTGCCGACCTGTTTATCGTGGTAGTGAAGACCGACCCCAAGGCCGATCCGCCCCATCGCGGCGTCAGCCTGGTCCTGGTCGAAGGCGACGCGCCGGGATTCGTGCGCGGGCGCAAGCTCGACAAGCTGGGCTTTCGCGGACAGGACACGAGCGAGCTGTTCTTCGAGGATTGCCGCGTGCCCGTGACCAACCTGCTCGGCAGCGAGGGCACCGGGTTCAAGATGCTGATGGACAAGCTGCAGCAGGAGCGCCTGGTCACCGCGATCGGCGCGATTACCAGCGCGCGGCGATGTCTCGAGGACACGATCGAGTACACCCGCGGGCGCAAGGCCTTCGGCCAGCCGATCGCGTCGTTTCAGAACACGCAATTCAAGCTCGCCGAGATGATGACCGAGATCGAAGTCGGGCAGGCCTTCGTCGACCGCCTGCTCGCGGCGCACGTACGGGGAGATGAAATCGTGACCGAAGTTAGCATGGCGAAATGGTGGGTCACGGAACTGCTCAAGCGCGTATCCAGCCAGTGCCTGCAACTCCACGGCGGCTATGGCTTCATGATGGAGTTTCCGGTGGCGACGGACTATGCCGACGCGGCGGTGCAATCGATCTACGCGGGCACCAACGAGATCATGAAGGTGATCATCGCGCGGCGGATGGGCCTGGATGCGCGCGAGTGACCGGACAACCGGCGACGTTCGCGATGAAAGGAAACAGCGATGCCCGAGCAGAAGAATCCAAACCGCGTGATCAGCATCTTTCGCTTCCGGATGCGGGACCTGAGCGCCGCCGAACGCGAGGAGTACAAAACGACCGCCGAGCGGATGCTGAAGATCGTGAATGCGATGCCCGGCTTCATCTCGTTTCGCGAATACAAAAGTCATGACGGCGACATGCTCGGCGTCACCGAATGGGCGTCGGCCGAGGCGCTCGCGGAGTGGCGGGAGAATCCCGAGCATCGTAAAGCCCAGGAGCGCGGACGGCAGGCCTTTTACGACGAGTTCGAAATAACTGTCTGCAGGCCGCTCCACGCATACAGTTTCAAGCACAAAGAGTGAGCCGCGATGGCTGACCCGTCGCGCCTCGCACCGCCCGACGAGCACGACGCGCGGCTGCTCGCCAACGTCCATCCGGCGGGATGGATAAATCCCGAGCCCGCGGCGCGCTACAATCTGGTCGTGCTCGGCGCGGGCACGGCGGGGCTGGTGGCCGCGGCCGGCGCCGCCGGACTCGGCGCGCGGGTCGCGCTGGTCGAGCGCCGCCTGATGGGCGGCGACTGTCTGAACTACGGATGCGTCCCGTCGAAGGCTCTGATACGCGCGGCGCGCGGGCGCGCCACAATAGGCCGCGCGCTGGAATACGGGATCGCACCGAAGGCGCCGCCCGCGGTGGAGTTCGGCGCCGTGATGGAGCGGATGCGCCGATTGCGCGCGGAATTGAGCGCGAATGACTCGGCCGCGCGCTTCAAGAGTCTCGGCGTTGACGTTTTCTTTGGTGATGGCGGATTCGTCGGACGCGATGCGGCGGAAGTCGGCGGCAAGCGGCTCAACTTCAGCCGCGCCCTTGTCGCGACGGGCGCGCGTCCGGCCGCCCCGCCGATTCCGGGACTCGCCGAGAGCGGGTTTCTCACCAACGAGACGGTCTTTTCGCTGACCGAGCTGCCGCGGCGGCTAGCGGTAATCGGCGCGGGTCCGATCGGATGCGAACTCGCACAGACGTTCCGCCGCTTCGGTTCGGAAGTATGGCTGCTCGAAGCGCTGGAGCGGATTCTGCCGCGCGAGGACCGCGATGCGGCCGCGATCGTCGAGCGCGCGATCATTGGTGACGGCGTCGAATTGCTTGCCGGATGCAAGGTAACGAGCGTCGGGCAGGGCGCGGCGGGCCGGATCGTGCGCCTCGAGCATCAGGGCGCCAACCGCGAGATCGAAGTCGATGAAATCCTGGTGACCGCGGGGCGCGCGCCCAATGTCGAAGGACTGGACCTCGAGGCCGCCGGCGTCGAGTACGATCGCAAGACCGGCGTGCACGTCAACGACTATTTGCAAACCAGCAACCCGCGGATCTTTGCCGCCGGCGACGTGTGCTCATCGCTTCAGTTCACGCATCTGAGCGACGCGCACGCCCGCATCGTGATTCGCAATGCGCTCTTCTTCGGACGCGACCGCGCAAGCCGCCTCACCGTCCCCTGGTGCATCTACACCGATCCGGAGATTGCCCACGTCGGGCTCACCGAAGCAGAAGCGGCCGCGCGCGGCGCCGCCATACGGACGTTCGCGCAGGAGATGGGCGCTGTGGACCGCGCGGTGCTCGACGGCGAGACCGCGGGGATGGCCAAGGTCCATGTGCGCGAGGGCACCGACCTAATCGTCGGCGCAACGATCGTCGCGGCGCACGCGGGCGAGACGATCTCCGAGTTGACGCTCGCGATCGCTTCAGGAATCGGTCTTAGGCGGATAGCCGGCGTGATTCATCCGTATCCCACGCAGGCCGAGGTGATCAAAAAGATCGCCGACGCATACAATCGCACGCGCCTAACGCCTTCGCGAAAGCGCCTGCTCACCCGCCTGCTCGCGTGGCGGCGCTGACGCCGATCCGGGCCGCGCGCGCAGGCCTCGTAAGCGGGCCTCGCGAATGCCTCGCTTGGGCCGCGCGCGCGACTTGCGCTATTGTCGCCTTCGCAGTAGTTCCAGGCGCGATTAAACTCAACGTCAAGGAGCCAATCCCATGCAACTGCATCCCCAGATGAAGGCCATTCTCGATCAAGCCGCCGCCTCCGGCGCCCAGCCCTTTCATACGATGACGCCGGCCGCGGCGCGAGAAGCGATCGCGGCGATGCTCGAGCCCTTCAACGTAAATCCGGAGAAAGTCGCCAAGTCCGAACGACGCAGCATCCCCGGGCCCGGCGGGCAAATTCCGGTGCAGCTTTATACTCCCGAAGGCAAAGCGCCGTTTCCGATCCTGGTTTATTTTCACGGCGGCGGATGGGTGGTCGGCGCGCTCGAATCGTGGGATTCGTTCTGCCGCTCGCTCTGCAAAGCCTCGGGATGCGTGGTGATGTCGGTCGACTATCGGCTTGCGCCGGAGCATAAATTCCCCGCCGGGCCGGAAGACTGCTACGCGGCGACCAAGTGGGCCGCGGAGAACGCCGCGTCGATCGGCGGCGACCCGGTGCGGGTGGCGGTCGGCGGCGACAGCGCGGGCGGAAATCTCGCCGCGGTGGTCGCGCTGATGGCGCGGGACCGTAGCGGGCCGAAGCTCGCGTTCCAGCTCCTTATCTATCCCGCCACGGACGCCCGCCTCGATACCCCGTCGCAACAGCAGTTCCTGGAAGACGGCTACATTCTGTCCAAGAAAGACATGGTCTGGTTCTGGGGCCATTATCTCAATAGCGACAAGGACGAGGAGAACCCATACGCGAGCCCGGCCGAGGCGGGCAGTCTGCGCGGATTGCCGCCCGCGCTGGTGGTGACCGCCGGCTTCGATCCGCTGCGCGACGAGGGCGAGACCTACGCGGCGCGCTTGCAGGAGGCGGGCGTCAAGGCCGAGTGCATCCGCTACGAAGGCGTCACGCACGGGTTCGTGCTGATGGGGGCGATGCTGGACGAAGGACGCAAGTCGATCGCGGACATGGGCGCGGCGCTCAAGGCTGCACTCGCGAAGTAAGCGCGGCCCGCGGAGGTTGCTGGCAATGCCACTCGACCCGCAGATGAAGACGATACTCGATAAGGCCGCGGCCGTGGGCGGCCCGGCGTTTCACACCCTGGGCATCGAGAAAGTGCGCGAGGCGATCCGCGCCGGCGCAAGTTCCGGTGCGCGAGAGACCGTCGCGCGCGTCGAGGATCGGCGCATCCCCGGTCCCGCAGGCGAGATTCCCGTCCGCATCTATCGTCCGGGCGGCAACGGGGGCTTTCCGGCGGTGGTTTTTTTCCATGGCGGCGGATGGGTCGCCGGCGATCTCGACACGCACGACGTCATATGCCGGATACTGACCAATGCGGCGCGATGCGTTGTGGTGTCGGTCGATTACCGGCTCGCGCCGGAGCATCGGTTCCCCGCCGGCCCCGACGATTGCTACGCGGCTACGGTATGGGTCGCCGACAACGCGGTGGCGCTCGGGACGGATCCCTCGCGTCTCGCCGTCGCCGGCACCAGCGCAGGCGGCACGCTGGCCGCCGCGGTCGCACTGATGGCGCGCGACCGGCGCGGCCCGCGTATCGGATTCCAGGTGCTATGGTATCCGGCGACCGACGCCGAGCTGGAAACGGCGTCGCATCGCGAGTACTCGAGCGGCAGCTACTATCTGCTGTCGCGCGCCGACATGGAATGGTTCTGGAACTGCTACCTCTCCTCCGAGCGCGATCGCGCCAATCCTTATTGCTGCCCCGGTGCGGCCAAGGACTTAAACGGTCTCCCGTCGGCGCTGATCGTCACCGCCGAATACGATCCGCTCCGCGACGAAGCCGAGGAGTACGCCGCTCGTCTGAAGCGCGCAGGCGTCGCGGCGCGATGCACGCGCTATGAGGGGGTGACGCACGCGTTTACCGGGATGGCGCCGGTCGTGGACAAGGGCCGCCAGTCGATCCTCGAGGCGGCCGCGGCGATGCGCGAGGCGTTCGGCATCTGAGCTCCGCGGCGCGCGGATAGCCGGCGCAAAAAGCATCTATGGCTGGCAAAGGCGTACAGCAGCAGGAACCCCCGACCCTCAAGCCGGGCGCGTACAGTGACGGGCATCCGCTCGACACCGTGCACTATCTCGAGAGCAAGCTGATCCTGAAACCGGAGCGCTTCACTTCTCCGCCGACCTTCCATGAATTCGGCAAGCTCGTCGGGCGCGCGGCCGAGGAACTGGAGGTCGGTTTTTCAACCCGGGACTACAAGGGCGCCCGGCCGCGCATCCGTGAGGTAGTCTTCCTCGACACGAAGGATTTCAGCCTCTACAACAATTCCTTCATCCTGCGCCGCCGAATTTCCTATGAAGACGGCTTTGCGGTCGGTAATCCGGAAATCGTTTTCAAGTTCCGCCATCCCGATCTTCAAACGGCGGCCGAGATGGACGTGCGTCCGAATATTCAGAGTGACTATCGGATCAAGTTCAAGGCTGAAGCGCTGCCGCTTCAGGAGAAACTGGGCGGCTACCGCCTGCTCTACTCGCACAACACCGAATTTGAGCTGATCGGCGATGTAGGCCGCACGTCCATCCGCGAGCTGGCGGAATTCTTTCCCGCGCTCGCTGGTTTCAGAAAGTCGAACAAGAAGGTCGACCTGGTGAACCATACGATCGTCGAGGAGGTGCTGCAGGATCTCGGCGTGCTCGACTTTGGCAAGGGCGTCGTAGCCAAGTCCAATGCCGCACTGTGGCGCGAGCGCGGCGACCACAAAATGCTGGTCGGCGAGTTTTCGTTCGAGTGCAAGTTCAAACGCCGCGACGATCTTCACGAAAAGGCGCTGGAGCGCGTGCGGCGCCTCTTCATCCGGCTGCAGGAGGTCGCGGCCGACTGGATTTCATTGGGCACGACCAAGACCGGCATCGTCTATCGGCTGAAGGGCAATCCACCGCAGAGCCATGAATAGGCCGACACCCGGGGTCGGAGGCGCGAGGGGCCCCGCGTCGAAGGCGGCCGCCTTCGTCAGGATTTTTTCCGGGGATTTTCTTCCTGGAGTTCGCCCCCGAGCGGGGACGCGCCGGTAAAATCTGACGCCGGGCGATAGTTAGCGCTCGGCTCAAGCGGCGGATTATGCGCCGGATCGAGCGGCGGCAGGCGGGAGTCGCGTTTCGCCGCAGCCTCGACCAGCGAGGTGTCGGCTCGCCACGGTTCGGCGTCGTTGTTGCGCACGACGGTCCCGCTAAAGTCGTAGCGCATCCAGTAAACCGCGCGCATCGCGGCGCCCGCCGGGTCGCGGCGAAGGTGCGTGTAGATCCACTTCTCGTTAAAGCGCACGCCGTTCTCCTCGCGCTCGCGCGGATCGTCGAGGCTGCCCTCGGTGCGGTCGGGGGTGCCCAGGATAGCGACGATCGCGTTGCGGGCCGGCCGGTGCTCGCTCATACCTCGAAGCTCTCCGGGAAGGGGCATCGATGCTCCGCGATATGGGCCTCGAAGTCGGCGCGGAACTGTTTGAGGAACGCGCGCGCGGCCCACGACGCGCCGTCGGCGAGCGCACAGATACATTTGCCGTCCATGTAGTCGAAGGTGTCGGCGAGGGTTTGCAGGTCCTGCGGTTCGCCGCCGCCGCTTTCGATCCGGCGCAGCGTCCGGTAGGTCCATCCGGTGCCCTCGCGGCACTGGGTGCACTGGCCGCACGACTCGTGCTCGAAAAAGCGCGCGACTACCAGCGCCACGCGCACCATGCAGGTGCGATCGTCCATCACGATCGCGCCGCCGGTGCCGATAAGCGTGCCGGCCGCGCGCAGCGATTCGTGATCCATCGCGACGTCGATCTGATCTCCACGCAGCACCGGCATCGAGACGCCGCCGGGAATCACCGCCTTGATCGGGCGGTCGCCAATCACGCCGCCGGCGTATTGATAGATGAGGTCGCGCAGCTTCACGCCGAGCCGGAGCTCGAAAATTCCCGGATTGTTGACGTGGCCGCTTACGCCGAACAGCGTATGTCCGGCGGCGTTCTTCACGCCTTCATCGAGGAACCACTGTGCGCCGCGCGTTACGATCACCGGCACGTGCGAGAGCGTTTCGACGTTGTCGACGGTGGTCGGCTGGCCCCAGAGTCCGGCCTGCGCGGGGAAGGGCGGGCGTTTGCGCGGCTGGCCCTTGCGCCCCTCCATCGACTCGAGCATCCCGCTCTCCTCGCCGCAGATATAGGCGCCCGCACCCTGCTGGATCGTGATGTCGAAGCGGCGATTGAAGCCGAGCGCGTTGTCGCCGAGAATTTTTGCGTCATAGAGCGCGCGGATCGCGGCGCTCATCGCGGCGAATTCCTCGACGTATTCGCCGCGGATGTAGATAAAGGCCGCCGTGGACTCCATCGCCATCCCCGCGATCATGATTCCCTCCAGCGGCAGGAAGGGATTGCGCGACATGATCTGGCGGTCCTTGAAGGTGCCGGGCTCGCTTTCGTCGGCGTTGACCGCGAGATAGCGCGGGCGTGCGTCACGCGGCGGCATGAACGTCCACTTGAGGCCGGTGCCGAAGCCCGCGCCGCCGCGGCCGCGCAGGTTGGAATCCTTGACCAGCGCGGCGAGGTCCTTGGGCGCCATCGTGCCCGCCTTGGGCGCCGCCTCGAAGCCGCCGTGCGCGCGGTATTCGTCCAGCGTGAGCCGCTTCTCGGCGCCGGGCGGCAGCAGGTAGGCGTCGACGCCCGCCGGAACGCGCGAGATGATCGGCGCCGGCCGCCGCGCGGCCCGCGCCGTCGCGGGCGATTCGAGCAGGCTCGCGGCGAAATCCCTGGTCACGTTCTCCAGGTACGGATTGC
>Ga0335085_10005814_pt1 | contig 19676 bp, 16 predicted proteins | sample Lox_Sample_45_FD_206712 | JGI IMG/M metagenome (GOLD analysis project Ga0335085, IMG submission 206712) | Soil microbial communities from Loxahatchee National Wildlife Refuge, Florida, United States - Lox_Sample_4.5 | ecosystem: Environmental > Terrestrial > Soil > Wetlands | place: USA...
TAAACGGGCTGTGTCAGAATTGTTGCGCATTTGAAGCGACGGCCTTGTTCAGTAGGGCGGTGCCAGTCCGAGTACGCAACCATACGTCCAAGTGAAATCAGTTACGCCATTTCCCAGAACGGGACTTCTGGGGAGTCAGCCAAATTTTAACTTGTCCATTAATGGCATGGGCGCGTTAATCAAGCACCGTGGCGAACTTTGGGCCGAAAATGACCGGCAAGGCAAAGCGTCGGGTTAATGTTTTCATGAATAAACTAAGAAGACGGTTGTTAGTCGTTTCCAACAGAGTTTTTCAACCTCGTGGATAAATTCAAAAGCAATTGAGAACTTTGTATTCTGCAGCGGTCAGTTATATGTTAGCGATGGAGCCAAAGTTCTAGAGTCCAAATTCCGGTCTAGGTGAATCGGTATGAATCCCAAGTACCCAACCAGTGCTGAACATCGACAAGACATGGAACGTGTCTTGCGCATTCTTGAGGACACGCAGCCGATCGATCGAACCTTAGCGGTGTCTAACGAGGAATTTCAGACCCGTACAAGAAATATCAACGCGGCGCTCCAGCAGCACGGGCACAAGGTGGGGATCGTGTTTTCCGACGAGCACTACTGTGGCGACGTTCCGTACCTCGGTGGGAACGTCAACGTCTCAATCGAGCAAGTGGCAGGCGTTGTCGGGCCGACGGGGTTTCATATTGTTGCTGGACTTGAAGGAGGCTACGTCGCCGAGCAATTGGCCGAGCGCGCGGGCGCAGTGGTGCACAAAGTAGAGATGCTACAGTTGGCCGACGAGAAGTATCCCATCGCGGCGGAACGTCTGGAAGATGTGATTACGCACGCTGTGGGCGGGCCAGTCGATCACGTTGCGCTGCTGACGCCGCGGCAAGTTATCCCGGCCGGATTGCTGAGTTATCTGGAACAGCTCTTTGGGGCAGATGGCGTTGTGGACGCGCAGGAACTTTATTTCAAGGTCAAATACGAGAAGAGCGAACGCGAAATGCAACTGATCGCCGATGCGGCTCGCGTTGGAGACGCGATGTTGCAGGCCATGCTCGCGGTGCTGCGCCCCGGCCGCATGGAGAGCGAAATAGCGGCATGGGGCGCCTGGACCGGCCGAATGCTCGGCTCCGAAGATGACGGCTTCAAAATCATGGTGGGTGCCAACGAGGCTAACCGCACGCTGATCGGGCCAGCGCTCAATCGTGCGATCGGGGAAGGCGAATGGGTGCACCTCGGCGTGGCTCCGAAGCGCGATGGCCTGACCGCTTGCGTCCGCCGCTCTGTGATTGCTGTCGATCGTCCTTCGGAAGTGACCGCCGACCAACGGTACTGGTTCAAACTTGTTGAAGGCGGCTACCAGGTTGGCGAGGAATGGTATCGAAAGGTGGCTGCGGAGAATCTTCCTGCGCGTTTGCAGGAACAGGCTCTTGTCGACTACTTCAGCGCGCACTCTGATGAAGTATCAAAGCGGATTGGAAAACAGATCGATCTTGCCGCACTTAAACCCTATACGGGCACGCATAACTCCGGATACACCGAATGCCAGGAATTCTTCGGCGCCATCACTCTGGATAGTCATGAGCCACTCGGTTCACAAATTGTGACCATGCTGGATGTGGCGCTACGCGGCATCGGCAACCACTGGAACGATGTGGTCATCCCTGGATTTGACTTCTGCGTCGTCGAGAACACCCTTGGTAAATTTGGGACGCGTGTCGAACGTCTGTCGAAATTGCCGGTGAACGTCCAGGAATTGGTGCAGGTCAAGCCGTGATTTGCTTTCTGCGAAACTCGATTTGCTTCTTCTGTACTTGCCTGATGGCTACGACCATCGCCCTGGCCAATTCGCCCGAGGAAAGTGGCTCTTCCCTGTTGCTCCGCGACGGCTGGGCCATACAATCCTCGGCTAACGTGCGCGAAAGAGGTGACGCCATTTCCACTCCCGGTTTCAAGCCTCGGGATTGGTATCCGGCGACTCTGCCTTCTACAGTGTTAAGCGCCCTGGTAAAGGATCACGTGTATCCGGATCCCTATGTTGGGATCAATCTGCGCTCGATTCCTGGAACCGGCTATCCCATCTTCAGTGATTTCTCGGAATTATTGATGCCGCCAGGAAGCCCGTTCCTGCGCTCCTGGTGGTTTCGCACGGACTTTCAGCTTGCCGCCGATTATCGAGGCAAAACACTGTGGCTGAATTTCGATGGTATCAATTATCGGGCCAATGTTTGGATGAATGGTCGCGAAATCGCATCCGCCGACAAGTTGGTGGGGACGTGGCGGCTGTTTAATCTAGATATTTCCACGGTTGCGCGGCCAGGCGAAACGAACTCGCTTGCTATCGAGGTTTTTCCGCCTCAGCCGCACGATCTCGCCATCACTCTCGTAGACTGGGCGCCGATGCCTCCGGATAAGGAAATGGGCATCTGGCGCGATGTGCACATCGACACTACTGGTCCGGTGGCCCTTCGTTTCCCCGCGGTGTTCACCAAGCTCAATCTGCCAGCCGCGGACCTAGCCGAACTGACGCTCAGGGTTGATCTGCAGAACTCTTCCGATCATGCCATTGAAGGAACACTCAAGGGAAAGATCGAGAACATCGAATTCTCGCAGCAGGTGCAACTTAGCCCCAACGAAACAAAGCTCGTCCGGTTCACGCCGGAGAATTTCTCCCAACTTAAACTAAAAAACCCTCGCCTCTGGTGGCCCGCCCACGTGGGTCCGCAAAATCTTTATCCACTCGACCTGCAATTTGAAACTGGCGGAAAGGTCTCCGACTCCAGCCACATTCAGTTCGGCGTTCGCCAGGTCACTTCGGAGATTGATGATAAGGGTCATCGGGTCTACCGCATCAATGGAAAGAACATTCTTATCCGCGGTGCCGGATACAGTTTTGATCTCCTTCTGCGTTCCTCGCCAGAGCGCCAACTCGCCGAACTTATTTACGTACGCGATCTCAACCTGAACGCCATCCGCCTGGAAGGCAAGCTGGAGAATGATCATTTTCTCGAGCTCTGCGACCGCATGGGAATCCTGGTGATGGCTGGGTGGTGCTGCTGCGATCAGTGGGAAAAATGGGGAGACTGGGATACGGAAAATGAAGTCGTAGCTGCTGCTTCCCTGCGCGACCAGATTCGCCGACTTGAGCGGCATCCTGCTGTCTTCACTTGGCTCAACGGCAGCGACTTTCCCCCGCCACCCAAAGTAGAAACTGTGTACCTTCAGATTCTGAAGGACGCTGATTGGCCCAACCCCACCGTGTCATCGGCCTCCGGCAGGTCCACTCTCGTCGGCCAGAGCGGTGTAAAAATGACGGGCCCATACGAGTACGTCGCGCCAGCTTTCTGGTATTTGGACACGAAATACGGCGGCGCGTTCGGCTTCAACACCGAGACCAGTCCCGGCCCCGCCATCCCTCCCATCGAAACTCTGCGCCTGATGCTTCCCGAAGACCATCTCTGGCCTCCGAACTCGCTATGGGAATATCACGCCGGAGGAATGTCCGACACGCTCGGCGTCTTCACGGAAGCGCTCAACGAGCGCTACGGCCCCTCAAATTCCGCGGCGGAGTTTTCCCGCAAAGCTCAAATGCAAGCGTACGAAACGCACCGCGCCATGATGGAAGCTTACGGCCGCAACAAATACAGCTCTACTGGCGTCATCCAGTGGATGTTGAACAATGCATGGCCCAGCATGATCTGGCATCTCTACGATTGGTACCTTCGTCCCGGGGGGTCCTACTTTGGCGTGAAGCGCGCCTGCGAACCCCTGCACGTCCAGTATTCGTATGACGACCAGTCAATAGTCGTTGTGAATTCATTTTACAAAAACTTTCCCGGTCTCAAGGTCACTGCCAAAGTGTACAACCTCGACATGACCGAAAAATTCTCGCATGAAGTTACACTTGACGTGGCTCCCGATAGCAGCGTTCGCGCATTTGTGTTGCCTGATCTCGATGGACTGAGCCGCACCTATTTCGTAAGCGTTCGGCTCGAGTCGTCCGGGGATCTGATAAGCAGAAACTTCTACTGGCTTTCCTCGAAGGCGGAGACGCTCGACTGGGAACGGTCCGACCGGGATGAGAGTGGCCAATATGAGATCTCGACCTGGACTCCTACTAAAACTTTTGCCGATTACACGGCGTTGAACACTCTACCTGAGGTGGACCTGGCCGTGACTGCACAATCAACGCGGGGCCCGGCCGACAGTTCCACGACCGTAACCTTGCACAATCCCAGTTCCACGCTCGCCTTTGGGATCCGGCTAAAAGTCGTGCGCCCACTGAGCGGTCACGTCAGCCGCTATGTCCTTCGGGATGACGAGGTGCTGCCTATCTTGTGGCAAGACAACTATTTTTCACTGCTTCCGGGCGAAACCCGTCAGATATCCGCAAGCTATAAATCAGAAGGCCTCGACCGAACCTCGCCGCTCGTCGAGGTCCAGGGATGGAATGTAAAAACGAAAGTAATCCAGCCCTGAGAGTGCTCGTTTTGTCTTCCGGAGAAAATGGCCCTCGGCGTGACGTCCCGAGCTTGCTTGATGAACGTCAGCGCCTGGTAACTCGCACACTCGGAAACTAGCCACAAACGGCGTTCTGGGAAGCTGAGAACGCTTCGACTAACGGCTCTCGGACGCCATAATCGGAAAGTCCCGGCTAGTCCCTGTTGCTCACGTTCCACACTGCGGCGCGGCATGCCAACGTCACTCTGCGGTGAGGGAAGGGAAAATGGAGAGACGCGGGACAAACTTGAGGGTCTTGCTGGTGGTGTCGCCAGAAAGGCGGAGGGAAATAGCCCGGCAATTGGCACCGTTGAAGGCGCGGCTGGTTTTCGCAGGTCCTTCTGGTGAAACGGAAGATCCCATCCGAGAAGACGATATCTTTCAAGTTGCCATCCTTCCGGCAACTCTCTCAGACGCCACATGGTGGAGGCTATGGGGTGTTTTGGGGCTTCTCAACCCGCGCCCAGCGATCCTGGTTTACGCTCGCGAGGCAACGTTTCAACTGTGGTCCGTGGTTCTGGAGTCGGGCGGGTATGATGTCATTGTCGACCCTTTTTCGGATAAGAAGATCAGGGAGGCGGTACTGCGCGCGGCAAAAAATTTTGACGTACGATTGTCCAACGGCGTCTAAGGCAGCATGAGCCACCGAAACCTAAGCGTTTTCTGCGTGTTCATGGCCCTGGGACTCCTTGGTGTGCTCGTGGCCCATGTATGCCCGAGTCCGGCCGCCGCGGTCGACCGGAATGTCGAGCCATATCGCTTCTTTCTCACATATGCCGGGCTGAGCGAAGAACAGGTTGCGTCCATTCAGAATGGCAATCCAGTGGCCAAAATACTGGACTCCCAAACGGCAGATGAAGTGTTCGTATTCGGCGCTGTGTATGTAAAATCCACGCCCGAGAAGTATCTGGAGCTGGCCTCGGATATTGATTCCCTTCGAAAGCTTCCTAACTACCTGGCGATCCGCAAATTCAGCAATCCTCCGCAGCTCTCGGATTTGGACGGATTCACTCTGGATGAGGGAGATATCAAGGACCTGCAGAAATGCCGCGAAGGAAAGTGCGACGTGCAGTTACCTAGCCAGACTATGGAGGAGTTCCGAACCAAGGTAAATTGGGGTTCGCCGGATGTTGCCGATCAAGTGAATCGAATCGCCCGGCAAATGGCGCTTGAGACGGTGCAGGAGTACAAACAAGGAGGCAATGCGGCTCTCGGCACCTATCGCGATAAGAGCAACCCCGCCGCCGTGGAGGAGGCTTTTCGTTCGCTTGTCGCCCGATCCAACGCACTCCCGGTCTACCTTCCCGAGCTTCATAGCTATCTGCTCGACTATCCGAAGGCCGACAACAAGCACATCGAATCCGAGTTCTATTGGGAGAAGGTCAACTTTGGACTAAAGCCGACGGCGCGCCTTCTGCAGGCTGTCCTTTATCGGGGGACGGGCTCCCCTTCTCCGGTCTACGCCGTAGCGGTAAAGCAGCTTTACGCCAGCCACTATTTTCAGACCGCGCTTGACCTGACGGTTTGTGTGCGCGACGCAAAGCAACAACCGGGTATGTTTCTCATCACGCTTAAGGGCTCCCAACAAGCAGGACTGACAGGATTCAAGGGGAGCATTGTGCGGAAAGTGGCCGTCGACAAGACCCGTTCCTCCCTGGAACGGGCTCTCGGCGCCATGAAGCAATCGCTGGAATCGAACCCGAAATGATGCCGCGGGCCCGGCAACACCCGGTAATCACTGTGAGCTAGCCCTTCCTTACATTCACAAATTTATCTCCCAATGAGAGCCTTTCGAATCTAAGTCCCAGGCCGATCTGCCATGGCTCGGGTGAAACTCGATATCGTGCTGTCGCTTTCGAAACGTGGTCGTGTCCACTCGTAGACCAGAGAGGAGAACCACTTGGCTGCTGCAAGCGCTCCGACGCAAATCCCAACTGTTCCAACAGAGCACGGCGACCGCCATGAAGCCGAGCAAAAGACCCGGTGGCCCTGGCTACGATTCGTTACTCCGATCGCGGTTCTTTTACTCGCTGCGGCTCTCGTGATTACATTGACGCGAAACTGGAACGCGTGGGAAGGAGGGCGGGTCGAGCAGGTTACAGATGACGCATACGTTCGAGGCGATCTGACGCCGCTCAGCACAAAGGCGCCCGGAATTGTCCGGAGCGTCAACATTTCGGACTATCAGCGCGTACGTGCCGGCGACTTGTTGGTGCAACTCGACGATGACGACTTTCGCGCTCAAGTTGCTCAAGCTACTGCGGCTGTTGAGGCGGCCAAGGCGGCCATCGAAAACAATCGCCGCCAGCGTGAGCTGCAGGACGCAAAGATCGAGCGCGCTTTGGCGGGCATCGACCTGGCAAAGGCTCAGATCGCCGCTGCGAAGGCGGGAATCACTGCGGTTCAGGCGGAGGTGACTCGCGCGCGGGCAGAGCGGGCCCGCCAGGAAAGTTTGTTGGCAACCCAGTCTGCGACGAAGCAACGCGTCGAAGCTGCAGTCGCGGATGAAGAACGTGCCTCGGCGCAGCTCGTCTCTCGCGAGGCGGATCTGGAGCAGGCGAAGGTGTCGCTGCGAAGCAATGAAATTGCGGTTGAATCGGAGCGCCGCGCAAAGAGCGTCCTCGAATCGCAGGACCAGCAGCTAATCGCGGATCTCCATGCCAAGGAAGCCGCACTGGCCGGGGCGCAAGTCAATTTGGGGTACACCAAGATTTATGCGCCGGCGGACGGTATTGTCGGCGAGCGCCAAGTGCGTCCTGGTCAATTGCTGTCTCCGGGCGCACAGATTCTGACCTTTGTGGCCGAAACGAAATGGGTCCAGGCGAATTATCGGGAAACGCAACTCGCGCACATGAAAGTGGGCGACCCTGCGGAGATCCGTGTCGATGTTTACCCCGGCCAGGTCCTGAAAGGCCATGTTCTCGAAATTGCGCCCGCGAGCGGTTCCCAGTTCGCACTGCTCCCGCCTGACAACGCGACCGGCAATTTCACGAAAGTCGTGCAGCGCGTCCCTGTCAAGATTGCTTTCGACGATGCGAATCTTGCCGCGCACCTTCGGCCTGGCCTGTCGGTCGTTGCGACGATTCGGGTCACACGGTAACCGGAGACCGCGATGGCATCGATCAGCGCACCTCTGCAGCGGCCGACGAAGTGGCAAATTGCCAACGCGGTGGCCGGCGTCTTGCCATCTGAGCTATCCCACAGTCCCGTGTTGGGCATTGTGGGTGTGGTTATGGGAGCGGGCATCGTCACACTCGCCGGCCGGTTGTTGAGTCTGGGAACTGCTGATCTGAAAGGCAGCCTGGGTATCGGCTACGACGAAGGCTCCTGGGTCGGCACGACATTCAATGTGGCGCTGATGTTCATAGGGCCATTCACCGTATACGTGGGCGGCCTGCTGGGGGCGCGCCGCGTTCTAGTGATCGCTGCGAGTGCGTTCACCGTGATCAGTTTCCTTCTGCCCTTCGTCCACAGCTACAGGTTGCTCCTCGTGGGACTCGCGCTTGCCGGGCTTACCTCCGGCACGTTCTACCCTCTGACTCTGTCGTTTGCCTTGCGCAATATTCCGCTTCGCTTCCTGCCTTTTACACTGGCTTTCTATGCGAGCTTCGTCGATGGCGCGGTAAACGTTGCGCCGTCCTTATATGGTTGGTACCGCGATCATCTATCGTACCGGTGGATGTTCTGGAACTCGGCGGTGCTGACTCCCATCATGCTGTTGTGCATCTATCGTGGAATTCCGCATAGTCCGCCTGTGGCTAAGCACGGCCCGCCGCCCAGCTTCGCCGGGTTTTTGTATGGCAGCGCAGGGTTCGCGATGTTCTTTGCTGCGCTCGACCAAGGACAACGCTTGGATTGGTGGCACTCGGGGCTGTTCAACGCGCTGTTTTTCGGGGGTGCGCTTCTCCTGGGAGTGTCAATTCTACGGCGAATGCGGAGTGCAAATCCGCTTGTCGACCTTCCATTCCTGAAGAATTGGAACACTGTCATTCTTGGCCTGGCACTGATCGTTTTCCGATTCTGCCTGCTCGCGACGATCATTCTCGTGCCGCAGTCGCTCTCGATCCATGGATTCGAAGCCGCGCAGATCGGTCCAGCCGTATTCTGGTCGGCCGCTCCACTTCTGCTCCTGGCATTCGTTGCGGCCTTGCTGTTACTGCAGGGCCTCGACGCCCGCTTTCTGATGGCCACGGGGTTCTTCTGCATGGCCGCGGCATCGATGCTGAATGCCGGATACACGAGCGGGTGGTCTGCGGCCGATTATTACCGTTCCGAGCTGCTCATGGGGGTCGGTCAATCGTTTGCGTTCATTGGGCTGGTCGGCGACATCGTTCTTCAGGCGGTATTTTCCGGAGCACTCGCCAAACCTCAGGCGACGCTGACTTTCTCGGCGTTCTTCCACGTTGTGCGTCTGTTCGGTGGGCAGATCGGCGTCGCCTTGATGACCCACTTCATTGCGATTCGAGAGCGCGTCCATTCGAATTTGCTGGGTCTTCACGTTGAACGCGGCGACTGGATCACCGATACGTCAATCCACCAGTTGACCGCAGGTCTCTACGGCAAGTCGTCCGGGTTGTCTTCCGCCGTCGGGCGCGCGGTCGGACTCATCGGGGCCAGAGTTCGTTTGCAGGCCTACACCCTGACGTTCATCGATGGGTTTCATCTGGTGGCTTGGGCTTGCGTCCTTGCATTGCTGTTGATCGCCTCTTTGCGCAAAGCGCCTCTGGACTATGAAGAGCTCGCCTTTGGTCCAAGTGAACCTCAGGGGAAATTCGGAGGACTGCACGCATGAACTTTCGCAGCGCAACTTTATGGCTCTGCGGTGCCCTCGCCGCCAGCCCAGCTTTTTCGCAGCAGGCCAAAATCTCGCCTAGGCAGCTTTCCCTCGACGAAGCGGTACAACTTGCTTTGAAGCACAACCACGCCGTCCGGCTCGCTACCTACCACGTTGACGAAGCGCAGCGTGTTAAGGACGCGGCGCGAAGTTCATATCTCCCCAGCATCCGCAACGACACCGTCGTCGGCCACTTGACCGACACTCAGTTTATCGCCATCCCGCAGGGGAGCCTCGGCATTGCCGCCGGTACACCAATTCCGGAGCGGACGGCGATCCTGAATCAGGGTGGGCTCACCTTCGTTACCAGTGGCACGCAGCTGACGCAGCCTCTCCTGGAATTGTGGAAAGTCCGTTCGGCCAACGACGTGGCATCCTCCGAAACAAAGGCCGCGCGCAATAAGGCTCAAAATACGGAGAACCGTGTCGCTCTGCAGGTGCACCAGCTCTATTACAAGGCGCTGATTTTGCAGACACGCCGCGCGGCTGCTCAGGCCAAGATCCGCGCCAACGAAGACTTGCAGAATGAACGGATCGAACAGGTGAAATATGGCGCCGCGCTCGAACAGGAGTCCATCGAAGCGCGCGCGCAAGCTCTCGATTCGCGCCAGGATCTGCTGACAACCGAACTGCAGTTGTCGGATGTGATGATGCAACTTAACGACGCTATTGGTCTTCCGCTCTCCACGCAATTGGTCCTTGATCCGGCCGTTGAAAAAGTCCGCGAAACCTGTGAGCGCGATGAATGTCTCCGCATGGCACTCGAGACACATCCGGAAATTCGCGAAGCGCAAGCTGAGGTCGAGAAGGCTTCCGCTGCCGTCCGCCTTGCCAAACGGCAGTACATTCCAAATCTCGAAGCGTTTGCGCGATACAGCTATCAGGACAACGTCCCATTTCTTGCTCGAAACTTCGGAACGTTTGGGGTTCATTTTGGCTACGACCTGTTCGAAGGGGGCAGGCGAAATGCCGAAATCGGGGAACGCAAGGCTCAGCTTGCCCAGGCAGAGGAAAATCTCGCTCGAGTAAAGGACGAAATCGACCTCCGGGTGCAAACCGTGTCCAACAAGCTCGAACGCACACGGCAGATGCTGCAGGTCTCCGAGGAACTTCTAGCATTGCGAACAGAAGTGCACCGCGTATCTGTGCAACAACTACGCGAAGGTAGTGCTCTGCCCTCGCAAGTCGACTCGGCCGCTGCCCAGAAATTGTCCGCCAAGACTTTGCTTCTACAATCGCAGCTTGATTACCTCGAAGCGCAGGACGAAATGCAAGAGGCCGTAGGACTCGCCCCCTAGCGCGCTCTCGCGAAATGCGTTGTAACGGTTCCAATGATACGGCCGAAAGGCTGAAAAGGGAGGTTTTGTGTCAATCGGTGTCTGCCACGGGGAGAGAGAAACTTGGACGGATGCAACTCGGAGCGAAGAGCGACGGCTGGAGGATGCTTCATCGGAATTTCAGCTCGTAGCGGCGGCGCAGTGTGGAGATTCTTTTGGCATGTCGAGTGGATCAGACTTTCAACTGAGGTGCGGAGATGGCGGCTTCGGAAATAGCAACTGACTTTGGATTGAAGTCGATTTTGGTTGCCTATGATTTTTCAGACGCCTCTCGCAAACCCCTTCACCATGCGAGTTCGATCGCCCGTCACTTTGGCGCAAAACTCCATGTGGCGTATGTGGTTTCATCGATCGGATATGGAATCGCAGGCCCGGAAGCGCAACAACTGGCATACGAAGGTAGTCTGAAAGATACCCGTCGGCTCGAAGGTGAGCTTCTGGAGCGCGGCGAACTTTCTGGCGTGGAATACGAGTTCATTGTCCGAGAAGGGGATATTTGGAATCAACTGAAGTTGGTCATCCAGGAATATCAAATCGACGGCGTTGTCGTTGGTACGCACGCCCGGCGCGGCTTGGGTAGGCTGCTGCTGGGGTCGGTTGCGGAACAGATTTTCCGGCAGGCCGACTGTGCCGTACTGACTGTAGGCCCGGGCTCTCGCGAAGAATCTCTTGTTCAAGAAGGCGGCGCACAGCCGACATTCGTGTTCGCCACTGACTTCAGCGATGGCTCCTTGCAGGCGCTGCCACCGGCCGCTGCGTTTGCCCACCATTTCGGAGCTACGCTCGTCGTGCTGCACATCCTTCCGGCCGCACCGATCCCGGAAGGTTTCCACTGGTCGACGACCGGCGACCTCTCGGACATGCGCCAACAAGCGCAAGTGACGAGCCAGAAACTTTTCGAGCGCTTGATTATTCCGCGCCTACCGGCGTCCATCAAGCCAGAGTTTAGGGTCAGTTTCGGAAGACCCGCTGAACAGATTCTGCACACCTGTCATACAACGACGGTGGATCTCCTGGTCCTTGGTCTGAATCCCACGAAACACGCTGAATCCGGATCGCACCTGCCGTGGGTGGCAGCTCATGAGATCGTATGCGAAGCCAATTGTCCTGTGTTGACTTTCAAGGGCACTTCCGTCGTCAACTCCGGTGTGTCCCTCTGAGCCCGATGGTGTATGCGCTGGGGGGGCACAAAAAATGAAGCTATCGTCACATCTGCATGCATCCAATGGTTTCGCAGGTTTCGCTTGTATAGAGATGACGTTCTTATGATAGGGTATTCGCCTCAGTCGGAGCTGCCCTTGCGACGTTCCTTTGCTCCACTTGCGCGTTGGACTCTCTTCCCTAAGGAATTCGGGAAGAGATTCCTGCTGGCTATTCCTCTATTAGTTTGGCCAGTACTGGTCCTGGCCTCTGACCCACCCGCAATTCCCAATATCTTCCGGCCGGAGTCGACTCCCGCCGACGAAATCCATACCATTTCCCATTTCACGCTGATGATCACCGGGCTGATTTTCGCGGTGGTGTTCAGTCTCCTTGTCTATGTGATCTTCAGGTTCCGTCATTCTCCTTCTAGTGACGATGTCGAGCCGCCGCAAGTCTATGGCAGTAATCAGATCGAGCTGGCCTGGACAGTTATTCCGGTCCTGATCGTTCTCGTCCTGTTTCTAGCAACCGCGCGGGTGATTCATTCTGTCCAGAACCCACCTCGACCTGCCGCCACGCTCGATGTCACTGCCATTGGGCATCAATACTGGTGGGAATTCCGGTATCCTGCGCTCGGGGTTGTCACCGCGAATGAGTTGCACATTCCCGTCAGTGATGCGTCTTCGCCATCCCCGACTTTTCTGAAGCTTCTCTCCGCCGACACCGATCACAGCTTCTGGGTTCCCTTACTTGCCGGGAAGACCGATCTCATTCCCAATCGCTTGAACACTATGTGGATGGATCCCCATAAGACGGGGCTATACGTGGGACAGTGCGCCCAGTACTGCGGCACTCAGCACGCCAAGATGCTCCTTCGCGTCTACGTGGATTCGCGCGAGCAGTTCAATGCGTGGGTCGCGGCTCAGAAACAAGCCGCCCCGTCGAACGATGCAGTGGCGGCGGGTCGCAAAATCTTCGAGCGAACGGCGTGCGTCAACTGCCATGCCGTTGCCGGCACCATCGCTGACGGCCGTTTCGGGCCCGACCTTACCCATCTGATGAGCCGAGACACGATTGCGTCGGGCGCGGCGCCAAACGATCACGAGAATCTCCGGCTCTGGATCCGCAATCCCGACGCCATCAAACCCGGCTCCCTGATGCCAGCAATGAATTTAAACGACGGCGATCTCGATGCCCTTGTGGCGTATCTCGAGTCATTGCGTTGAGCATCCGAGGCTGACTTTTATGTCGACTGACTCCATCGCGCTGACCGCTGCTCAAGACGGCCCCCGTCCGTGGAGCGCCGCCGTTCACAGCTGGATTACCACGGTGGATCACAAACGCATCGGCATTCTGTACATCGTTTTGTCGCTGATTTTTCTCGTGATTGGTGGAATTGAAGCCACCATCATGCGTATTCAGCTGATCGTTCCGCACAATCATTTTGTCTCGCCGCAGTTCTTCAACCAGATGTTCACCATGCATGGAACGACCATGATTTTCTTCGTGGCCATGCCCATCCTGTTCGGTTTTGGCAATTACTTGATCCCGCTGATGATCGGCGCGCGAGATATGGCTTTCCCGCGAGTCAATGCCTGGAGTTTTTGGCTCACCGCTTTTGGCGGAATCCTTCTTTATTTCAGTTTTATTGGCGGCTACGGGCTCTACGGCGCAGGCGCCGCCCCAGACGTTGGCTGGTTTGCTTACGCGCCGCTCACAGCGCCGGCCTTTTCTGTCGGCCACAGCACGGATTTCTGGACGCTCGGTCTCCTCATTTCAGGTATCGGCAGCATTGGTGCCGCGGTCAACTTTGTCGCCACGATCCTTTCTATGCGTTGCCCCGGGATGACGCTCGGCAAGATGCCACTTCTTGTATGGCTCAACCTCGTCATGGGGTCAATGGTTCTGTTTGTGATTTCTCCTTTGACAGCGGCGCAGATCATGCTCGCCATCGACCGTTTTCTCGGCGGCCATTTCTTTGATACGCAGGCAGGCGGTTCGGCGGTCCTTTGGATGCACTTCTTCTGGATTTTTGGACATCCCGAGGTATACGTGCTCGTTATTCCTGCGTTTGCTTTCATCTCCGAAATCGTTCCGGTGTTTTCTCGCAAGCCGATCTTTGGCTATCCAATCATGGTGGCCGCCACGGTGGGAATCGGCTTCGTCAGCTTCGGAGTATGGGCCCACCATATGTTCACCGTCGGGATGAACTCCTATGCGAACAGCTTCTTTGCGCTGACGACGATGGTGGTTGGTGTTCCCACGGGCATCAAGATCTTCAATTGGATCGGCACAATGTGGGGCGGCAAACTTCGGTTCAAGACACCACTGCTCTTCTGCATCGCGTTTCTGTTTCAATTCCTGATCGCCGGCCTTACCGGAATCATGTTGGCTTGCACTCCGTTCAATTGGCAACTAAGTGGGTCGTATTTTGTTGTTGCCCACTTTCACTACGTGATCGTTGGCGCCATACTTTTCGCGCTTTTTGGAGCCTTCTATTACTGGTTCCCCAAGATGAGCGGCCGGATGTACAACGAAGTCCTTGGCAAACTCCATTTCTGGCTGTTCGTCATCGGTTTCCATCTGACATTTGACTTCATGCATATTCCCGGACTTCTCGGAATGCCCCGGCGCATTTACACCTACGAACCGGGCCGGGGTTGGGAAACGTGGAATCTAATCAGCACGGTCGGCACGATCTTTCAGGGAATCGCTGTGCTCATTTTTGTCTGGAATCTCGCGCGGTCCTGTTTTGCCGGCAAAATCGCCGGCAATGATCCCTGGGATGCCTGGACTCTCGAGTGGTCTACGTCGTCGCCTCCGCCCGAATATAACTTCGCACAGATTCCCGTGGTTTCCAGCCGGCGGCCCCTCTGGGACCTAAAACACCCCGAGGATCCGGATCTGGATGTTTGATCGGACAGGAGCTCTTTTGTGAGCAGCGCATCACTCACACCATCGACCCTCGAATCGCAGTGGAGACTGCCGTCCCGCGGGCACGTCGGCATGCTTTGCCTGATTGCCGCTGAATCCGCCATCTTCATTATTTTTGTCGTGGCCTACATCTTTTACATTGGCAAGAGCATCAGCGGCCCTACACCCAAGGAAGTTCTCGAGATCCCGATCTTTGCCACCGTTTGCCTGCTTTCCAGCAGCATTACGATTCACCTGGCGTTGTCGTCGATTCGCCGCGAGAAGCTGGGCGCGTTCCGACTCTGGTGGTTCGCCACCTTTGTTCTCGGAGCGATTTTTCTTGTCGAGACCGGCATGGAATGGAAACGCCTGATTGTTGAGAGAGGTCTTACCATTCAAACCAATCTCTTTGGGACGACGTACTACTCACTGGTCGGGCTCCACGCTTCGCACGTTACTGTCGGACTCATTCTTCTCTTCACCGTCGCGGTCTTCGCTTTTCTTGGCAAGGTGAGGAGTGAGCATGAACCGCGCCTCGATGTGCTGGCCTACTACTGGCACTTTGTCGATGCGGTTTGGGTGATTGTTTTCACCGTTGTATATATCGTGGGACGCTAAAATGCCACCGACGACTCCCAACGCGGGTCCGCCTCAAATTGTAACCGGAACGGTTCGTCTGCCCGCTCCGACGGCATGGCCACTTGTATTCGCGCTCGGAATTGCGCTTCTCTTGGCTGGACTCATCACCAGCTTTTCGGTCAGCCTGTTGGGGCTGATCCTCTTTGTTGCTGGAGCGGTCGGCTGGTTCCAAGACCTACTTCCGCACGAAAAGCATGTTGACGTCCCATTCTGCGAAGAGATTCTTCCGGTTGCTACTTCGCGTTCGCGAGTCGAGCGCCTGCCGATCGCTCCGGATGTTCCCCGCGTTCTTTTGCCGCTCGAAACCTATCCCATCTCCGCCGGCATCAAGGGAGGGCTGGCAGGCAGTGTTGGAATGGCGCTTCTCGCGTGCCTTTACGGTGTGCTCAAGCAGCATAGCCTCTGGTATCCGATCAATCTACTTGCTGCCACGACATACTACGGGCATCACGTGATGCTGGAGCCTGGGTCCCTCAGCACGTTCCACTTGAGCAGCTTTCTTCTGGCGTCGTTGATTCACTTGATCACCTCCGTGCTCGTGGGTCTTCTTTACGGGGCGATGTTGCCCATGGTACCTCGTCACCCGATCCTGCTCGGCGGTCTGGTTGCGCCCGTGCTTTGGACCGGTCTGGTTCACGCTGTCATCAACCTGGTGAACCCGTTGCTCGCTTCGCGGGTGGATTGGTGGTGGTTCGCAGCGTCGCAGGCCGCCTTCGGCATCGTCGCGGGCATCGTCGTAATGCGGCAACAGCGGGTGCCCATCAAACAATACATCCCGTTTGCCGTTCGTGCGGGCATTGAAACGCATTCGACGATGGGCGACAGAAAAGACAAGGAATCCCGATGAATCGCGCTCCCCGATTCACATGTCTAGTTTCCCTTTGCGTCTTGATCTTTTTCGCTTCTCTTGGCTGCAACAGCGCCCCGGGCCGTCCAACTGCCGAGAGCATTCCCGTCGATCCCGACAAGGTCTCCGATTTCTCTGTGCTCTTTCAGCAGAACTGCACCGGCTGTCACGGCTCCGAGGGACAGCATGGTGCTGCGCTGGCAATCGGTGACCCTGTCTACCTTGCCATCGCCGACGATGCCCTGCTTCGCAAAGTCGTCACCAACGGTATTCCCGGTACCTCCATGCCGGCCTTCGCCCGGAGTGCTGGAGGAATGCTCACCGAGAATCAGATCGAAGTCCTTGTGCATGGTATTCGCCAGCATTGGAGCAAGGCCGGCGCACTCGCTGGAGTTGCTCCGCCGCCTTATGCCGCCGCCGAAGCGGGGGACGCCACGCGCGGCGCCGCGGCCTTCGCCACATTTTGCGCCAACTGCCACGGGCCTGAGGGGAAGGGAACTCCGAAAGGGAGTTCCATTGTGGATGGCACGTTTCTCGCTCTGCTTACCGATCAAGAACTCCGGACACTCGTCATCGTAGGCCGGCCTGATTTCGGCGCGCCGGATTGGCGCAACAACGTTCCCGGGCGCCCGATGTCAGCCCAGGAAATTACCGACGTGGTCGCCTGGTTGTCCGCGCAGCGTCCCAAGTTTGCCGGTCGGCCTTACCCGAACCCAACCTCAACCGCGGGAGAGCACCCATGACCGTGCCTGAAAACATGACAAGGCGCGCCTTGCTCGTGAAGCTCGGCATTTTGTTTAACGCGTGCGTAGGCACACTTCTGGCGATTCCCATCGTTCGTTATCTGATCTCTCCCGCCGTGGCTGGGCAAAAAACTCCGTACCAGAAATGGCTGGCTCTCGGGCCGCTGACGCAGTTTCCGGAAGGACAGACGCGCTTCGCCACGTTCACCAATCCCGATATCCGGCCTTGGGATGGAAAAACGGCGGAAAGCGCTTGCTGGGTTCGCCGTATCGATTCTGATCACCTCCAGGTTTTTGCGATTAATTGTGCGCACTTGGGATGCCCGGTTCGCTGGTTCCCGCAATCGGGATTGTTCCTGTGCCCCTGCCATGGCGGCGCTTATTATGAAGATGGTTCACGCGCTTCTGGTCCCCCGGAACGCGGCCTTTTCGAATATCCGTACAAGATTCAGGATGGGAACTTGTTGATCCAGGCCGGTGAGCTCCCAACACCTGGCAGTCCTGCGGCGTCGCTCCAGACAATAGGGAAGAAGCTGCCATGCGCCTGATCTCCCAGGTCGGTGAGTGGCTCGACGCGCGTCTGCGGCTCGCGAGTGGCATTCGAGAGACCGCCGAGCACCGTGTTCCGAGCCAGACTGCGAGTTGGTTCTACGTCTTCGGCAGCGGCGCACTGGTGATCTTCGGAATGCAGGTTGTCACGGGTATTTTGCTGGCGCTGGTGTACGTTCCCACGGCCGGCGAAGCATGGAACAGCCTCCAATCGTTGAATCACTCCATCAGTCTGGGCTGGTACATTCGCGCGCTCCACGGGTGGGGCTCCAACTTCATGGTGGCCGTTGTACTGATCCACATGGTTCAAGTGTTTCTGTTCGGAGCTTACAAATTTCCGCGCGAACTCACCTGGATTGTCGGCATTTTTCTCCTGCTCATGACTCTCGGCATGGCTTTTTCAGGGCAAGTGCTGCGCTTTGACCAGGACGCTTTTTGGGGGATTGGCATCGGCGCATCTATTTCGAGCCGGGTGCCAATCCTGGGTCCCTCGATCGTCCACTTACTGCTCGGTGGACCGATTATTGCCGGGGCCACACTCTCTCGCTTTTTCGCGATTCACGTCTTTCTGATTCCGGCGCTATTGATTGGACTGGTGGGGCTCCATCTGCTGATGGTCCTGAAGCTCGGAATCAACGAATGGCCGATGCCCGGCCGCATCGTACGCAAGGCCACGTACGAGCGGGAATATGAAGAACTGGTAAAGAAAGAAGGGGTTCCATTTTTTCCCGCGGCGATCTGGAAAGATCTTCTGTTCGGCGGCTTTCTGCTCCTGCTGCTTGCCCTGGTTGCGGCGTACTATGGACCATTTGGCCCCAGCGGCCGTCCTGATCCCACGATCATTCAGACCGCTCCCCGTCCCGATTATTTCTTTCTTTGGCTATATGCACTGTTGTCGCTGCTTCCGCCGCAGATGGAAACGCCGGCTCTCCTCATCGGACCGCCGATTGCCATCGGGTTTCTTCTGCTTCTCCCATTTCTATTTGGGGAGGGAGAAAAAAGTTGGCGCCGCCGGCCGGTGGCGGTTCTCACGATTGCGCTCGTTGCCGTCATCCTGGGTACCTTCACGAGCCTCGCCGGCCACGCTCCGTGGAGCCCTGTAATGGACGCCTGGAGTGGTGCGGCCGTCCCGCAAAAGTTTCTAGAAAAGCGCACGGCGCTTGAACGTCAGGGCGCGCTTGTGTTCCAACTCAAGCAGTGCCATAACTGCCATTCTCTCGGGGACGTTGGAGGCAAACGCGGCCCTGCTCTCGATTCCGTCGCGGTCGTGCAGACCAAGGACCAGATGATCCGCCAAGTGATACAAGGCGGCGGCAACATGCCCGCGTACGGCAAAAACCTCAGCCCGACGGAAACCACCGCGCTTGTGGCATTCCTCGAAACTTTGCATCCGCCCAGCCAGTCACCCGCGCGCGACGCCTCTCGTGCATTGGCGTCGGAGTCGGCGGAACCTTCTTCCGAAGCGCCTCGACCGTGACCGCATGTCTCCCGAAGCGCAAGAGATTCTGAACGAATGGTCGGTTCCCGTCGGCGTCAATGTTGCTCTGGTCCTCACAGCGGTAGTTTATGTTCGGGGATGGGTTCTGCTGCGAAGATCCGCCCCCGGCGTTCTGTGCAATCCTCAACTTGCCGCGTTTCTCGCGGGGTTGTTTTCCCTGTGGATCGCCATCGGCTCCCCGCTCTCCGCCTTCGACGAAGCCTCGCTCACGGTTCACATGATCCAGCATCTCTTGCTGATGCTTGTCGCGCCACCTTTGCTTCTTTTGGGAGCGCCGGCGTTACCTTTCCTCCACGGACTTCCGCAGTCCTTCGTGCGAACAATTCTCGGTCCACTTTTTCGTTGGTCCTGGGTTCAGCGCCTCGGCAATTTCCTGACTCACCCCGTTGTCTGCTGGCTGCTCGCTTCGGTTACGATGATCCTCTGGCACGTTCCTGCGGCCTTCGAACTCGCGCTGCGCTCTGATGTTTGGCATGAGATCGAGCACTTCTGCTTTCTCTCCACATCCATCCTGTTCTGGTGGCCCGTTATCCAACCGTTTCCGAGCCAGTCGCATTGGTCGCGTTGGTCGATCCCGATTTATCTGCTTTTGGCCATGTTCCCGGGGGGAGCGCTCGGAGCCTTTTTGACCTTCTACGATGGCGTGATCTATTCCCCGTACCTGGCAGAGCCGCCAGTA
>Ga0335085_10005815_pt1 | contig 19672 bp, 12 predicted proteins | sample Lox_Sample_45_FD_206712 | JGI IMG/M metagenome (GOLD analysis project Ga0335085, IMG submission 206712) | Soil microbial communities from Loxahatchee National Wildlife Refuge, Florida, United States - Lox_Sample_4.5 | ecosystem: Environmental > Terrestrial > Soil > Wetlands | place: USA...
TGCCGGCCTCTGCCCGAATCTCTTCCAGCGGACAGATGGTCGCCAGCTTCTCCATGATGGCGTCGGCGCCCTCGTCCACCGGGACTTCCGCTTTTTGCTTGTGGCCGATGAGCGTGATCTTGCCCGCAGGGATGCGCCGCTCTTCGATGTCCCCCTTCGGAGTCTTGATCACTACTGCACTACGCGTCCCCATCAGAGCGCGCGCGATGGGCACGACGTGCTTGGTCTCTTCGGAATCCAGGTTAAACAGGGTGGCGATATCGTACGGATTGCAGAGCCGCTCGATGGTACGGCCGGGCTGGGCCACTTCGACCGCCGCCGGCATGCCCAGCGGTATGCGATCGAGATACCTCACCTCATCCACAATCGGTATGGGCTGTTGCAAACGATTGTCGATTAGAACAGCGTCATCCTTCTGCACGATGGCGCCGGCAACCGTCAAACCATGCGAGCACGCTGCATTGATCTCTTCCGCTGCGTCCTTGAATTCCACCTGACCGGGCACGATCACGATGTACGGCTGATGATTCGTACTCGAACGTAATTGGTCGAGGGCTATTGTCCGCCCCTGCCCCAGACCTTGCCCTCCGGGCGTAGAGGGGTTGTGGCCGATCATGGCCGATTCAGTGATCACCGTTTCGGTGATCGTTTCCATGGCAATATCGCCGATCACCGGTGTCGCTTCGTTGAGCAGCACCAGGTCCAGTTGGCTCCGTTCAAGACCGACCGGCTTAAGCGCCTGATCAAGGGCCTCGATAATGCCCATGGCATTACGCAGAGTGCCCTTGATCCCGACGGTCCTTACGGTGGAACTGGACAGAAATCGCGGATTGCCCCGGCCGTCGATTTCCGCGATTGCCACTTCAGTCGTGTTGTTTCCGACATCAACGCCAGCTAGGTATGGCATAGAGGGCAATTCAGCCTACTTTTTGATTCGTCCACGGTTTTCGTAAACGCCGGCAGCCTCACGAACAAAAGCTGCGCAAACGTTCGCCTGGTACTTGTTCTCCAGTTCGGAGGCAATATCCAGGAGTTCCTGCTTGGTCGAGCGATACGGCCGCAGCGCGTTGTAAATTTCCAGCACGCGTGCGTCCGGAATCCGCGTCATCTCCGCCGCGCGGCGGAGATTACGCGCGATGTGCGGACGGCCCGCACTCTCGGCAATCTGCGCCTGGTATTCCAGGGTTTCGGGGCGAATCTTGACGTCGTCGAAGGTCAGCTTGCCGGCCGCCGCTTTTTCCAGCGTGATTTCTTCCAGCGCCAGACCGGTTGCCGAGCGCACAAGATCAGGTCTCTTCTGCGCCAGCGGGTAGTCCTTCTTCGCGTCGAGCTTGCCCGTTGTGGGTTTAGTTACGGTCGCTGCCTTGCCGTTGGTCTCGGCGAACGATTCCATCGCCCGTCGTACGGCTTCGGCAATCATCTCCGGAGAAATGCTGATTTCAGTTGTTGCCATGAGTATGTCTCCTCGACCGACCTAACGCTGCAAGGCAAGTTCCATGCATGGCATGTCGGGTTTCACGTATTGCGTCTCTTTGTTGTGGAGCAAGGCAGCCAGTCCCTGATACTTGGGGCGCGCCATGGGATCGTTCCGCACCGGCACCGGTGTCGGACGCTCTCCCTTGGCATATTTGGCGGCATTGCGCCCGATGGCGCGAAACGTCTCCCGCTCCACCAGCGGTGATTGCGGGAAGAGTTCGAGGTTCTGCAGCGGGGCCAGGTCCTTCTGGTGAATGACTGACGTGCCGCGGCAGATGATTCCGATACCCACGCCGGAGCCGCTCAGCTTGGCAGCTTGGTGACCGATGAATCCCACGTCCGCGGTGCGGTTGACCCGTACCAGACGTGCCTTGAGTCCTTCTTCTTCGATTCCCGCCATGACCTCTTTCAGTACTTCGTTGTGCGGGATGTTGATGATGGTCTTGGTCATTGCCTTGCCGAAAGCCGGGGGCAGGCCGATTACCACCTCGTTACGATCTGTTCCAGACTTCGCCGTCCCGAGTTCATTGAACGAGAGCGGCGGAACCTGTACTTCCTGGGGAACGGTCTTGCCGTTCGTCTGCATCTGCTGCAGCACTTCCAGGATGACTTGTTTCACCAATGCTTCCGAGATATTCATTTTTGAAAGCCTCCCGTTCTATATGTCGGCCGGACTGATAGCCTGCGGAATGTTCTTCAGCAGCTCCCAGCGCTCGCCCTCGAGCCGGTAGCCGGTGCCCGGGCCCTCGTAGTCGTTGGCATCGTTGATGGCGCTCACCACGTTGAACTGGCTGTCGAAAATCGCCGAAGTTTGCAGATAATCTCCGGAGACTTTGCCCTTCAGCATGGTCAGTACCGCTTCGGCGACGTCCTTAAAGCCGTGCTTCGCCAGAGCGCGCACCACATCCAGGCCGGTTGTCCCGCGCTTCATCATGTCCTCGACGGCGCGCAGGTCGTCCGGCACGTTGCGGGTGCCGATGTCCTTGGTGCCGTGAGCATAGGTGACCGCCTCCACCTCTTCGTCAGTGATGGGGGGCAGACCGAGCTCTTCGAAAACAACCTGCAAAGCACGTGCGGCCTTGTTGCGGATCGCGATCACGTCAGCTTCGCTTACCGGACGCAATCCGCCATCCACCTGCAAGTCGCGCTGCAAGACCAGGAAGTCGTCGTAATCGTCGACATCATGGGTCGAGCCGGCGAACATGTTGTCGTAGTTGGGCTCAGCCGCGTAGCCGGAGAAGATGAAGTCGGTTCCCGGCAGGAACTGCATCAACATGCGAGCGGTATTGCGTTCGATGGAGTGGGTGAAGGTCTGGTCGTTGCCCGAGGCAACTTCCAGGTCGAGCAGCACGGTGCAGACGTTCTCCGCCAGCACGGTACGGATGCCCGAGGGCACTGAGCCCGGAACTCCGATACAGCTGATGGAGCCGTTCTGCAAGCCCTGTACGCCCGCTCCCTTGGTCACCATGATGCAGCGGACTTCGAGATACAGCATGGATTTGCCTTCGGCATAACCCATCTGCACTTCCGAGCCCGTGCCCGAGGTATAGCGCATCTTCAAACCGCGGGAAGCATAGCAAGACGCCAGGAATGACTTTGACCATGGCGTATCGTCGCCGTCCACGAACACCTGTTCGGTGCCGTACACGGAAACGGTCTCGGCATAGTGGGTGAGGCCGCGCATACCCATGGTGAGTTCTGCCGCTTCCTCAACGGCGCACTGTGCCAGCACGCCCGGCCGGCCGGTCTGTCCGCCGACCAGCAGCGACAGAGCGTTCATCGGGGCATACGCCGCGACACCGACCGTGGTCTCGATCTCGGCAAACCCGCGCAGCGCAGCCTCAGCCGCATCCGCCGCCAGCATCGGCGCCGAATCCTTGAGGTTGGTTACGTGGGCCTGGTTGGCAGGAGTGCGGCGGGCCCGCAGCTTCTGCATGGCCATCATTAACTCGACCACGTTCAACCGCTTCAAAACGTCCACGATCTTGGCCGGCGTCATGCCAACCGAGAAGTGAATAATCTTGCTGCGGGGAACGTTGATATCACACAGCCAGCCGGCAAACGCGACCGAATCGATGGCCATGGCTTCCTCTGCCACGGCCTTGTCGATGCAGTAGTCAGCGATGAAAGTGTCGATCATGTCGAAATCTTCACGACGCTTGCCATCGAGTTCCACCACCTTGCCGTTCTGAATCTTGATGGAGGGTTTAGGGTCGTTAGGGCTGTCCATGGCGACTAAGCCCACTTCAACCCACTCTTTGATGAATCCGTCCTTGTTGACCGGACGCTCAGCGAGCACTTCGAAGCGTTTCTGTCTCTTTGCCATTGACATGCTCCTGTTAAATGTATGGATGTCCCGTAGCAGACTTCGGTGGAGTTCCCCAACCGCCCAGCAGCTTGTTGCCTACTTCGCGTCCTGCACGGACGGCCTGGCGGACAGCGCCGGCATCGCCGGTGACCCAGATGAACACTTCGTTAGTCAGGCTGGTGCCCTTCTTGGGCGAAGCAAAGCCCAGCACCTCGACATCCGCAGCCTTCACCGCGGTATCGATCATCAGCATGCCGACCACGGCCGGTGCACCCAGGATGAGACCAAAGGCACGGCCTTCGTGCGCGTTCAAGGCATACTTCAACACCTTGCTGGCGCGCGCGGTGTACTGGTTTTCGGTATAGCCCTGATCGTTGGCATAGACGTCGCCGAAATACGTGGGCAGGCAATCGAGCGTGACCTCGACGGCGCGCCGCGCATCCGACACATCCTCGGCGCCGAAAACGATGAGGTTTCCGTGGCCAGCGCCGCCCTTGGTATCGCGCGGCATTTCGACCAGGATCACTTCCGTGTTCGTGGCCTTGATGGCTTCATCGGCGGCCATCAGGTGCGGACCCGCTCCCGTGCGGCCACCGATGACACCGATGGAACGGTACTTGGGATCGAATCCGATGAGCTTGTGAATCTCCGGGTCGAGATTGGCAATCACGATGCCCTCCGTGTCGCCCATGCCGACGCCGACAAACTCAGTGAGTTGACATACTTCTGCGGGGACGTTTGCGAGCCGGGGTGGAAGGTTGACGGGTTCCTCCGCGACCGCGACCCCACCGTTGCCGTGGCCATTGCCTCCCACGCGCTTCATTACTTCCTGCATAACTTTGGTGATCAGTTCTTCTTCCATCGGTTATTCCTCCAGGTCGGTTTCCGACGCGGTCGCTATGTAGTCTGCACTGCGGTTTCCAGGACAGTGGTAATGCCCTGCGGCAGGACTTTCTCGACATCTGTGTGCGGCCTGGGGATAACGTGAACGGAAACCACCTCTCCCACTTTCTGAGCAGCAGCCGCGCCGGCGTCGGTCGCCGCTTTGACTGCGCCGACATCGCCGCGGACCATCGCCGTGACTAGACCTGCACCGATTTTGACCTGACCGATCAATACCACATTGGCAGCCTTTACCATGGCGTCCGCCGCTTCGATGTTGGCAGTCAGGCCCCGAGTTTCGATCATTCCCAATGCCTCTTTTGTCATCTGTAGTTCTCCTAAGAACGAAACGAATTGGTGAGATATGGAAGCGGGGATGACGTTGTGCCTTCTGGTTTGCTCGGGTGAGTGAGCCGGCTATGCCAACCGAAGAGGGCGGCGGCAATCCCCAGTGTGAAGTAAACAGTTAATGCCAAGCCGGGGGGGTGCACCTCTGTAGGCTCTTGGCACGACTATCCGGCACAATTGTGACTCTGCTACGTTGCAACAGCGGAGAGGCTGGTTCTTACGCAGTCTCGGCCACTTCAAAGACCGAAGTACACGTACAAGTTATTTGCCGCACGCGCGCCATGTCTGTGAGCGCCATCACGGTGACATGTTTATTCCCGTATCCAGAACCAGGAAGCAATCGGCGCAGGTGCTCGCGCTCAATCTAGTCATGCTCCCATGTGAGAACAGTCACTGACGGGCGCAGCCGCGCGCGTAACAATCGCACCAGCTTCAGCCAACATGAGGAGACAGGCTTATGAACGACTTCGAATATATGAACCCGGTGAAGATACTCTTCGGCAAAGGCAAGATCGCGAAGATCAACGATGAAGTACCTGCCGGGGCCCGCGTGCTGGTTACCTATGGCTTCGGCAGCATCAAGCGGAATGGTGTGTACGAGCAGGTGATGAATAATCTCCCCGGACGCACCGTGTTCGAGTTTGGCGGCATCGAGGCCAACCCGCTCTACGAAACTCTGATGAAAGCCGCGGAACTTGTGCGCCGCGAAAACGTCGATTTTATTCTCGCAGTCGGCGGCGGATCGGTACTCGACGGCACCAAGTTCATTGCTGCCGCCGCGAAATACGAGGGCGGCGACCCCTGGGACATCTTCACCAAACAGGCCCCGTTGCAGGGCGTAGTGCCCTTCGGTACGGTCTTGACGCTACCCGCAACCGGCTCGGAGATGAATCCCGTGGCTGTCATCTCGCGCAAGTCAACGCAGGAGAAATTGCCCAGCCCCATTGCTCATCCCAAGTTTTCCGTTATCGATCCCGAAACCACTTATTCGCTTCCGCCGCGCCAGGTAAGCAACGGCATCGTCGATTCCTTCGCGCACGTGCTGGAGCAGTACCTGACGTATCCGGTCAACGCTCCCCTGCCGGACAGGCTCGCGGAATCGATCCTGCAAACTCTGGTGGAAATCGCTCCCGCCGCATTGGAAGATCCGCCGAACTATGAGGCGCGGGCAAGTCTGTGCTGGTGCTCCACGCTGGCGCTCAATGGATTGATCGCTCAAGGTGTGCCGCAGGATTGGTCGACCCACATGATCGGCCATGAGATGACGGCACTGAGCGGATTGGATCACGCCCAGACGCTCGCTATTGCGTATCCCGGAACCCTTACGGCATGCCGCAAAAACAAGCATGCGAAGCTTCTGCAATACGCCGCGCGCGTGTGGAACATCCATGAGGGCAGCGAAGAGCAGCGCATCGATAGGGCCATCGATGCGACGCGTTCTTTCTTCGAGGGCGCCGGCGTAAAGTCGCACATGAAGGACTACGGCCTGCAGCCTGAAATCGCTCACACCATCGCGAAGCGGCTGGATAACCGCGGCTGGAACCACCTCGGCGAGCGGCAGGACATTGGACCTGAAAAGGTCGAGGAGATCCTCGCCTACAGCTATTAAGTCCGCCGTCCACGACAGCGCTTTGAAAGGTGGAGTGGCGCTTCAGCGCCGCGTTCACCGTGGCCAGGCAAACTACTGGGGCGGAGATGGTCATTTGCAAGATGATCGTCTCCGCCCCAACTTAGCGAACGGACCGTCGCTGCCGGCCTGAAGGCGACTCTGCCCGGACTACGCTAGCCCTGAACCTCCTTTGAACGATCCGGAGCCTCGCGGCTCCGGATTTTTGTGACGCGAGTTTTGTTGTCTCAGCGTCGCGGGTTGCGAACTTCACCAGTTCTAGGCATACGCGTGCGCATGCTTCGCCACGCGGGCCCGTCCTTCGGCATCAGCTGCCTTGATGGCGTCGAAGACTCTCTTCGGGGTCACTTCACACGGCGCGTTGTGGATGGTCTCTCCCGGGGCGCAGGCCGCGGTAGCGACTGCCATCAACTGCTTGTCCGTGATATTTTCCAGGCCAATCTGCGCAAGCGTAATCGGCAGGCCCACTTCTTCGCAGAAGTCGAAGACCGCTTTGATGATCGATGGCGGCCGGTCGGTCAGCATCAACAGCGCCAGCGTACCGATGGCCACCTTCTCACCGTGCCAGTAGTGATGCGTCTCCGGCAGGATCGTCAGGCCATTGTGGATGGCGTGCGCGCCGGAGAGGCCGCCGCTCTCGAATCCCAGCCCGCTCAGCAGAGTGTTGGCCTCGACGATGTGCTCCAGCGCCGGGCTGACCACGCCTGCCTCGCACGCCAGCTTGGCTGTTGCTCCGTAACTCAGCAGCGTATCGAAGCAGAGCTTGGCCAAAGCGAACGCCGACATGGATCCCATGCGTCCTGTCATGTTGCCGGCCTGCTTGATGTGGCAATCCTCCGCCTCGAACCAGGTGGAAAGCGCATCGCCCATACCGGAAACCAGGAAACGCACCGGCGCCTTGCAGATGATGGCCGTGTCCACGACCACGACATTGGGGTTGCGGGGTAGAACGAGATAGCGGGCGAATTCGCCAGTCGGCGTGTAGATGACCGACAGCGCGCTGCACGGCGCATCCGTTGAGGCCAGAGTGGTCACGATGACGACAGGCTTTGCGATGGTGAAGGCCACCGCCTTCGCTGTATCCAGTGCTTTGCCGCCGCCCAGGCCGACAATAACGTCGCAGTTTTCCTTGCGCGCCAGCGCCGCCAGCCGATCGATCTCGGGATCGCAGCACTCGCCGCAGAATTCAGTGCAAAGGTACGTCACGCCCTCGCCCGATTGCAGGTAGGGAGCCACAATCTTGTCGACAGCGCGATCAACGATAGCCAGGGCTTTCTTGCCCAAGAGTCCGACTTCTCCGCGCAACGAGCGCATAGCACCCGCGCCCTGTACGTATCTCCCGGGGAAAATCGTTGTGGTGATTTTGGTTACTTCTTCCGGCTCTACGGTCGTGGGCTGCTCCTCAACAGCCACGTTGCCTTTGTCAGTGCTCTTAGCTTTCAAAACGGGACCTCCTCTTTCTGATCTCGTGCGACACACGAAATCCTAGGAAGAGGCTATGCCGCGCCCGGAAGTGCGTCAGTGACCGCTATCACCCCCGGCGGTAACCAAGGCTTACATTCTCAACAGTGAAAAACGACAAGATGCTGGTATGGAATTCGCAACCTTCCTCGTCAGATGTTTCATGATTTTTCGGCAGCGGCGGGTTTTTAGACACCCTCGTAGACCAGGATTGCGAACAGGCTCGGAGGCACGAGACTACCCCATTCCGCGTCATAGGCAGACGTCGGGCGTGCCGCAATGACCTCCTCAAGACTCATCCCCTGCTTCTTCAGAGCGCTCACCTTTTCGCGCATGACTTTCAGCAAGTCCGCGAACCTGGCCAACTGAGTTTTGTCCCCGGCCGGACCATGTCCCGGAATGATGATCGTCTCCGGTCCCGCCTTCGCGAGGTTGAGTTCCGCTGCCCGGATTGTCCCGTCGAGGCTTCCTCCAGTCGAGTAATCGATGAAGGGGTACACGCCGTTCCACCATGTGTCGGCTACATGCAGGACATCGACGTCAGTGAAATGTACTGAGATATCCGAGTCGGTATGAGCCGGAGCGTAGTGACTCAAAGCGATGTTCATCCCGTTCCAGTGCAGCGTACGCTCGTCTGCGAAGACTTCGGAGGGGAGGGCTCCCTCGGGCGATGCCGGAAATGTGAAATCCCAGTCCTCGACTCTCGTATCCATTGCAAGGTGTTTACGTGTGTTCTCGTGAGCAATGATTGTCGCACCGAGCGAATGCAGCCATTCGTTGCCATCGGTGTGATCAAAGTGCCAATGCGTGTTCACCAGGCACTTGACCGGATCAGCGCTGACGTTCGCCAACGCGTCGGTCATTCTGGTCTTCGCCGCAGGAATCCCGGCGTCGACGATTAATTTGCCATCGGGACCGGGCAGTACGGCAATGTTGCCACCGGATCCCGTGAGCAGCGTGATATTTCCGCGCAGCCGCTGGGCGGTGATCGTTGCATTCGCGGCTTCGCTGCGAATCTGCTGGACGAGTCTGTAATCTTGGGTGAACACTCCCATGACCTTGCTCCTTTCTTCTCGAGCGCCAGGGAATTTCGTCGTGGAATTCGTGGGATTCTATCAAAGGCGGGATACTACTTCGTTGAATAGTCCATCCCAGCTGCGCGGTGCACCGTCGCGCGTGGGCAACGGCTTCCGGCTTCGCAGTGGTTGGAGCTCAGAAGCCCTCCAGCACCATCTTTCCTCTGGCCCTTCCGCTCTCGATGAGGGCATGCACCTTCTTTAGATTGGCGGCGTTGATCTGGCCTGCGGTGTCGGTGATGGTAGTGCGGATGACTCCTACATCCACCAGCTCCGCTACCCGGTTGAGCAGCCGATGCTGCTCGATCATGTCGGGCGTACCGAACAGCGAGCGGGCGAACATGAACTCCCAGTGCAGGGAGGCACACTTGCGCTTCAGCGGCACCGCATCGAGAGCCTTGGGATCGTCGATAACCCCGAGCTTGCCCTGCGGCGCGATGACCTCCACCAGTTCGGGATAGTGCATGGTGGTCGCGGTTAGGCTGGCGATGTATTCGACCTCAGGAAAGTTGATGTCCCGCAGCTGCGGCGCGAGCGGCTGGAAGTGATCGACCACGTGATGAGCTCCCATATCGAGACACCACTGCCTCGACTCGGGACTGGACGCGGTTGCGATGATGGTCACGCGCGTGAGCTGGCGCGCAAGCTGGGTCAAGATTGAGCCAACACCCCCCGCGGCTCCCACGATGAGAAGCGATCCGTTCATCGGGGACGGTTCCGGCGGCACACCCAGCCGGTCGAACAGCAATTCCCAGGCGGTCATCGTGGTGAGGGGCAGGGCCGCAGCCTCGCGGAAGCCCAGGCTACTCGGCTTCTTGCCGACGATGCGCTCGTCGACCACGTGAAATTCGGCGTCGGTTCCCTGCCGAGCGATGGAGCCGGCGTAGAACACCTCATCTCCCGGCTTGAACATCGAGACGTCAGAACCGGCAGCCTTCACAACCCCCGCTGCATCCCAGCCCAGAATCTTGTAGCCCCCATCTTCGGGTTTGGCCGATGCGCGCACCTTTACATCGACCGGATTCACCGAGATCGCTTTCACCTCGACCAGCAGGTCGTGGCCCGTCGCCTCCGGATCGGCAACTTCGATGTCGAGCAAGGACTCTGGATCGCTGATCGGCAGTGGCTTCTTATATCCAACGGCTTTCATACTTCTCCCGGCTTGTGCAGCGACGATGACTAGCGCTGGTAGCTCACCTTGCCGTTGACCAGCACAGCAGTTACATGACTCATGTATTCGAAGGGATCGCCGTCGTAGAGCACCACGTCCGCATCTTTGCCCACTTCGAGCGAGCCAACGCGGTCAGCGATTCCCAGAAGTTTGGCTGATTCAATGGTGCACGCCCGCAACGCGCCTTCAAAACCCATTCCATTGGCGGCAGCAATGGCGGCCTCCAGCAGGAGCACGCGGTTCTTGGGCACATAGCCTTCGAATCCCGTCATGAGCGCCACCGGCACTCCCGCCTGCAGGAGAATGGCTGCATCTTCAATGGAGACATTTTCGGTTTCCAGCGAGCCGGGCCGCGTAAGCGTTGGACCAACCAGCGCGGCAGCGCCTGACTGCTTGATGAGCGGCGCTTCCAGGTAGCCTTCGGTGACGCTGCTCAGCATGAACTTGAGCTTGAATTCCTGCGCCAGCCGGATTGCGGTATCGATGTCGTCGGCGCGATACGCATTGAAGATGGCGGGAATCTGCCCGCTCAGGGCCATGGCAATCGCTTCCAGCTTCAAATCCTTGGCCGGCTGTTTGGACGGATCCTTCTTTTCGCTCGCGTTCCACTCCGACCATTTCTTTTGATACGCCTGAGCCTCGAGCAACGCTTTGCGAATGATCGCCGCCGTCATCATGCGCGTGGTGGGAGCTTTGTGTTCGCCGCCGTAAACGGTCTTGGGCGACTCTCCCAAATTAAAGACGATGGCCGAAACCGGCTTCACCGCCAGTTGATCGACCGTCGGACCAACTGTTTTCGGACCAACTGTTTTGAAGATGCCCGCTTGCCCGGCAATAGGATTGGTGATTCCGGGAGCAGCCTGAACGGTTGTCGTGCCGTAAGTGTTGACGTACTGCAGCAGCATCTCGCGCGGATTGAAGCTGTCCATCGCGCGCACGTCAGCGGTGTTGGGATCGGTGCGCTCGTCTTCGTCCTGGTCAGCCGGGATGTTGTATGCGCCGGAGATGCCGGCCGTGGTCTTGGCGTCAATCAGGCCGGGTGTTACATAGACAGCATGCATGGCCGTGTATCCAGCAGGAGCACTCCCACCGGAGTGGACCGCGGTGATTTTTCCGTTGTCGATCAGCACGACGCCAGGTTGCCCCTGCGCGCCGCTACCCATGGTGTAGAGCTTATCGGCCACGATGGCGATCTTCTGGGCTACCACAATGTGGGAGGCGGCCACAATCAGGCAGGCGAACAGTACGGAGCGGAGCACGCTGCGCTTCATTGCGCACCTCCGGCAGCCGTAAAGTTCACCTTGGGGTAGCGGTCTGCGGCATCGTAGCCGCCGGTGGCGTAATGCAGATCAGCCGGATTGCTGCGGTCGAAAACTTTCTGTCCTTCGATCCAGGTCTCCAGAACTTTGGTGTAAACGCTGAAGGGCGGGCCGGAAAGGATGATGAAGTCGCCGTCCTTGCCCGGCTCTAGAGAGCCTACGCGATTGCCGAGATCGAGCATATCGGCAGCGTTGATGGTGAGCGCGCGCAATGCTCCGTCTTCGGTCATACCGCCGCGCACGGCCAGCGCAGCTTCGCGGATGATGAATCGCGAGTTGTTGATGGGATCGTCGGTGTTGATGGCAATCTTGACGCCGGCGCGCTCCAGTATGGCTGCACCGTCATCACGCAGGTCGACGGTCTCTTCCTTGCCTCCGGGTGAATCGACGATGGTTAGCGTGACTGGGATCTTTCGCTTGGCGAGCTCGTTCGCGATTTGGTACGCCTCGGAGCCGTGGTGCACGACCACGCGATAGTGAAACTCATCCGAGATGCGAATGAGCGTCATGATGTCATCGGCGCGATGGCTGTGATGCTGCACGATGCGCTTGCCCTCGAGTACCTGGACCAGCGCCTCCATGCCCAGGTCGCGCTCGGGCTGTTTCGCATCCTTATTACCGGCGGCGACCGCCTTGTTGTAGTCGTCCCACTTCCGCTTGTACTCCTCGGCCTTGGTGTATTCGCGGCGAGCCAGGGCTGCCGTTTCCATGCGCGTCATGGGCGCCTGATTGCGGCGGCCATAGCCCTTCGGGTTCTCGCCATTGGCCATCTTCATGCCGCCGATGGTGCCGGGAATCACCATCTCCTCGATGGTCTGGCCGCGCAGCTTGACGTAGGCAGTCTGGCCTCCGATGACGTTGCCGCTGCCGGGCATGATGTTGGCCGTCGTGATGCCGCCGGACAGAGCCACACGAATTCCCGGCGCCGCAGGATTGATGGCATCGATGGCGCGCAACTGCGGTTGCAACGGGCCGGAACTCTCATTGGCGTCCTGGTTCGCCGCGATCGGCGGGTTGCCGATGATGCCAATGTGCGAGTGCGTATCGACAATGCCGGGCATGACCACCTTGCCTGTGGCATCAATCACCTCGGCGCCGGCGGGAATACTCACGCTGCTCACCGCACCAACGGCTTCGATCTTGCCGCCACGGATCACCAGCACACCGTTATCGATGGGCGGTCCGCTGATCGGATAAATCTTCGCGCCCCGGACTGCCACCACCTTGTCGGAGGGTGCGGTTGAAGACGCACCCTGGGCAAAGCAACCCAGAGCAATGTTTAGAAATATTGCAACAATCACGATGGACACAAGACGAGCAGGCAGGCGCAGTTTTCTACAACCAGATCGAGGCAATGCAGAAGCTCCTTGGAATACAGCAGCGTGGGAGGGATGCTACATGGCGCCATTGCCATAGTCAACATTGTCAGCAATTCGCAACTTCCCGGCAAACCAGTTCAGCGATTTGCGGAATCCGGGTCGCAACCTCAGGAGATAGCTCCAGTCCGAGTTCCGGAACTATCAGGGGCGGTGCACGTGGGTTCTGTGACGCGCGTCATCCAGCCGTGTGACGTCGGGACTTCGGCCCGCCATCACCGGAGAAGACGCTCCACAGGCTGATGCGGCAAGAGCAACGCAAAAAAAAGCCGGGAGCAACCGCTCCCGGCTGGAGAGGACTACCCGAGTCTAGAAGTTGAAGCGAACACCGAACTCCATCGCGCGGTTGAACGCCTGACCAAAGGTGACCGAACCCGGCAACACACCCCAGTTGGAGGGGTTGCTGGTATCCAGGAATTCGCCGACCGGATCGCCAAACTGATCATGGTTGAACAGGTTGGTGAAGACCACCTGGAACTCGGTGCTGAAGCGCTCCGTTATCTTGAACAGCTTCTTCACGCTCAAGTCGACGTTCCAGTAGTTCATGCCACGCGCGACGCCGATTCCGCCCTGCCGGGTGTCATAACCAAGGATCGGCTGGCGAACATCGAACCACGTAGCCTCGGGATTGGCGTACAGGTTAACGCCAAAGCCCGAAGTACCGATTCCGTTGGTTCCGTTCACGTTGTTATGACGGCTGCCGCTTGGAAGCGGGACGATCGGGATGGCGTTTTCCGAAATGCCGTAGCCCAGGAAGTTGCTGGAATCGCCTTCACCGAAAGCTTGGCCGCCGCCGTTGATGGTGCCGAGCGTAAGCGGCAGGCCGGTACCGGTGGTGAAGATGGGAGCGAAGGTCCAGCCACCCAGCAGGTGTCCAACAAAGCCGCTCTGCGAGCTATACCAGCGAGGCTGATAGACCGCGTAGAGGTTATAGACCAGGGTACGATCGAAATCCTGCAGACCGTATCCGGTGTTGAGGTTGAACGGATCGGGAGCGGTCGCGGCGCTGGTGGCCTGAACTTCAGCGCCCGTTCCCAGTGCCTTCGACCAGGTGAAATTCGACTGCAAGCTCACGCCATTCCAGTCGGATGTCTTCACCGTGACGAAGAGGGCATTATAGTTGCCGTGTCCCAGGCTGGCATTCATTCCTACGCCGGACGTCAACTGACCTTGACAGCCAAGCTGCGTGCCGTCGGTACAGCCGGGGAGCGGAGTATTCATCATTACGCGCGGGAAGTTGAAGCCGCCATTGTCCAGATCGCTGAACAGCGACCACACGGCCTGGTTGGTCAGGTTTCCGCCTGGGCCGCCTTCATTGGCAATCACCGCCTGCGTACAGTTGGCGAAGCCGTTGCAGTACCCGGTGCCGGCCAGGGCGTTCTCAAAGAACGGTTGAGCAGTTACCGCGCCCGCATTCATGGCGCAGTTACCACCACCCATTTGCTTCGGGTCGCCGTTGCCGCAATAGCCGATCACCGTGTTGGCATAGGCCTTGGCGAAGGTCTGTCCACCCTTGGTCATCATGTACGGAACGGCGTTGAGGTTGATCGGCAGGTACTCGTGACTGATCCAGCGGCCGATGTATCCAACTTCCAGGCTGACCTTGTTGGTCAACTGGCGTTGGAAGCTGAAGGTGACCGAGTCAACCACGTTGGGACGGAAGTTCGGGTCCAGGGCCTCGCCGGCGCCGGCGGCGATATCGTTCACACCAGGATAGTCAGGCTGCGGCAGGTTCTTGCTGGCTGGCGGCAGGAAGGCTGACATACCGTCGGTGCCGATGCGGAAGCCGTTGACCGGGCTTCCACTGTTCTGTCCTGCACAACTTTGGTTAGCGCCACTACCAGTGACGGCGAAACACTGCACTGGCTGGATCAGGCCGGTTCCCAACAGGGGAACGAGCACCAGGTCCACACCATTGAGTCGGCCGTAAGTACGGCCGTAACCACCGCGAAGAATGGTCCTGCCGTCGCCAAACAGATCATAGGCTAAGGCCACGCGAGGACTCCATTCGCCGTAGTACGTGTTGTAGGGGTACTTTCTCGGATTCGCCAGGTTTCCAATCAGCGAGAATCCAACCTGCGGGTTAAACACGTTGCCGGCCAGCGCCGCCTGTTCGCGCTCATTCAGGTATTGCGTGGTGCTGATCGGGTTGTTGTCCGGCCCCACGAAAATGACCTGTTTGCCGTTGGTCTCGTAAGGAGGCAACTCCAGCGTCCAACCCAGGCCGTACGTCAGCGTGAGTCTGGACGTCATGCGCCAGGTGTCACTGCCGTAGAAGTTGGTGAACGGGATGCGTACCGTGGTTGAAGCCGGAGTCAGCGGAGGATTCAGGAGCAGGTTCTTACCGGAACGCGTATATGCAATCTGGGAGGTGCCGATGAGCCCCAGTACTGCGGTATAGTCGCGACCGTAGTTCGTGGCGTCGCCTCTGCCTACACTGGACGGCGTAAAGTCTGCCAGCCCGAACTGAGAGTTCGGCGACGCGCCCTGATACACAGGGTAGTAATTGATACCGCCGCCGTTGTCCGTACGCTGATGGCTGTCGTAGTTGTTCTGGTACAAGCCGCCAAACTGGATGAGATGCTTCCCGTGCAGCCAGGTGACGTCATCGCGGAACATCAGGTCCTGTCCGTCCCAGAAGCGGGTACGGGTTTGCTGCGTGTTCACGTTGTACGGAGACAACGATGAGTAGTGCTGCTCCCCCAACGGCTCAAGAGCTCCACCCAGGCCCGGGAACTGTACCGGATCTCCTGCCGTGGCCCATGACCAATAGTTACGGAGATAGTTAATTGTGAAATTGTTGGTGATGTTGTTGGTGAGCTGACCGGTTACGCCACCAACCAGGAACCACGGAACCTGTGGGTGACTCGAAAGCGAGGCCGGCGTTCCCAGGGTGTCGCCCGGGAAGAACCCGCCCACATCGATCTGATCGGTAGTCGCGCGGGTCAGGTTGTAGTAGCGATAGCTACTCATGAACTTCCACTTTTCGCCGATGTCGTGATCCAACCGCACCACGCCGAAGTTGTCATTCTGAGGAATCGCCATATTGCCGGTGAAATCCAGAATGTTGATGCCATCGCAGCGGTTGGTAATACACGCCGAGGTATTGGAGTGCGGCATGTACTTGTTCCACATTTGAGAGATCAGTGGATTGATGCCCAGGCCACGCGGATCGCAAAGACCATTGGGGCTGTTGGGACATGGCGTTGGAGCGTAGGTCTGCCCCTGATAGCTCACCGGCATCGGGTTAAGGTTGATCACCTGCCCGCCGAACTGCAACAGTCCGAGCCGCATCGCATCCGAAGGCACGGCCCAGTTGATGGTGGTTGAGTTCGGCCAGCGGAATCCCTGATAGTTGGCGAAGATGTACGTCTTGCCGCCAAGTATTTTCTTGGGGATGATCGGACCGCCGATCGCACCGCCGAAGCGGTTGTAGTGGAAGCTCGGTGTGCCGATGTCGCTGGCATTGTTCTGGTAGGTGTTGGCGTTGAGATTGTTGTCGAGGTAGTACTCGTACGCGGTTCCGTGCCACTGATTGGTGCCGCGCTTGGTGACGATCTGGACCTGCGCGCCGGCGGAACTGTTGAAGTCGGCGCCTTGCCCGACAGTGCTTACCTTGAACTCTTCCACGCTGTCAGCAGGTGTCGGCATCACACCGGTCGCGCCCGGAGCCGCGTTGCCGTTACCCGCCTGGAAAGCGGCGCCGCCCGTAGGGTCGCCGGCGTAGCTGGGCGTGTACACGCTCATGCTGCCGTCCATGTCGTTGGTGTTGTTGCCGCCGTCGAGCTGGAAGCTGCTCTGGTCAACAACCGTTCCCGCGACGCTGCCGTCAGGGCTGATGCCTGCCTGCAGGGTCAAGAACGTGCTGGTGTCACGCGCGATGCTGGGTAGCGACTGAAGCGCAATGCCAGTAACCGTGCTGCCTACTGTCGCGTTGTCGGTCTGCAATTCAACCCCGGTGGTCGCGACCTCCACCGTCTGGCTCTCGGAACCGACCTTCAAACTGACGTTGTTGCTGGAAACCTGGCCAACCTGGACGATCACGCCGGGAATCGACAGCTTGGCAAAACCTTGCTTGCTGATGCCAAGGTCGTATTTGCCCGGGTCTACGTTGACGAACACATAACGGCCTGCAGCGTTGGTCGTTGTGGTTTTCGTCTGGCCGGTGGAAGTGTCTTTCAGAGTCACCGTCGCATCTGGAACGACGGCGTTGGAAGGATCGGTTACGGTGCCGCTCACCGTTCCCAGAGTTGTAGTCTGGGCAATTAGCGGCAAAGTGGTGAAACTCAACAGCAGAGCCGACAGCAAAGCCCCTGCAAGATAGAACCTCTTGCGCCTCGAACCCATCATTTTTCCCCCTTCAAGAATTCCTACGCTTTTAAGGACCGTGCCAAAAAATAGCCGTAAGAACCTTACTAGCGACTTAGTTTAAGTAGCTTTAAAGAGAGGTCTAGGAGGGTACCCCGTCAGCTTGTTCCCCCCGACTTAGCCACTCACACCCCGTCGCGAGCGACGCAACCCACTAGATGGTCTGGCAGACTATGCTCCGAACTGCGGTTATGCAATAGCACCAAGGTGACTATTTTGATGCAAGGTTAATTCGACACTCTGGGATCAACGTGTCATTCCTTCGTGCGCCCGACCTCTGCCAGTCCCGTACGGAAGCGTCTTGCCACCCTTCTCTTGCTTCGCCCACTAGGCAGCAAGTACGATTACGCGAATTGTTAACCATCGAGGAAGGTCCATGTCCCGTCGTTTATTGTTGTGTGTAGTAGTCGTGGTTCTTTGCATCAGCAGCTTGTACAGCCAGGTCGATCCCGTCCTGGTTGGAGGCATGCAGTGGCGCCAGATCGGCCCCTTCCGCGGCGGCCGTGTGCTCGCCGTCGCTGGAGTTCCGGGAGACCCCAATACTTACTACTTCGGTGCGGTAGCGGGGGGCGTCTTCAAGAGTACGAACGGCGGCATGACGTGGACTCCGACCTTCGACAAGCAAAGCGTGTCGTCGATTGGCGCCATCGCGGTTGCCGATTCCGACCACAACATCCTGTACGTCGGGACCGGCGAAGCCTGCTTGCGCGGCAACATCTCCTACGGCGATGGTATTTACAAATCGACGGACGGCGGGCAGACGTGGAAGAACATCGGACTCAAGGACTCGCGGCACGTCGGCGCGCTGATCATCGATCCGCGCAACCCCGACATCGTGCTGGTGGCGGCGCTGGGCCACGCCTGGGGACCGAATAGCGAGCGTGGCGTGTTCCGCACCGCCGATGGCGGCAAGACGTGGCAGAAGGTGCTCTACAAAGACGACAACACCGGCGCCATCGACGTTGTCTTCGATCCGCGCAATTCGAGCATCGTGTATGCCGCTATGTATCAGGTGCGACGCCAGCCGTGGTACTTCAAAAGCGGCGGGCCCGGAAGCGGACTCTACAAGTCAACCGACGGCGGGCTCACCTGGAAACAACTCGAGGGACATGGCCTTCCGGAAGGTGAACTCGGGCGTATCGGTGTGTCGGTCTCGGGTGCGAATTCCAATCGCGTGTATGCACTGATTGAAGCCAAGAAAGGCGGCCTCTATCGCTCCGACGATGCCGGCAATACGTGGACGCTGGTGAACGATGACGAGCGCTACCGGCAGCGCGCCTGGTATTTCACCCACGTCTTCGCCGATCCGCAAAATGCGGACACCGTCTATGTGCTGAACACCGGCGCATTTCGCTCCAACGATGGCGGCAAGACATTCGAGCTGCTGCCCGCGCCGCACGGCGACCACCACGGACTGTGGATTGACCCCACCGATCCGAAGCGCATCATGAACAGCAACGATGGTGGCGTGACCATCTCTATCGATGGCGGCAAGTCGTGGACCCAGCAGAACAACCAGCCAACCGCGCAGTTCTATCACGTGATCACCGACAACCACTGGCCCTATCGCGTGTATGGCGCGCAGCAGGACAACAGCACGGTGGCAATTGCGAGCTACGGCGAAGATGGCGTGATCGGCCGTCAGGACTGGTATGAAGTGGGCGGCGGCGAGAGCGGATACATTGCTCCCGATCCGAAGAATTCGGACATCGTTTACGCCGGTTCCGACGCGGCCATCATCACCCGCTACGACCACAAGACCGAGCAGTTGCTGGACGTCTCCCCGTATCCGCTGGACACCTCGGGTAACGGCGCCGGGCAACTCAAGTACCGCTTCCAGTGGACCGAACCGGTGCTGGTTTCGAAGTACGACTCCAACGTGCTCTACACCGCGTCGCAGTACGTTCAGAAGAGCACCGACCAGGGGCGAAGCTGGAAGGAGATCAGCGGCGATCTGACGCGCAACGACAAGAGCAAGCAGAAGCCCTCGGGCGGCGACATCACGCTCGACATCACCAGCGTCGAGTACTACGACACTGTCTTCGCTCTGGCGGAATCTCCTCTGAAGCAGGGTTTGCTCTGGGCCGGAACCGACGATGGGCTCATCCACGTGACGCGGGATGACGGCCAGACCTGGGAGAACGTCACTCCCAAAGACATGCCTGATTGGAGCATGGTGAGCATCATCGACGCATCACCTCACGATCCTGCCACCGCTTATGTTGCCGTTGATCGTCATAAGCTCGACGACTTCAATCCG
>Ga0335085_10005817_pt1 | contig 19668 bp, 19 predicted proteins | sample Lox_Sample_45_FD_206712 | JGI IMG/M metagenome (GOLD analysis project Ga0335085, IMG submission 206712) | Soil microbial communities from Loxahatchee National Wildlife Refuge, Florida, United States - Lox_Sample_4.5 | ecosystem: Environmental > Terrestrial > Soil > Wetlands | place: USA...
TGGCCCGCCCGCGCGCCGATCTCGATCATCCCCTTCGCATTCCTGTTCGCGGTGATCGTGTTCACGATGTTCGTCTTCGTCGAACTCGCCATGGAACGGGCGCGACGCGATCCTTTGTTCGAGTTCGGACAGCTGCGGCACCTGGGCTTCCGCTACGGGCTCCTCACCACGATGGTGCTCGCAATGGGCCAGTTCGGCCTGCTGTTCATCCTCCCCGTGCTCCTGCAGAACGGGGAGCACCTCACCGCGTTGCAGACCGGCGAGTGGATGCTCCCGCAGGGCATCCTCATCGCGCTCGCCGCACCGATCGGCGGTCTCATGACGCGGACGTTCAGCATCACCGGCATCGTGCGATCAGGTCTCGCGCTCGAGGCGCTCGGCCTGTTGGTGGTCGCGATCGCGATCGCGCCCGAGGTCTCGTTCGCGGCCCTCCTTCCGGGCATGATCCTGTTCGGCGTCGGCGTCGGGTTCGCGAGCTCGCAACTGACGAACGTGATTCTCTCGGACATCGATCCCGACAAGGCCGGCGTTGCGAGTGGCACGAACACGACGGTGCGCCAGGTCGGACTCGCGCTCGGGATCGCGACCTTCGCGTCGTTCATCGACGCGTCGACGCAAGCGAGCGGTTCACCGGCGGCCGTCGCGGACGGGGCTCGGCCGGCGATGCTGTTCGCCGCCGCGGTCGTCACCTTCGGCGCCCTGCTCTCCTTCCTCATCCCACGCGTGACCGTCGCGCGCCAAGGCGTCGCGGAAGACGCGGTGGGCGCGTTCGAGTCGATCGACATCGACCCGTCGCCGGCGTAGGTCAGCCCGTCAGCCCGTCAGCGCGTCAGCGCGTGAGCCGGACCGGGAGTGACTTCAGACCGTTGTTGAGGTTCGACCGGATCCGCACCGGATCGCCGGTCAGCTCGATGCCGGGGAACGTCGCCAGCAACTCCTCGAAGAACACCCTGCCTTCGAGCCGGGCGAGGTGCACGCCGAGGCAGAAATGTTCGGCGATGCCGAACGAGAGGTGCGGGTTCGGCGACCGGCGGACGTCGAACGTCTGCGGATCGTCGAAGACCTCCTCGTCGCGATTCGCGGATGTATAGAACATCACGACCTTCTCGCCCGCCGCGATCGGCGTGTCGCGCAGCACGGTGTCGGCGGTAGCCGTGCGACGGAAGTAGTGCAGCGGGTTCTCGTAACGCAGGATCTCCTCCACCGCCCCGGGCACGAGCGCCGGGTCGGCGCGGAGATCGGCCAGCTGGTCGGCGTGCTCGAGCAACGCGCGCAGGCCTGACGACAACATCGTCTTCGTCGTGTCGTTACCGGCGGTCACGAGCTGTACGAAGAAGCTGCCGAAGTCGATGTCGGTCATGTAGTGGCCGTTGAAGTCGCTCTCGAGCAGCAGCGTCGTCAGGTCCTCGCGCGGCGGTTCCTGGCGCCGCGTCGCCGCGAACTGGATCGCGTACATCGCCATGTCGATCGTTCCCTGCGACACGTCGGACGCGTAGTCGGCGTCTTGACCGCTCGTGTTCATCTCCGCGAGCCGGTGGATCATCGGCAGGTCGTCCTCGGGCAAGCCCATCAGCCGCCCGATCACGCGCGACGGCAGCGCGGACGTGACGTCGTGCACGAACTCGACCTCGCCCCGCTCGGCCGCGGTGTCCATGATGTCTCGGCAGATCGCGCGGATTTGCGGCTCCATGTTCGCGATCACGCGCGCTTTGAAACGCGGCGCGATCGGTCGGCGGTAGTCGCCGTGGCGGGGCGGGTCCATCGCGAGCAGCATGTTGCGCATCATCTCGAGCTGCTCGGTCGCGAGGTTCTCCAACACGACCCCGCCCTCGCTCGCCGAGAACAGATTGGGTTCGCGCGCGACATGCACGACGTCGGCGTGCTTCAGCACCATCCAATAGCCCGGCTCACCGGACATCTCCTGGAAGTGCACGGGGTCGGTGGCGCGCAGTTCGGCGAGCACCGCATGCGGCGGCGCACCGACGTACGCGTCCGGGTCGTAGAGGTCAACCGCCATCACCCGGCTCCTTCGCTCCGCCGTTCCCGGCTCCGTCGCATCACGGCCTACGCGACTTCAATCGATCAGCACGTTGGGACGCGCAAGCCCCATGTCCTCGCACATCGCGAGGTAGAACGCGAGCGCGCCCGCTCCGTCGGCGACGCTTTCGACGTTCCCATCAGCGTCGAGGTTCAGGTTCACGCCGTACATGTGAAACCACACCCGGGTGTCGTCCTCGATGCACTGGAGCGTGTGCACCGAACCAGCGGGCTCGTACAAGAAGGAGCCCGCCCGATTCACGTATTGGTATTCCTTGTACTTCCAGGCACCCGACATCGTGTAGCCCCAGACCGGGCCGGTGTGCCGGTGCTTTTGCACCTCGTAGCCCGCCTGGAAGATGTTCTCGACGACCCACAAACCCTCACGTTCCTTCACCTGTAGCACTTTCAACTTCGACCCCCCTCCGATGTCTACGAACGGGAGGTCGTCGGCTCCGAGGTGGAGGGCTTGCGGAACGGCTGTAGCGGTCATCGGGAACACCTCACAGGCACTACGAGAAGGGACGCCACGATGATGGCCGCAAGCACTGACATCGACCAACACCAGGCCCCTGACCAGGGGATTCAGGACTTCTTGACGTGGCACACGCTACGCGTGAAGCGCAAGACCGGGAAGCCACCGGCTGCCTCGACGCTCGCTTCCAAGCGGTCGCGCATCTCGACTGCGAGCGGAGCCTTTGGCTCCTTGTTACACCAACCGAGCAACAACGCCCCGTCGCCGTTGTGCAGCGAGTCGCTCCGCGCTCTCGGCACCGCTCTCGGAGACCGGGAGCAAGTCGAAACCCTGCTTGACGTGTTATCGCTTCGCCTCTCGTCCGGCGCGCTCCGAAACACGTTCGACGCACTCCAGGACTTCGGCGGGTACGCGGTGGCCAAGGGGTGGGCGGCGCAAGTCGCGCTGCTCAAGTCGGACCGGCCTTCTGCGAATCCTCAGCAGCCCATCACCGTGTACTCCGAGGATGAGGTGAAGCTCATCCTCGACACCGCCCGCGCTCGCGGGGTGCGCTTCTGGATGTTGGTGGAGACGCTGGCAGGCACCGGACGACGTATCGGCGAAGTGCTTGGGCTGGAGTGGGCGAGGCTCAACCTCGACGCGGACCCGCCGCACTTCGACCTGCCGACGACTAAGACAGGTCGTCAGCAATACGTGCCGCTAAGCAAGCACCTCGCCACGGAGGTATTCACGCCGGAGAACATCGCCCGGCTGCGCACCGAACCCCAAGCGAGCAACCGTGCCTTTGCCCGGAACCCCGCGGTCTATCCGTTCCCTTGGACGTACACCGCTGTTTGGAAGCACTTCGAGCGGCACTGCCGCGCTATCGGCGTGGAGTCTCGGTCGTTCCACTGCTTCCGTCACACGTTCATCACGAACATGCTGGCGAAGGGAGTTCCGCTCCAAGCAGTGTCGATGCTTGCGGGACACTCCAACACGCAGACAACGTTCAACCGATACCATCACGCATCGACGTTGGCGTACGCGGGATATCTCGATGCCTAGACCCGAACGCGACTACCCAAAGATTGGTTTCAGCCGCGGCGTCGCAGTCCTCATCAAGGCGTTCGTCACCGCGTTCTTCGTCAGCCTGCTTGCCGATTGCATCGCTGCGTTCACGACTTCGGACTACGGCACCGAGCAACTGTTCGTCACAGTCGGTGCGATTATCGGCTTCGTGGTTGGTTTGCTGGTATTCCTCCGGCAAGAGGAACGAATCGTTGCCGACGCGAGGGCTAGCGGCCGTAGTTCGCGGCCTACCGCGCAGAACCCGCCCCCGGGGGAGACGGGTCCTGAGCAAAAACCCCAACCCCACTAGTTAGTGGTGTGGTGTGCGCCGGTTGGCGCAACAAGGACGGTAAACGGGAATAGCCCCCGGCGACAAGCCGGGGGCTTTCCCTAGGTGCGTTGTTTCCAGTCACGTTCCAACTTGTTTTGGAGCGCCTGCATTGCTTTCGGGCTGACCTGAGCCGGACGGCTTCGCACTGCCCGCGGTCCGGGTCGGCGACCCTTACTGTTTCGGCGAGGCATTACGCCGCTCGCCGTACTTCTCGATGCCGGTCGCCCGCCTCGTTCGCGGCCGCGACTTCGGCGACCGAACGCTCTCGGACGAGGTTCGGCTGCGCAAACTTGCGAAGTAGCTCCGCGAGAATGTCGGTTTGCCGTTGCAAGTATTCCGTGAACAACTCCGGGTTCGCGCCCATGTAGACCGCGACTTGGTTGAGGAATTGTTCGTAGCGTTGCGTCCTCGCGTCCACGAAATGCTGCTGTAGCTCCGGGTGCGCGGCGAGAAACGCCTTGCGCGCGTTCAAGTCCTGGAGCTTGAAGTAGGTGGACTCCAAGTCGAACATCGCTTGTTCTTGGGGCGTGCGAGTCTGCGCCCAATACGCTTCCAACTCGGGATGGTTCAGCAAGAAGCCATCCCGCGCGTAGTCGGGAAGCGAATAAAACTGCGTAATCGTTTGCCCAAGCGGGTCCTGCGTCTGCGTCCACTCCCCGTAGCGCACCATGATGTCGCGCACGACTTGCTGGAACTCTTCGGGCATGTTCGCCATTGGCCCCAAGCGAATCCATTCGCCGATTTCGGGATGCTGCTGGAGGTACTGCGCCTTCGCTTCGCCGCTCGGCATGTTCAACCAAAGGTCATACGTCGGCGGCTTCGTGCGGTCGCCACGCCGAGACCAGATGTACAACTGTTCCCTGGCCCACGCGAGGTCGGTAGACACCTCGCGTGCGCTCCCGCTTCCACGCGCCGTTGGTGCGGTGCCTGACTGCCACTTGCCGTACTTGACCATCGTGTTCGTCACGAATGCCTTGTCGGTGGGGCTCAGGTTCGCGAACGGACCGGCGTCCAAGTACGCCTTCACATCGGGATGCTTGTCCAAGAAGTCGGCCTTGACTGTCGCGTTGTTCGGGAGCGCGAGGTAGTCGGCATAGGCCGCGGGTGCTTTCATGTTCCCGCGCTTATTCGCCTTGTCGAGTAGTGCGTAGGCGTAGGCAAGGTCGCTAGGCACTCCCCCACTGCCGGAGCTACTACCGGAGGACGTGGCACCCGGCCCGTGCAGGTAGTAGTTCGACTGGTACTTCCAGTCCTCGACTCGACTCGGGTAGTTCGCCGACAAGATGGCTTGCTGCGTCGGCGTGAGGTATTCCCAAAACAGTTTCGACAAGCCGGTCGTGTTCTTCACGTACTGCGATATGTCGTACGGAATCTTGCCCGCGGGCATGTCGAGCCGGTCGACCAAGTCCTTCACGTACGCGCGCTTCACGGGCGTTGGCATGTTCAGGTACTCGGTTTGCTCCGAGATTTGCACGAACGTACCCGGATGCCTGTCGATAGCTGCTTGCGCTCTCGCTTTCGCCGCGAGCGGCGCATTCCCAAGCGCGCCGTACACGGTAGCCGCGTGCAGGTCCTCGTAATACTTCGTGAGGTCCGGAATCTTGTTCAGTAGTTGGTTGTGCAACGCGTCGGCGTAGTCGTACAACTGGTCGCGCTTCGCCTTGAGCGCGTAGTAGACGCTCCACGACTTCGACTGCGCCGCTTGGTCCATCTCGGACTGGAGATGGTCAATCGTCGTGTACGTCGCCGAAGTCTCGTTGGCGATATCCGCCTTCTCGGCGGTGACCAACTTGGTGAACGGGTTGACCCACTGCTGCGACGAACCGGCCTTCGCCGGAGTGAACGTCGGGTTCCGGTACAACGCCGGGTACGCGTCGACAACCCCGTAATACTGCTGCTGGTCGTAGCGATACCTGTTCACGACCGCAACCGGGTCGTCGCCTTCCTTACCGCCAAGCGTGGCGTCAAACCCAAGCGAGTCCATCTTGTACTCCCAATACCGCGCTTGTTCCGCGGGCGGGAGGGTTGCGACGTAACGCTGAACCTGGAGCGCAGAGGCGTTCGGACCGATGGCTTGAGAGACGCTTGCGTCAACTTCAAAGCCTTGGCGCGCGTCAACCCAAGGGTTCGGCTGGAAGATGAAGCCCGGCTTGCTGACCTTCGCGATGTACTTGGTCAACTGCGCGTTCGTCATGCCGTACTGCGTCGCGATGCGCTGGTACGCCTGGTTTTGGAGTTGTTTCGGGTACGTCGTGTACACGTCGTTGACTGCCTGCGTCACATCGTAGTCCTTGCGGAGCTTGCCCACGATGTCCGGGTACTTCTTGGCGACGCCCGACAAGGCGCGTTCACGTTCGATAGTGCCCGGAATCTTGCGGGCGTTATCGAGTGCCGCGTAGTAGTCGTTCGTCCGGTTGAAGTCCTTGAACATCGCCTTGTACTCGGACCACGAAATCGGCCGCCGGAAACCAAGCTGGTCCTCGGTCGTGTAGTTCTCGCCTTGCACACTTCCGGGGAGCGTGACCCACTGTCCGGTTTTCTCGTCGTACCTGGAGAGGGAGTCAGGCACTTGCCCAACGCGCAGCTTGTTCAAGGTCGAGAGGTCATCCGGGCCGACGTACTTCGTCGTCGCGCCGATGACGAACGGCTCGAAATACGGGTACTGCTTGAGGAAGGCGTTCTCATCGAACGGGATGATTCCGCCGAGGGTGAACGTGTTGCGTGCAGCGTCGTACTTCGCCGACGAGGTGAGCGTCGGTGTTGACGCGGCCGGGAAGAACGACGAGTAGAACGACCATGCCTTGAAGAAGTTCTTCGTGGCCTCGTCTACGTCGGCATCAGTCGGGAGCCAATGCGTGTCTTTCGGATTGGCCTTGAGGTGCGCGTAGATGAGTTGCTGCGCGACTTCCACGCGCCAACGGTTCACGTCGTTCTGCTGCTGGCCAACGTCGAGCGATGACCATGGCGTCACGTCTCCGGTGAATGCCATCCACATACGCGAGTACGACTTCGGCAGTACCTCGCCGGTCGGCCCGTACGGGAATAGCCACTGGTGCAACGGGAAGTTGCCTTCAAACACTTCCGGGTGCGCGGTCGCAAGCGCCTTGGAGAACGAGGCCCAATACAACCCTCCGGGCTGGTACAAGAAACCGAGCGGCGCGGGTGCGCCGAACACCTCGGTACCGCTGGAACCAAACAGGAAGAACACGTCGTTCAGCGAAGCGTTGAACTGCACGCCGGACGGGAAGCCGAAGATGTCAGCTCCGAACCGTCCGCCGACTTGCGGCACGGTGATTTCCCACTTGTGGGTGAACTGGTTGTACGTGAACATGCCGTTCTCTCGCCCGTCGTTGAACGCTCGGGCGACGTACACCGCGGTACGGAACACTTGCCGCGGGTTCTCCACGATGAGCCTGCCGTAAACCCGGAAGATGTCCTCGCGCGCGTGCTGGAACGGCGCGAACAAATCGAGTTTCTGCGCCGCAATCGACGGCTCATCGAAGCGGTGCAGCAGCGAGTTGACGTGTTCGGTTGCGTACTGGTCGGCGATTTGCTGCGCCTCGGAGCGAGCAACGCCTTCCAACGTGAGCCGGTCGTACTCCCGAAGGAACAACGAGTTTTGCAACGGCCCACGGTTCAGGTAGTTCGACGGCCCGGACAGCTGGCCGCGACCAACAACGTCCTTCGCCGAACGGAACAAGTCGGAAGGTCCTTTAGGCATTCGCCATGAAGCCTGCGCGTGGAACTCGTCAGGGCCTGCGCCTTCCTTGAGCGCACGTTCGAGAATCGAACGGTCAACGATTGCGGCGTGGCCTTCCTCGCCACCCGCAACGCGCATCGCCGCAAGGTCAGGCGTCGTGTACCGCTCGATAAAGCTCCGCATCGTCTCGACTGCTTGCGTCGGAGATTTCGCCCCGTTGAGCGCGCCCTTCCATCGGTCGGCCCAAAGCTTGCCTTCGTCGGTTTTCAGGAAGTCCGCGATTTGCTGGTCGGCTGCTTCGCGAGCAGTCGTCAGAATCGTTTCCCGGTGGAACGTGCGAGGAATGTCAGGCACTACCGCGTCGGAGGCGTGGTTCCACGGCAGGTCATCGCCGGACAGGCGAAGGCCGCCGTTCACCTGCGTACCGACCAACGGTTCTCCGGCGTTCGTCGTCGGCAGTGACACGGACCAAACGTCGCCGGTCGCACCGGCTACCGAACGTGCGGCGTCCTCGGAGTCGAGCCACAACGCATCGGGAGCAACCTCGCCGCCTCCGGGTGCGCCCGCGAAGTATAACCGGGTTGGTGCCCTCGGGAAGTCCTGGAGCAGTTGTTCGTTAGAAGCGCCGACGGCTTCGGCGGTGTCTGCGTACAGCGCGTCAACCAACGCCTGCGTCGGCTTGTCGAACGTGGCAATCGGCTTGCCGGTCTTGGCAACCTTGCCCGCGTTCTCTACCCAAATCTCCTCCTCGCCGCCGAGGTGACCGGCTTGCTCGCGGAGAAGTATGGCGGTTACCGGGTCGGACTCCGGGTGAATCTGATGGTTCAGAATGCGGTACCAGGCATCGGTAGCGCGGGAGTCGTCGCGCGAGATGATGGTCCAATCCGGGTCGACGTGGACCAGGAAGTCATTCTCGAAATGCGTAGAACCATTCGCACCGATGCGAACCAAGTCGTCGGACAACGTGCGGCGGAACGGGTCCTCGCCGGGCCGACGTGACGTAGCCGACGCCCAACCCGGAATCGAGTTGTCCGCGGTCAACGTGCCGTCAAGCCAAATACGATTCCGGTCCTCGGTGCCAGCAACCCGCGAGATGTACCGCAGCATTCCGAGCGAGCCGACCGCGAAGCCGAGACCTGCGCCACGGAGCCGGTCGGTAATCGAGCCGTGCGTTCCGATGAAGCCCGCCGCCGCGCCGAGAATCGGAAGCCCGGCGTTCGACACGACAAGGAACTTCCACAGCCGGTGGAATGCGTAGGCCCCGCCCTTGAGCGTGAGCTTCGTGCCATCCGACCGCACGATGTTGAACTCGATACCGCCGATTTTGTCGACGGTGTACTGGAGTCGAGTCGCAAGTTGACGCGCGAGGTTTGCGTCCTGCGTGCCGTCCAAAATCGCCTTACGGACTGCTTGCGCCACGGCGTCCGGGCGCGGCAACGGCGCAGACTCGATGCGCTGCGCGAGGGTTTGCAGATTGGTTACCGGGTCCCCGGCTTCGTCAACCGAACGGATGACTGCAACCGGGTCTCGCAGCGACGCGAAGTGGCCTTGCTCCGCGATGATTTCCAACACCTGGTCCGGGTTGTCAACGCCCTTGACTTCCAGCGCAGCGCGGACCATGCGCTTCGTCACGTCGAGGAACTGCTGCTCGGTTTTCACTGACTCGACCGCAGCAATCATCTGCTGCGTTGCCTCGGGCGAAGCGAAGAACGCATTCATAAAGCGGTCGGCGTCGCGAGCGCGCAGCGACGCGTGGAACGCTTCGTTCTGCGTCTCGTACTTGAACCGGATTTCCGGTGGGGCGACGACGTTGACGTTCGACAGCAACGCCTTCGCCGGGCCGCGCAGTACACGGCCGAGCCCCGGCTTCGTAGCTTGGTGCGCGCCTTCGGCAAACTTCGCGGTCCGTTCCTCCAACGTGTCGAGTTGGCGCACGACTTCGTTACGGAGCGAGCGGTTGTCAAGCACTAGCTCAACGTCACGCTGGAGTGTCGGAAGTCCGGCAGGCTTCCCGGACAACCCCTCCAGCCGGTCGAGGAAATGCTGGCGCAAACCTCCGGTGTCCGGGAGCTTGTCGATTGCGCCGCGTACCGAGTTGAGGTCCGCGTCACGCACGGGAGCCCCGAGGCGAATGTTCAAGTCGCGTGCTGCGTTCGCAACGACGTTGCGCGCGTCGTAGCGACCGACAAGGAAACCTCGCGCCAAGTCGATTTGGAACTGCCGACGCGCGGCTTCGGGCGCAGCGTCACCAAGGAGGTACGTCGCGACTTCCATCTTGCGAACCGCGTCAGCGAAACCTTCCTGCTGGAACGCTGCTTCCATGTACGTCGTCAACGGGTACGACTTGAGCAGCGTGCCGTCAGTGAAGAACTTGCGGAAGGTGCCTTCCATCGCCATGCGTAGCGACGGGTCGTTCAGCTCGTTCACCTGGTCCACGACCGAGTAGAAGCGGTCGCTCAACGGCAGGTGCTCCACGACCGGCGCAACCTTGTCGGCCCACAACGAACGCCACGTTGTCCCGCCGACCTTCGCCGCGCCGTCGATAGCCGAGTCCACGAACGCGGTGGCGTTCGATTCAAACGTTGTTGCCGTAGGACCAAGCGGAGCAGCGAGGCTACGCACCCAGGCCAGGCGGTCGGTCAGCGCGACCGTCTTACGACCAAGCAGCGAGAAAGCCTTGCCGGTGCCTTCCTCTAGGTCGGAGAGCAAGCCGAGTTTGTCGCGGCCGTAGTTGAGCAACTGCCGGACCGCGCCAACCGTAGGGTTGTACTTGCCTTCTACGAACGCGTCGATGATGACTTGCTTCGCCGCCTGGTTCGCAGCGTCAAGCCCGCCTTCGGTAGCGGCGCGCGTTGCGATGGCCTTCTCCGCGGTCGCGGCGTCAAGTCCCGGAAGTGACTTGCGCAACGTCTCGGCGGACGCAGAGCGAATGCCGTTGTCCAACGTGTCCCCAACCGCAAGCTGGAGTAGACGCCCGGTAGTCGATTGGTCTAAGAACACGCGTCTCCCGGCCTGGCGCACAGCATCAGCGCCAACGGCGTCGACCAACTCGGGAGACGCAGTGCGCAGCGCCGTGTCTGCTGCAAACCTGCCAACCTCGGTCAGAGGTTCTAGTCCTTCAAATCCGATTTTCACCGGGTCCGTAGCCGCCACCAACGCAAAGTCAGCGAGACCCGAAACCACGTCATGCGCTCCCGCAGTCCGGTAACCGAACGGATGCGCGAAGTCGGGTCCGACAAGTTCCGGGTGCTTCTCCCGGAACTGCTTCGTAACGCTGCCGGTAATCGCCTGTCCCGGCGAGAGCAAGTCACCCGATGCGTAGAGCGCAGCACGTTCCTCGGGCGTGTTCGTCGCATCGACTGCGGCGCGCGCTCCCGAACCACCCGGCGCGATGAGATGACCAAGGCCAACCTCGGTGCCAGGCACACGAACCGGACCAAGAAGTGAGGCGAATCCGGCTTGAAGCTGCTGGAGAATGCTGCCGCCGTGTTCCTGGTCGATGAGCGAGGCGTCAAACCCGGTCGCGAGCCACGTATAGAGCGGCGTCACGACCTTCAACACCGGCTGGAGCACCGTTTCGGCGAGCGCAACGCCACTCGCGAGCGCGCCCTTGAGGCCGCTCGGCGTGTTCTGCCGGTTCTGCTGCTCGGCCGCAAGCTCGCCTTGGCGAATGTTCCGCTGGATTTGCAGAATCGTTACGTTGTCGTACTTGTTCGGGTCAGCCGCGTCGGTCGCGAGCCTCTGCCAGTTGTTGTACAAGTCGAGCGTCTGCTGGTACGCGGGTGACGCTTTCCCGCCGTTCAACGAACTCGGCGCTTGCGAAGTCGTCGCAAGCTGGTTGAGTGCGGCCTTGAGTTGCTGCGCGGTTGAAGTGGCGTAGTCGGTCACTTCCTGGCGCGCGTCGGGAGCTTGCGGTTCCAGCCGTTGGTTGGACTGTGCCCGAATCGTGAGCGGGTTGGACGTGTCGTTCGCCTGCTGAACACTCGCCAGCGCCTTCGCGGACTCGTTCTTCAAATACGACTGGAGCGCCTGCTGCGTCTGCGGCCCGAACTGGCCGTCAACCGCGATGTTGTAGCCAACCTGATGTAAGCGAGACTGCTGGAGACGCACTGCCTGCGTGCCCTGATGCGCGAGGTCAGCGAACTGTTTGAGTTGCTGCTGGCGCTCCAACGCCTGAACGACTGCCTTCTCGCGCAACGCAGCCTGCTGCTGGTATTGCAACCGCTCGGATGGAGTGAGGGTCGTGAGGTACGCACGCACGGCGGGCGGGGGAGGCTGTTGCAACACAGTTCCGGCAGGAAGCGGCGGACCCGGAGGCGGACCCGGAGGCGCGCCGTACTTCGCGATGGACGCGGGTGCGGGCGGCCCGTCGGTGTTGCCGTAGCCAGCTAGTCCGGGCGGCGGCGCAGGGTGCGCAACCGGATAGCGCGGGCCATTCGGTCCCTGCGTGACACCTTGCTGGTCAGGCGGTGGATTATTGAGGGGGCCAGGCATTACTCGTATTCCTCGTAGTAATCGTCGTAGTCGATGAGCGGACGCTCAACCGAAGGCGGAAGCGTCCCGCTCGGATAGAGCACCGGCTCCGCAAGGTCGTTATCGACGGATGCACCCGGTTCGGTTTGCAACTTGCGCTGCCGAATCGGGTGGTCCTCGGGAAGGTCAAGCGGAGGCCAATCGGTGCGAAACATGGAAAGCGCGTCGACTGCGTCGCGGTGCTGCTTGTCGGCCATTACGCCGCGTCCTCGGTGTTGTCCGCGAGCCACTTCGCGATGACCGGGTCGTACGAGTCGAACATGTCGCCGAACATCGCGGTGAAGCGCGATGTAAAGCCGGGTCGGCGTTCGTAGAACAACCAACCGCCGTCGACAAGCTCGGCAATCGCCTCGCGAGTGACGCCGTCGTGTTCGAGTCCGGCGCGGTGCGTCAGGGTGCTCACCCTCGGACAAGCGGTCAGCGTGTCGGGGTCAAGCACGTCGGTCAGCGCTGAAACAAGCCAGAGCGCACGCTCGCTCACCGAGTCCGAACTGACAACCTCCGTGAACCACTCGTACAGCAGCGGACCGATAATCGCCTTCCACTCGTCAAACCGCATCTCGGGTGTCGTTCGGTATTGCATTTACGCGGTCCTCGCTTGTTCCATCAGTCGTCGGTGTGCGGCTCGGTCCTCTTTGCTGAGCGCCAAATACGACAGGTCGTCCTGCCGCTGCTTCGCGGCTTGTGCCTGCGCCCGACGCTCCGCCTCGCTAGCGCGTTGGCGCTCAAGGCGTTCCTGGTACTGCGCGATGGTGAACGGTGTCGTCGGAGGGAACGCGCCCTTGTAGACCGACGCGCTGCCGTCGAGGGCACCTCGACGTACGCACTCGACATACCCAAGGTCTTCAAGCTTCCTCATGGTCTTGCGCACGGTCGAACGAGAGCAATCGGCAAGTGCCATCACCCGAGCGGCTGAGGGACGCGCGTTCTCCAGCGTCTCGAAGTCCATAAAGAAAGCGAAGGCTTGGGCTACGCACTTCTGCGTGGCGGAAAGGTTCTTCTCGGCAAGGACGAGTGCGCGCCAGTGGTCGACCTCAAAACACTTCTTACCGAGTAGCTCGCTGAACATCACGGTGCTATGCCGCCTCTGCGAACTGCTGGAGGTACGCCTTCTTGAGCCCGCGCAGCGCAGCGCGTTCCATTGAGCGCCGCTCGGCTTGGTATTCGCGGCAATCGCCACACAGCTTGACGAGCGTGAGGCCACGCTTGCCGACGAACTGCTCAAGTGGCTTCGCATATTCGCACTCCGGGCAAAACATGAGTCCTGGCTCGGATGCGGCCAACTTTCGTTGACGCTCCACACTTTCGTTACTCCGCATTCATTTCTCCTTCCTTGTTGCCTTCTTCGTTGAGATTCGTTGCTGCTACCGCAAACTGCTGGAGCGGGCGGGCGAAGAAGTCCGGCAACTGCCCACCGCGTTCAGCGTGTTCGACGGACTCGACCGGAAGTCCGGTGACCTGCGCGACATCAGCGAGCGACAAGCCCGACGCCTCGCGAATCTTCCGCAAGTCGTCGCCGGTCAGCTTCAACTCGCCCGCCTCGAAACGAGAGACAAATCGCCTCCACGTATTCAAGTGCTTTGCACGCTGGCGAATCTGCGCTTGCCGCGCCTCCTCGCGCTGAACGCCTTCCGGCTTCGGCTGCTCGGGTGGCGCGAACTTTTCATGGAAGTACTGCGCGAGCCCGTCGCGCTTGTTTTCGTTATGCACGGGCGGCCTTCTTCTTCTCGCGCAGATATTGCGCTGCGTACTGCGAAGTCCGATACCGACCGGGATGCATCGTGAGGTGCGCCACTTCCTCGCGGTGCAAGCCAGCGATGAATGCGACATACCCGCGTTCGGCTGCGTCGGCCTCTGCGATGGTGCGGCCTTTGAACTTCCCGAAGTCGAGGACCACGTCGCCCGGAGACGACGTGGGCGCGACGTGCGTGACCGTGACCTTGCGTGTCCCGGCAACGGTGCGCGGTCTATGCCGAATCGGTTGCCGCTTCATTTTTACCCGTTCTCCAGCGAATCCTCGACCTGCTTGTTCTGTTCCCAGGCTGCGACCGCCTGGTCGGCAAGCTTGTCGAGTGCGGCCTGGCGCTGATTGCGCCGCGCTGCTTCGGCAACGCGCTCGGCGCGGGTCAATAAGTCATTCGACCAGTAGTGCAGCGCACGAACCGCTGCGACGTAGCGGTTCCCGGCGTTGTACAACCGACCATCGGACCCGACATAGACCAGGAAGTCGGAGGTGAAAGCGAGGTCGGCGGGCGTGCCGTCCGACGCGGCGAGCGCCAGCGCCTTAGGACTCACCTGGCACCGCTCGGCCCATTCGCGCCGCTCGGCGGCGGTGTCCCCGGCGTCGGGAATATCGCCGCGGCGCATCCACCGGGCGAGCCGGTCGGCGTCCTCGCGATTCTTCCGGCGCTGCTCGGCTTCTTCCTCGGCCTTCGCAACGGCGATTCGGTCACGCTCCTGCTTCTCGGCCTCGGCTTGGACAGCGGCCTCCTTGCGGGCTTGCTCCGCTTCCCAAGCGCGGCGGTCAGTGTCAAGCCCCTGCTTGAGCCGTTTGGCGATGTTCTCCGTGATTCTGCTCACTGGCTATTACCTCGTTTTGGTTTTGAAGTTCACCCCTCTGTTGTTTGTCTATGGAGGGTGTTCCGCCGGCAACGTTCGGTTGTAGGTCGAGCCTCGGCCGCGAGCGGCCTTACAACGCGTTCTCGCGCGTCCTGAGCGCCTGACGCCTTAGGTCCCACTGGTACGTGACAGGACGGCTCAACGGCCGTCCTAGAGCCCTCTGACAGGCTCCTGGGCCGCTCGGGGACGGAGAACTATCCAACAAGGCCTGTGGACATCCGGAGATTCCAAAAGTTTTTTTCGCCGGGGGGGTAGTCCGGCGGGACCAGGGGGGGTAGTCCGGCGGGACTACGTACCACTCATTGAACACTCACTCGTAATACGCGTATTTCTGCATTCGTCGCCGGATGCCTGCTCCTACTGCGCTACGGCACGACGAATGCCGAGTGAACGAAGGGAGGACAGGCATTGCCACCGACCAAGAGAACGACCTCCAGCCCTCATCCTGGACTTGGATGATGCCTGGAGCCCTCGTACTGCTCCGGATGCCTGAATGACCTCTGCACCCACGGGGGCGGCGCTCGCCGCTATCCGTTCCACCGGGGGCCGTGGGCGCGGTGTGGGAGCTACCGCGATTTGCGGAAGCTCCGCGCCCGCTCTGTGGAAGCAAAATCAGAGAGTGTGTAAGCCCGTGTGGAAGCACAGCCAGGGCGTCGGTTCCGCGCGTGCGGACGACCACCCGAAGTGGTCATTCCAGCAGTCTCACGCGGGCTTCTAGGCCCCGCTCTGCGCTGTGGAAGCCAAAAGTTGGAGCCTCAAAAAGGCGTCCAATATAACTAACTCATCCTAAATATCATCATGCCCCTTTGGGTCCCATCGCGGCTGCCGATGCCCTAACTCGACAACGCTGCAAGAAAAATCCAGCAACCGGGCGGGTGGTCAGAGCGGCTAAGCGCCGACCATCCGCACCCGGCTCCCGCCTAGCCTTAGTGTTTGCGAAGAACACTTAGGCTGCGGGCTGGAGTGTTCTGTAAGCCGCGCTGTGTCGGCCTCTGAGCGTGGCGTATAGCGGCCTCTGGAGCGCTCTGGAGACTCGCTCTGCTGTGTCCGATATGCCCATGTGTAATCGAGTAAGCCGAAGGCGTGTCGGCCGGGAGGCTGACTATCCGCCGTATCGGGGTGAACTAGAGCAGACGCGAAGCACCCCCGACCGAAATCGGGGGTGCTGCTCCAACGGGCTGGTTCTCTCAACCACTACGGCTACGCACTCCCATCGTAGTCGTCGTCCTCGTCGGCTGAGGCCCACACCTCGTAGTCGTCGCGTTCGCAGTCGAACCATGCGCGAGCGTGGTCCTCGTCGCAGAAGCGGTGGACCTGGACAAAGCCGAACGAGTCCTGGGTAACCACGCGCCGACCGACGCGCGCGAGCCAGTAGCGCCACTCCACGTCTCCGGTGTCCTCGTCACACCACGACGCATCGCCGAGGACGTGTTCGGCTAGCCAGATACCGAACGGCGTTTCTCCGTGGTAGCGACCAGGCCCACCACGTAGGCCGTAGGGCGTTTGCCATACCTGCTCCCGAACCTGGCTAAGCATGGTGGCGCGCCTCCGACTTCTCGGCGTCGGAGAGGCCGCATTCGCAAGCCTCGTAGAACCGCTGAACCGAAAAACGCGGGTTGTCGTCCGAGAAGATTCGGGCGAGGCCTTGGGCCATTACTCGGATTGCGCACCGCTCGCGCCAGCTAGGCGCTTGCGTGTACTCGGCCGCGATGAGCGACGCGACTGCGCGATAGTTCTTTCTGCTCATGGGAGATTGACCCTCCTATGGGTACGAGGGTCGGAGGGTGCAACCTCCGGCCCTCACTGGTTGCTAGTTGTTCTGCGACAAGGGCGCGAGGCCGTAGGGCGCGAGGTTCGACCACCGCGGTCGGTCTGCGCAGTCGTAGTAGCCGCCTTCGTCGTTGTACCAAACGCATTCCCACCCGCCGTCGCGGTAGTCGCCATGCGGGTCAAGCAACGTCAGTAGGTGCGCCGTTTCCCTGCTCACTTTCACCTCCAATCGCTGACAGTTACGGCGGACTATGCGCGCTGCATGAGAGAGAGTCAATAGCAGTCACTTAGAAACCGATTTCTTAGCGATATGTTCCGGGTACCCGACTGAGGACAATGCTTGGTAGCGGTTTGCCAACTGATTTGGCCGACGGTGTTTCCTTGCAAGAGTCAGCCTGGTGGCGTCTCTTGCGGTTGGGGCTTTGAGTCAGCGTCACAAGCGACGAGTCAGGAGCAGGAGTCAGCAAGAAGCGCGGTGAGTCAGACAGCATCTCAGAAACAGAGAAAGCCCGGCTTGGCGGGCCGGGCTTATCTCTGTTGCGCTTGAGGGGCGCACTTATCATCCGGCTACTGGACGACCTTCAAGTCGGTCTTACGGAAGTAGTGCTTCGGCGTTAGCTCATCGCTTTGAACGACCGGCTCGCCGAATACCAACTTGTCGGGGTTGAGCCCCGCCGCGTGGAGGATGTCCGCAAGCGCAAACATCGCATCGGTGAGGTGCTTGTCCACCGCATTCCACTCGACTGGCGGGTTACTCGTTCCCCGCGTCGGCTGTGTGGACTCCACCGCAACCGCTACGTCCTCCAACATCGCGTAGAGGTACTTCGCCGCGACGACTGGCTCATCGTCGTACAGCGCCCGGATAATGTGGAGGAACGGGTTGTCCGCCGCGGTTATCTGGCGAATGTCCTGCGCGTCGATGCCCTGCTGGATGGCCATCTCCGTGTAGTTGTCGGCATCCTTGAAGTAGCCGCCCGCCTCGGAGTCGTTTATCTCTACCTGCACGTAGAGGTCATGTTTGGTTGTCAACTATTGCCTTTCGTTGTTTTGTTTGTGTTGCAACACAGCGGTCCTCCGGCGCGCTCACCTGCGCGTGAGGTCAGCGGAGGACTCATGTACGACGTTCTGGCGCTTTCTGGCGCGCCTGGAACGCCTCACCGGGCATCCCGACCTCTCGGCGTCGGTTCCGCGTGCGCGCTTCACCTCGGCCGTGGCAGTCGCATCGCTACGTGGCGGGAGCGGAACCTGCCAGCCTGCCCGGCTATGCCGGGTGACGGCTCCGGCCCATCCGTAGGCCCCGGCTTTCCTAGCTCTGCCGTCCCTACGATTATCGCACAGGGGTACCTATTCTGTCAAGTCCTCTCTTGCGATTACCTGCTCGCCTGGTGTAGGCTACGCAGCATGGCAACCCGACGAACGTTGACGCCTGACCAAGAACTCCGGGCTTGGCTCGCGATGGAGTTGGTCGCGATGCAGGAGCTAGAACAGGTGCTTGGCCTCTCCCGCAAGCGAGTCTCCGAACTCGTGAACCGTTCGGGCGATTTCCCGGAGCCGGTCGCCAAGCTCGCCGTAGGGCGGCTCTGGCTCCGCTCTGAGGTGGCGGCGTGGAACAAGGCGCGCCTAGAGAAGCAGCGCAAGTTCATGGCGAAGTGACGGCTCTCCCATCCTTCTCCTCGCGGCCGACTGGTGGGCGCGTACGACGGCACTGCTCGCGCTCGCCATAGCGGTGCCCGGCGTCTGGTTCGCGTTCAGGGCGCACCAGCGCGAATCCGCGCGACATCAAGCCGAGCAGGCCGCGGCGAAGCGAGCGGACCTGAGATGGTGGCTCACGGAGGCACGCGGCATGACGGCTGGCCTTTTCGTGCGGAATGACGGCGCTGAGGTATACGACCTACACCATGCTTGAACGGAGTACACGGCCGACATTGCACTTCGACGTGCCCTTAGTGCCTCACGGAACTTCGGTACGGTGCGGAGACGTTGGTATCCCGTTCCCGCCACCGACGACCCTCTCCTGGTCCGTGAGGGCAACGTGGCGCGATGGTCGCGAGGCTCCGGTTTCAGACGTGTGGCCGCTTCGACACCTCGGGAAGGAGTAGCGCACCCCGTCGCTACTGTCTCCGACATGGAGTACCAATACGCCGTGACCTGCGAAGCGTGCGGCGTGTCCTGGTGGGTCTACGCCGACGACGAACCCGAGTACGCCGAATGCCTAGCTTGCGGAGCAACCACGTTCGCGGTGTCGCTCATCGGCACACGATTTGAACCGTAAGAGAGGCGGCTCCCATGAGTAACGCAGTCACAGTCGGGCTTATCGCGGCGGGGAGCGCGCTACTCGGCGTTGTCGCTAGCGGCGCGATTCAATATGTGACAACGAAGGCGCAACTTGCGGCAGATGCCAAACGCCTGGAGAACGATTACCGGCGCAAGGTTTACGAGGATTACCTCCGGCTGCTGTTCGGGATTCCGAGGGCCATCGAGGACGGCATTCGGGCACTTGGCGAAGACCAGTATCAGATTGTGCGTGGTGTCAACACTGCGATGAATGACGTGCTAGCGCGCCTAGCGCTTACCGCACCGGCACCAGTACGCGAACTCGACCAAGCGGTCAGGAGCAGGTATGAGGTTTTCATCGCCGATGCCGACCAAAAGTCGAAAGACAATCTCGCTCTCCCACGCGACGACCGCAAAAGCGTCGTGGATATCTACAATCGAACCTTCGACGCGATTATGCGGCCCGAGATTCGCCGACTAGCGGAAGCGATGCAGTCGAGTCTGCGTTAGCCAGCGGACCTCGTAAGCCCGACGTAGCGCGCTACCGAACGAGAGCAAGCGAAGTCAACGCGCGTGAACTCGCGCCAGCCTTCACGCGCTAGTAGCCTGGAAGATGTTCTCGACGATCCAGAGGCCCTCCCGTTCCTTGACCTGGATCACCTTGAGCTTGCTGCCGTTCCCGATGTCGACGAACGGCAGCTCGTCGGCACCGACATGGATGGCGGTCGGCGCGGATTCGATCAGGGCCATGGCGACACCTCCGACTCGGGATCTCGTGGTTCGATGCGAAAGACTAGGAGCCGCTGTGACGCTCCTCCGACCGCGCTGGATTGCAGGCCACCTGCTCGTCCTGGTGCTCACGGTCAGCTTCGTCGCTCTCGG
>Ga0335085_10005818_pt1 | contig 19666 bp, 22 predicted proteins | sample Lox_Sample_45_FD_206712 | JGI IMG/M metagenome (GOLD analysis project Ga0335085, IMG submission 206712) | Soil microbial communities from Loxahatchee National Wildlife Refuge, Florida, United States - Lox_Sample_4.5 | ecosystem: Environmental > Terrestrial > Soil > Wetlands | place: USA...
AGGTTGCGAAACTTGGTCTAGACCGCTTTTATCAGCTGTTTATCAACCAGCTCGGCTAACTTGCTTGACCAGCCTCTGGAACATCTCGGCAGGCTTGTCCCGGTTGTTAAACCGGAACGCGAACTCATCTACGTATTTCTGAAGGTGCTGTTTGCTCACGGCTACGTGCGTCGAGCGGATGCCGCGCTTTAGGTGGCTCCAGAAGCCTTCCAGCGTGTTCGTATGGTGGATGCCGCGCACATACTCACCAGCGCTGTGGTTCACCCTGACCTGCGTATAGCCCAAGCCGTTCAGGTGTTTGTAGGGACGCCATTCGTCAGTGCTGACGAGGGTTCCAGGCGCTACGTTGTCCATGACCTGCGGAATCAGGTGGACGGCAGCGGTGGACTTAACGACCTTGCCAATGAGCGAACCGCCGCGCTCCGCGATCCCCATGACCACGGCTTTGCTGGCCTTGTCTCCGTGTCGGCGCATCGTGCTGCGGGACTTGCGACCGCCTACGAACGTCTCGTCAACCTCGACATGGCCCTTAAGCGGCCCACCTTGCTGCGCCTTGGCCCTCTGATCCATGAGGATGCGCAGCTGGTGGCCAATGCGCCACGCGCACTTGTAAGTAACCCCTAACTGACGCTCTAGCTCCTTGGCCGATACCCCGTTCCGGGTCGCGGTCATTAGGTACATGGCGTGGAACCAGCGGCTAAGGGACGTGCTGGAATGCTCGAAGATCGTCCCGGCGCAGGGGTAGATATGGCACCCCTCCTTGCAGGCGTAGGCGCGGCGTCCGGCGATCTTGGTGAGCTTCCCGACCACTCCGCATTGGGGGCAGGCTTCGGCCTTCCCGTAGCGCCTCTCAAGGATGGCGGCTAGGCAGGCGTCGTCGTCCGGGTATTGGGCTTTGAACTGCTCGAAGGTGAACCGGGCTTTGGCCATATGCGTCTCCGTATGGCCAGAATTCTCCTCTTATTCTTACTTGCTGTCAAGGGATACATGCGGATTAGTGTAGGCTCGACGCCCGTCCATGGAGCCCGCCTCGGCAGCCGGTAGCGCGCCCGTTCTGAGCGTCTCGCAGCTGCTGCGAAGCGCCCGCGACCTGCTCGAGCGACGCTTCCCGCTGCAATGGATCGCGGGCGAGGTCTCGAACCTGCGGCCGGCGGCCTCCGGCCACCTCTACTTCACCCTGAAGGACGAGGCGGCGCAGGTCGACTGCGTGATGTTCCGCAGCCGCGCCGCGGCGCTCGACTGGGCGCTGGCCGACGGGCAGCGGGTCGAGGCGCGGGCCCTGGTCACCCTCTACGAGCCGCGCGGCCGCTTCCAGCTCGGCGTCGAGCAGCTGCGCCGCGCCGGCCTCGGGCCGCTTTACGAGCGCTTCCTGCGCCTGAAGGAGCGCCTCGAGCGCGAGGGCCTGTTCGAAGCCGCCGCCAAGCGCGCGCCGCCGGCGCTGCCGCGCAGGGTCGGCGTGATCACTTCGACCGCCGCGGCCGCGCTGCGCGACGTGCTGACCACGCTGGCGCGGCGCAATCCCTCGATCCCGGTCATCGTCTACCCTGCCCCGGTGCAGGGCGAGGGCGCGGCGGCGCGCCTGGCGCAGGCTGTCGAGACGGCGAACGCGCGCCGCGAGTGCGACGTGCTGCTGCTGGTGCGCGGCGGCGGCTCGATCGAGGACCTATGGCAGTTCAACGACGAGCGCCTGGCGCGCGCCATCCGCGCCTCCGGCATCCCCGTAGTGTGCGGCGTCGGCCACGAGACCGACTTCACCATCGCCGACTTCGCCGCCGACGCCCGCGCGCCTACGCCGACCGCGGCCGCCGAGCTGGTCAGCCCCACGCGCGACGCGCTCGTCGCGCGGCTCGTCCAGGCCGGCCTTCGAATCTCGAGAGAGACGGCGAGGATGATCGAGTACGCCATGCAGCATGTGGACGCGTTGCAACGCCGGCTGGTGCATCCGGCGGAGCGCCTGCGCAACTCGCGCCAGCACCTGGCGCACCTTGCGGCGCGCCTTGCCGCCGCGGCGCGCCACCGCCTGCAGCAGCTCGCCGCGCGCCTCGAGGTGGCGGCCGCGGCCCTCGGCGGCCTCGATCCCGGCGCCGTGCTGCGCCGCGGCTACTCGATCACGCGGCGCGCCGACGGCGCGCTGCTGCGCGACGCGGCGCAAGTGCGCGACGGCGACCGCCTCAGCACCACCCTCGCCCGGGGCAACGTCGCCAGCGTCGTGAGCCGCAAGTGAGGACCCGCGCGCTTCTCGCGGCGCTCGCCCTCGGGCTAGCCGCCGCCGACGCCGCGGCGCAACCGAGCGCGCCGGAGCGCTTCCTGAACCCGATCGACGGCCGCACCTACATCTCGCCCGACGGCTGGCAGCCCTGGGAGCCGCAGGACGGCGGCGTACCCGATGTCGCCGGCAGGGTACGCATCGAGGGCGTGCGCCTGCTGTGCCGCCAGTCGCGCTTCGAGGCCGAGGTCGGCGCGGTGGCGCTGGCGCGGCGCGTCCGTGAGGTGGCGCGGCACGCGCGCGAGATCTTCGCCGCGGCCGGCCAGAGCGAGGTGCTGGTGCAGGTCGACACCAGCGCCAAGCGCCGGCGCGTGCGCATGGTGTCGCGAGGCGACGTCGCGCGCGCGCTGCTGCAGCGCTTCTACGACCGCGTGCGCGCCCTGCCCCGCCTGCCCGTCACCCGCGGCAAGCTTTCCTACCAGGTGCACATCTCGGTCGCGCCCTGAGTGGCGCCTAGCGCGCGCGCAGCGCCCGCGCCGCGCGCGCCACGTCCTTCGGCTTCACCCAGAACAGCATCCCGTAGCGGCCCTTGCCCGCCGTCACCGCGGACAGGGCGACCAGGTTGATCTTCGCCGCGGCGAGCCTGCCGAGCGTGCCGCTGAGCGCGCCGACGCGGTCCGCGCCCTGCGCGAGGAACGCGGTCTTGCGCTTCGATACGCGCAGGCCCGCGCTCGCCGCCGCGCGCCGGAAGCGCGCGCCGTTCTGCGGGAAGAAGTCGACCTGCGCGCCGCCGCGCTCCGGAAAGCCGTGGAACGCGAGCAGGTTGACGCCCGCGCGCTTCAGCGCGGCGAGCAGCCCGGCGCCCGCGCCCGGCCGCTGCGAGACCTTCGTCGTGTAGTACTTGACCTTGCGGATCCCAGCCATGGTTCCTCCTCGTGAGTGACGCGCGAAGCCTATAATTCTGCGCTTCCGCGCACCGCCTGGCACGCACTGCATGGGGCACCGCCTGTCGAAGATCGCGACCCGCACCGGCGACGCCGGCGACACCGGCCTCGGCGACGGCACGCGCGTGCCGAAGGACGCCGCGCGCATCCGCGCCCTCGGCGAGATCGACGAGCTCAATTCGGTGCTCGGCGTCCTGCTCGCCGAGCGCGTCCCGGCGGGCGTGCGCCGCGCCCTGGTCGGCGTGCAGCACGACCTGTTCGACCTCGGCGGCGAGGTTTCGATCCCGGGCCACGCCATGATGCGCGCGGCGCAGGTCGCGCAGCTGGATGCGCTGCTCGCCGCGTACAACGGGAAATTGCCGCCGTTGAAGGAATTCATCCTGCCCGGCGGCACCCGCGCCGCGGCGCTCGCGCACCTCGCCCGCACGGTCTGCCGGCGCGCCGAGCGGGCGCTGGTCGCGCTCGGCCGCGCCGAGCCGGTCGGCGAGCCGGCGCGCCAGTACCTCAACCGTCTCTCGGACCTGCTGTTCGTGCTTGGGCGCACGCTGAACCGCGCCGGCCGGCGCGGCGACGTACTCTGGCGGCACCAGCGCCGCGCCAGGGCCTGAAATGAGCGCCGGGCCCCTTGCGGTCTGCCTCGAGCCCGAGGGCGGCTCTCCCGCCGGCCCGGTGCTTGTCAGCGGGCCCTGCATCAGGTACTGGTAGCGGATGCGACCGCGGCTCCTCGTCCTCGCGCTCCTCGCGCCGCTCGCCGCGCCCCCGGCGGCGCAGGCCGACGAGCCGCCCTTCAATCTCGTCACCCTGAGCGCGCAGGCCGAGCGCGAGGTGCCGAACGACCTGCTGACCGCGGTGCTCGTGGCGGAGGAGGATGGCGCGGATCCGGCGCAGCTTGCCGACAGCGTCAACCGGACGATGCAGCGCGCGCTCGCCGTCGCGAAGGCCGAGAGCGGCGTGCAGCTGCGCTCCGGCGGCTATCAGACCTCGCCGCTTTACGAGCACAGCCGGATCGTGCGCTGGCGGGTGCGCCAGGAGCTGCGCCTGGAATCGCGCGACCTCGCCGCCGCGACGGCGCTGATCGGCAGGCTGCAGCCGATGGTGGCCCTTGCCGGCCTGTCGCTGTCCGTGTCGCCGGAGCTGCGCCGCAAGACCGAGAACGCGCTGATCGCGGAGGCGCTGGCGGAGTTCAAGGACCGGGCCGGCATCGTGGCCGGCGCCATGGGCGAGAAGAGCTATCGCGTGCGCGACCTGCAGATTTCCGGCGGCGGCTCGTATCCGCGGCCGGTGCCGATGCTTGCCGCCGCGAAGACCGCGCCGGGCGCGTTCGCCGCCTCCGCCCCCGCGCTCGAGGCGGGTACGTCGCGCGTGCTTGTCACCGTGTCCGGGACGATTCAGCTGCAGTAGGCGCCGCTGCGGGCGGCTAGAATCCGGACCATGTCCTCGGCGCCCCGCCGCATCCGCGCGCTCGTCTTCGATGTCTTCGGCACGGTGGTCGACTGGCGCGGCTCGATCATCCGCGAATGCCGCGCCCTCGGGCGCCGCCGCCGGCTGGCCGCCGACTGGGCGGCGTTCGCCGACGCCTGGCGCGCCGGCTACCGCCCGGCGATGGCGCGCGTGCGCTCCGGCGAGCTGCCCTGGATGAACATCGACCAGCTGCATCGCCTGATCCTGGACGAGTTGCTCGCGCGCTTCGGCCTCGAGGGGCTCGAGGAAGACGAGATCGATCAGCTGAATTCCGCCTGGCACCGCCTCGATCCCTGGCCCGACGCGCGGCGCGGCCTCACGCAGCTCAAGCGCCGCTACGTATTGGGGACGCTGTCCAACGGCAACATGGCGCTGCTCGTCGACATGGCGAAGCATGCGCGGCTGCCGTGGGACTGCGTGCTCTCCGCGGAGCTCTTCCACCACTACAAGCCGGACCCCGAGGTCTATCTCGGCGCCGCGGCGCTGCTCGGCCTGGAGCCGGCAGAAGTGATGCTGGTGGCGGCGCACAAGGACGACTTGCGCGCGGCCCGCGCCTGCGGCCTCGCTACCGCGTTCGTGCGCCGGCCGCGCGAGTACGGTCCGGGGGTGAAGCGCGATCTCGCGCCCGAACCCGCGTTCGACTACAACGCGCGCGACTTCGTCGACCTGGCGAGGAAGATGGCGCGATGAGCGGCCGCGAGCACCCGCCCGAGCGGGCGATGCGCCATCGCGTGCTGATCGTCGACGACGAGGAATCAATGCGGCTGTTCCTCGCCCGGATCCTCAGCACGGTGCTGAAGTGCGAGGTGACGCTCGCCGGCACCTGCGAGCAGGCGCTGCGCCTCGCCGGCAACTACGCCTACGACGCGATCCTGCTCGACCTGCTGATGCCGGGCATCGGCGGCTTCGAGGTGTTGCGCGAGATCCGGTCCTCCAGCCCCAACGTCGCCACGCCGGTGATCATCGTCTCGGTGCTGTCGGACCAGGCGACTCGCGACCGCTGCGCCGCGCTGGGCGCCAACGCCTACGTGGTGAAGCCCGTCGAGCGCAACTCGCTGGTCGCGACGGTGCGCGCGCAGATCGCGGGACGCCGCAAGCCCAAGTCGGGAGGCAAGTGACATGGCCGAAGTCGAGATCCGCAACGTCGAGGCGCTGGGCGAGCCGCTCGGCCAGTATTCGCACCTGGCGCGCGTGCGCGGCGCGCGCGAGACGCTCTACATCGCGGGCATGCTGTCGGCGGGAGAGACGTTCGACGAGCAGTGCAGCGGCGTGTTCCGCCAGATCGAGGCGGCGCTGGCGAGCGCCGGCGCCGGCTGGGCGAACGTCGCCCAGTTCACCACCTACCTGGTGCACTCGCAGGACATCCCGAGGTTCATGGCCTGGCGCAAGCGCGAATTCCCGCGCCTGTTCCCCGGCGGCAGGTACCCGCCCAACACGCTGCTCATGATCGACCGGCTGGTCGGCGAGCAGTACCTGATCGAGGTGCAGACGGTCGCCGCGCTGTAGCGCCGCGGCTACTCCACCTTCGCGCCGGAGCGCTTCACGAGCACCGCGTAGGTCTGCAGCTCCGAGGCGACGAAGGCGCTGAACTGCTCCGGCGTGCGGATCGCCGAGGGCTCGGCGCCCATCGCCCGCAGCCGCTCCCGCACCTCCGGCGCGTCGATCGCGCCGAGCAGGACCGCCGACAGCCGCTCCACCGCCGCCGCCGGCGTCTTCGCCGGCGCCATCACGCCCCACCAGGTCGACATGTCGAAGCCCTTGAGGCCGGACTCGTCCAGCGTCGGCAGCTCCGGCAGGAAGCTCGAGCGCGCCCTGGTCGTCACTGCGAGCGCCCGCAGCTTGCCCGCCTTGACGTTCGGCAGCGCGCTGGCGAGGTTGTCGAACATCAGCTGCACGCGCCCCGCCAGCAGGTCCGCGGCCGCGGGCGCGGCGCCCCGGTACGGGATGTGCACCATGAAGGTCCCGGTCATCATCTTGAACATCTCGCCGGCGAGGTGGCCGGTCGAGCCGGTCGAGCCGGAGGCGAAGTCGAGCTTGCCGGGGTGCGCCTTGGCGTACGCCACCAGTTCCTGCACGCTGCGCGCCGGCAGGTCGTTGTTGACCACCAGCACGTTGGGCACCTGGACCACGAGCGTGACGTGGCGGAAGTCCTTCAGCGCGTCGTACGGAATCCTCGCGTACAGCGAGGGGTTGATCGCGTGCGTCGCGATCGCGCCCATCAGCAGCGTATAGCCGTCCGGCGCGCTCTTGGCGACGAAGTCGGCGCCGATGTTGCCGCCGGCGCCGGGCTTGTTCTCGACCAGCACCGGCTGCCCGAGGGCCTGCTGGGCGTGCTGCGCCACCAGGCGCGCGGAGACATCGACCGGCCCGCCCGGTGGATACGGCACGACCAGGTGCAGCGGCTTCGCCGGCCAGCCCTGGGCGGGCGCGGCCTGCGCGGCGAAGGCAAGGGCGCAGAAGAGCAGGATACGGCGCATGCGAGGCGTTCCTATTCCTCGGCGGCGAAGGCTTCCTCGCGCTTCTTGCGCAGCGCCGGCAGCGCGATCGCGGCGAGCAGCACCACCGAGGCGACGAGGAAGCCGGCGGAGATGGGCTTCTGCAGGAAGCTCATCGCGTCGCCGCGCGCGAGCAGCATCGCCCGGCGCAGGTGCTCTTCCATCAGCGGCCCGAGGATGAAACCGAGGATAAGCGGCGCCGGCTCGCATTCCAGCCGCACGCAGATGTAGCCGAGCAGCCCGAAGAGCGACATCAGGAAGCAGTCGAATGGCTGGTTCGAGATGCTGAACACCCCTACCGCCATGAACACCAGGATCGACGGATACAGGATCCGGTAGGGCACGGTGAGCAGCTTGATCCACATGCCGATAAGGGGAAGGTTGAGCACGATCAGCATCAGGTTCCCTACCCACATCGAGGTGATCATGCCCCAGAACAGCGCGGGCTTCTCACTCATCACCTGTGGCCCCGGGGAGATGCCCTGGATCATCATCGCGCCGATCATCAGGGCCATCACCGCGTTCGACGGGATGCCGAGCGTGAGCAGCGGAATGAACGAGGTCTGGGCGCCGGCGTTGTTGGCCGACTCGGGCGAGGCCACGCCCTCGATCGCGCCCTTGCCGAACTCGTGCGAGTACTTCGAGACCTTCTTCTCCAGCGTGTAGGCGCCGAAGGAGGCGAGCAGCGCGCCGCCGCCGGGCAGGATGCCGAGCGCCGAGCCGAGCGCCGTGCCGCGCAGGATCGGCGCCCACATGCGCTTCCAGTCCTCGCGCGAGGGCCACAAGTGCGAGACCTTCTTGGTAAAGATCTCCCGGCCCTCCTTCTGCTCCAGGTTGGCGATGATCTCGCACACGCCGAACATGCCCATCGCCACGGTGACGAAGCCGATGCCGTCGGCGAGCTCCGACAGGCCGAAGGTGAAGCGCAGCACCCCCGAGTTGACGTCGGTGCCGACCAGCCCGAGCAGCAGCCCCAGGATCACCATCGCGATCGCCTTGATGAGCGAGCCGTGCGCCAGCACCACCGCCGACACCAGCCCCAGCACCATCAGCGAGAAGTATTCCCACGGCCCGAACTTCAGCGCCACCTCGGCGAGCGGCGGCGCGAACATCGCCACGATCAGCGTGGAGACGCAGCCGGCGAAGAACGAGCCGAGCGCGGCGACCGCGAGCGCGGGGCCGGCGCGCCCCTGGCGCGCCATCTGGTACCCGTCGATGCAGGTGACCACCGACGAGGCCTCGCCCGGGATGTTGACCAGGATCGCGGTGGTCGAGCCGCCGTACTGGGCGCCGTAGTAGATGCCGGCCAGCATGATCAACGCGCCGACCGGGGAGAGCTTGAACGTCACCGGCAGCAGCATCGCGATGGTGGCGACCGGCCCGATGCCCGGCAGCACCCCGATCAGCGTCCCGAGCAGCACGCCGACCAGGCACATCAGGATGTTGAAGGGAACATCCGGGATCGTCAGGCCGCCGAGGGCGATGCTCTGCAGCTTGAAAACTTCGACGAAGCCGATGCCGAGGTTGTGGACGATGTCGTGCACGGCGCGCCTAGTGGATCGGGCAGTTGGTGACGAACGCCGGGCAGATCGGGAACGGCAGCGTCAGGCCTTCCACGAACACCAGCACCGAGAAGACCACCAGCACAGCGGTCAGGATCGTCACTTCCTTCCAGCGGAACTCGTGGCCGCCGAAAGCGCCGACGAACACCAGCGCCACGGTCGCGAGCACCAGGCCGAGCGGCACCAGCAGGTAGGCGAACGCCAGGCTCGAGGCGAGGATCATGGCGATCGGCTTCGCGTCCGGGCGGAACACCGCTGCCAGCACCGCCATCACGGCGGCGGAGGCGAGCATGGCGTAGTCCTTGGAGATGCCCAGCCGCTCGGCGATCTCGCCGAGCACCGCGAACACCGCCGCCACCACCACGAGGTCGAGCAGGCCGAAGGGCAGGTGCAGCTTCACCGCCTCGCCCTTGAGCCGCGAGGCGAGCGAGCGCAGGAAGATGACCGCGCCGAGGAGCACCAGGATGCCGCCGAGCGCCGCCGGGAAGTACGCGGGGCCCATGCGCACCGCGCTGCCGAGCTGGTAGCCCTGCAGGATCGGGCCGCCCCAGAGCGAATCGAGGAATGCCGGCGTGCCGAGCGCGCCCACCACGAAGGCCGCGCCGAAGGCCATGAACATCAGCCCGGCCCAGAAGTCCTTCGGGTTGCGAATCGTCATCTCCCCTCCCGTCTTGTTCTGCTCGCCGGCGTTGCGCCGGGGTAGGCGGAGCCGCGGGCGGCGAGTGTAGCATGCGGCAAATGTCGCCCGACCGTCGCGCCGCTCTGCGAAAGGTGCTGGCCGCCGCGCTGCTCGCGCCATTGCTGCTGGCGGCGTCAGCCTGCAGCAAGCCCGCCAAGCTGCCGCGCCTCGAGGCCGACGCGGTGGTGCTCGCGTTCGGCGACAGCCTCACCTTCGGCACCGGCGCGAACGAGGCCGAGAGCTATCCAGCCCGCCTCGCCGCGCTGATCGGCCGGCGCGTGGTGCGAGAAGGGATCCCGGGCGAAACCAGCGCCGCGGGGCTCGCGCGCCTGCCCGCGGTGCTCGACGAGGTGCGCCCGCGCCTCCTGCTGCTCTGCGAGGGCGGCAACGACTTCCTGCGGCGCCTGCCGCGCCAGCAGACCGCCGACAACCTGCGCGCCATGATCCGGCTGGCGAAGGATCGCGGCGTAGAAGTCCTGCTGATCGGCACGCCCGAGCCGGGCTTCACCCTCACGCCGCCCGGCTTCTATGCTGAGCTCGCCAAGGAGTTCGGCATTCCGTACGAGGGCGAGGCGCTCGCCAAGATCCTCAAGGACGGCAGCCTCAAGTCCGACCAGATCCACCCCAATGCGCTGGGCTACCGGATGATGGCGGAGCGCGTCTTCGAGGTGCTCAGGAAGGCGGGCGCGGTCTGAACTCGATGTCGGAGAAGTACGACTCGGCGCGCTCCCCCGTGTTGTCGGTGTCGGCGGACACGATGACGCCATTCACCGCCGGCGGCTCCGCGCCGAAGGCGCGGCGGTAATCCGCGGCGACATCGCGCAGGTGCGCGACCCAGCGGCCGAGCGCGGCGGTGCCGCTGTCCGCGACCACCATCTCCACGCGGTCCGTATAGGCGTTCGGCGCGAAGGTGCCGGCCGGCGCATGCGCGTCCCAGACGTAGCACAGCGCGGCAAGCGGCAGGCGGTCGCCCCATGCCGCGCGCGCCAGCGCGAGCTTCATGCGCGCCGCGACCCCAAGCGTCGCCGGGTCGAGGTCGAAGGTGACATAGAGGCGCGCCGCGTAGTCGTCGCCCCCGCGCCTCGCGAGGTCCCCCTTCTCCGGCAGCCGCGCCACTTTCCAGCGCCAGGAGAGCAGCGGCAGCACGGCGAGATCGACGCGCAGCGCGCGCGCCAGGCCCGAGGCCGAGGCCTGCGACCGCGCCCGCAGCACCGTGCGGCTCTCGTCCTCGACCAGCGCGAACTCGGTCGGCGGCACGCGCGCGCCGAACGTGACGGGCTCGAGCCACGCCGGCAGCGGCGCACCCGGCTTCAACGCGGAGAAGCGCATCGCCTCGATCGTCGCGGGCGCCGCCGGGCTGCGCCGCGCCAGCAGGCCCGCGGCTGCGAGCGCGAGCAAGCGCCGCCGCGTGATCACGCGCCTCCCCGCAGCAGGCGCGAGCGCCGCAGGCGCGCCACGTCCTGCGGCCGGTCGACGTCCCAGAGCGTGCGCAGCTCTTCCCAGCGCCAGCCCAGGCGCCGCAGCCGCAGCCGCGTCTGCGCCATGACGCGCGCGCCGCCCCAGTCGACGCCGCGGAACAGGCTCGCCTCAGGCCGCCGTAGGCCGATCAGCGCATAGCCGCCGTCCTCGGCCGGCGCGAGCACCGCGTCCGCGCCGCGCGCCAGCGCGCGCGCCGCCGCGCGCAGATCGGAGCGCCGCAGCGCTGGACAGTCGGTGCCCACCAGTACCGCCGCCGGGTGGCTCCCAAGGACCGCCTCGAAGGCGCGATGCATGCGGGCGCCGAGGCTGCCACCCCCCTGCGAGCGCAAGCGGTAGCCCGCCGGCGGGCGCGGCAGTCGCCCCGACGCGAACAGCCACCTCGAGGCGAACGCGGCGGCGCGCCCGGTGCGCAGCGTCTTCGCGGTCATGCGCTCCTGCAGGCGCGTCGCGCCGCGCTCGCCGAGCAGCGGCACGAGGCGCGTCTTCACCCGCCCGGGCGCCGGCGCGCGCGCCAAGACCACCAGCGCCGCCTCAGGCTTTGCCCGCGTAGCGCCGCGCAAGGTCGTCGGGGTGCGCGCCGAACGCGTAGGCGAGGCGCAGGCGCCACATCAGCAGCATCGTCCGCAGCACGCCGCGCGCCTCCCAGCGCCGCCCCGAGGTCAGCACGCGCTCGCGCAGGCACGCGGGGCGCCCCGCGCGCCGCATCGCCGCGCTGAACGCGACGTCCTCCATCAGCGCAATCTCGGGAAACCCGGCGAAGCGCGCGCGCCGCACGAAGATCGCCTGGTCGCCGGTCGCAATCCCGGTGAGCCGCGAGCGCTGGTTCATGAACCAGCCGATCATCGCGAGCAGCGGCGAGCGTCCCTCGATGCGCACATCGAACCGGCCCCAGTCGCGCCCGGCGAGGGCGGCCGCGATGGCGCGGTCGGCGGCCTCCGGCAGCCGCGTATCGGCGTGCAGGAACACGAGCGCCTCGCCGCGGGCCTGCGCCGCGCCGGCGTTCATCTGGCGCGCGCGCCCGCGCGGCGCCGCGAGCACGGCGTCGGCGAGCGGCGCCGCGAGCGCGGCGCTGCCGTCGGCGCTGCCGCCGTCGGCCACGATGACCTCGTGGCCGCGCGCGCGCAGCGGCGCGAGCGCGCGCAGCGCGCCCGGCAGCACGGCCGCCTCGTCGAGCACCGGGATCACGATCGAGAGCCGCATCGCGCCGCCCGTCAGCCGCGCGTCCAGGCGTGGAAGCGCTCGACCGCGCGCAGCAGCCCCTGCGGCGCGTGCGCCTTCTTCCACACGCCGGCGGCATACTTGTTCGCTTCCGCCAGCGTCGGGTAGATGTGGATGGTGCCGAGAATCCGGTTCAGCCCCACGCCGTTGCGCATCGCCGCGACGAACTCGGCGATCAGGTCGCCGGCGTGCTCCCCGGCCAGCGTGACGCCGAGGATGCGGTCCCTGCCCGGCTCGGTGAGCACCTTGACGCAGCCGTGCGCCGCCTCGTCCGCGATGGCGCGGTCGAGCTCATCCATGCGGTAGACCGACACCTCGTAGGCGATGCCCTGCTCCTTCGCCTCCTGCTCGTTCAGCCCGACCCGCGCCACCTCGGGCTCGGTGAAAGTGGCCCAGGGAATCACCGAGTAGTCGGCGCGGAAGCGGCGCAGGCCACCGAACAGCGCATTCACCGAGGCGTACCACGCCTGGTGCGCGCCGACGTGCGTGAACTGGTACGGGCCGGCGACGTCGCCGCAGGCGTAGATGTTCGGGTAGACGGTCTGCAGGAACTCGTTGGTCTCGACGGTGCGCGCGCGCGTCAGCGGGATGCCGAGCTCCTCCAGCCCGTAGCCAGAGGTGTTGGCGACGCGGCCGACCGCGCACAGCAGGGCGTCGAACTCGACGCGCACCTGCGTGCCCTGGTGCTCGCAGTAGAGCACCTTGGCGCCGCCCTCCCGCTCGAAGCGCGCCGCCTTGTGCGCGGTGAGCACCTCGACGCCCTCCTCCCGGAAGCGGGCGGCGACCAACTCGGAGAATTCCGGGTCCTCGCGCGGCAGCAAGCGCGGCAGCATCTCGACCTGCGTCACTTTCGCGCCGAGACGGGCGAAGGCCTGCGCCAGCTCGCAGCCGATCGGCCCGCCGCCCAGCACCAGCAGCCGCGTCGGCAGCGCGCGCAGCCCCCACACGGTGTCCGAGGTCAGGCAGTCCATCTGCTCGATCCCGGGGATCGGCGGCACGAACGGGCGCGCCCCGGCGGCGATCACGATGGCGCGCGTGGTCAGCGTCTTCTTCGAGCCGTCGGGCGCTGCGATCTCGATCGCCCACGGCGACACGATGCGCGCCGTGCCGCGCTCGCAGTCGACGCCGAGGCCGGCGTAGCGCTCGACGGAGTCGTGCGGCTCGATCGCGCGCACCACGCGCTGCACGCGCTCCATGACGTCCGCGAAGTCGAATTCCAGCTCGGCGCGGCGGATGCCGAGCTCCGCGGCGCGCCTAGCGCGCGCGACGAACTTCGCCGTACGCAGCAGAGCCTTCGACGGCACGCAGCCGGTGTTGAGGCAATCCCCGCCCATGAGGTGCTTTTCCACCAGCGTCACCTTCGCCTTCACCGCGGCGGCGATGTACGCCGCGACCAGACCCGCCGAGCCGGCCCCGATCACGATCAGGTTGCGGTCGTACCTGGACGGCCGCCGCTCCGCCCAGCGCGCGTAGACGCGGCGCGCCTTGACGGCGTCGACCACGCGCTTCGCCGCCAGGGGAAACAGGCCCAGCAGGACGAACGCCAGCCACAGCTCCGGACGCAGGATCCCGGACGCCGACTCGATGCGCGCCAGCTGCGTGCCGGCGTTCACGTAGACCACCGTCCCGGCGAGCATGCCGAGCTGGCTGACCCAGTAGAAGCGCGCGGCGCGGATCGGCGTCACGCCCATCGCCAGGTTGATGGCGAAAAACGGGATCGCCGGGATCAGCCGCAGAGTGAACAGGTAGAAGCCGCCGTCGCGCTCCATGCCGGCGTTGATCGCGCGCAGCTGCGCGCCGAAGCGCCGCTGCACCCAGTCGCGCAGTAGGAAGCGGGAGGCGAGGAACGCCAGCAGCGCGCCGAGCGACGAGGCGAAGGAGACGATGAGCGTTCCCCAGAGCAGGCCGAAGATCGCGCCGCCAATCAGCGTCATCGGCACCGCCCCGGGGAGCGAAAGCCCCGCGACCAGCACGTACAGCAGGAAGTAGGCGGCCACGCACTCGAGCCGGTGCGACGCATAGTAGCCCTGCACGCTCGACAGCTGCTGCCTGAGGTTGTCGAACGTGAGGTAGCGATGCCCGCCGAGGACGAAGAACGCGGCGACCAGCGCCGCCAGCAACCCGAGCAGCGCGAAGCGCGCCGCCTTCATGCCGCGCGTCGCGCCCGCGGCAGCGCGTAGCGGGGCCCGTCGGCGATGCGCGCCCAGTACGAGGCGTGCGCCGCCGAGCCCTCGGGCCACAGCTCGAGGAAGCGCGCCGCCCAGGCCGCGTGGTCGTACGCGACCGGCCGCGCCTCGAGGTGCAGCGCGCCGACGCGCGCCGAGTAGAGCGCTCCGGGCCGAGCCCGCACCGATATCCGCGTCGCGAGGCCGAAGCGGGTGCCGCTGAAATTCGGCATGCCGGCGGCGCCGTTGTTGATGACCGCGCCGGCGCCCTCGAACGCCTGCAGCACCGGGAGGCAGGTATGGCTGCAGGCGTACACCGCGGCGCGCGCCGCGGCCAGCGCCTCGCGCGCGCGCCGCGCGCCGTCCGGCGTCGCGAGCGCCTCCTGCGAGAAGCCCCAGCCGGCGAGCGAGTCGGCGTCGCCGTGCACGATCGCGACGCGCGCGCCGCCGACCTCGGCGACGCGATGCATCGGCAGCGCGCGCAGCGACGCCAGCGCGCCCGGCGCAGCGCGGGCCGCCCCGCGCAGCCGGTCGATGATGCGATTCGAGCGCTCGACCTCGGTGTCGCCGACCCAGTCCGGGTAGCCGCAGCCGCAGCCTGCGCCCTCCACGGGATCGGCGAGTTCGGTCTCGACGTTGCCCCGCATGGCGCAATGCGCCAGCACGGCGCGGTTGATGCGATCGAACTCTTCCGGGTCGGCGTCGAACCAGTGGAAGTCGCCGTTGAGCACCAGCGCCTTGTCCCCGGCCTCGGCCTGGTAGTCCGCGAGCAGCGCGGCGAGCGCGGCGCCGTTGCCGTACAGGCCGCCAGCGACCCAGAGCGTCTCGGCGCGCAGCGTCGCCGGCGCGGCGAGGGCCGACGGGCCGTAGCGGTAGGAAAGCGGGCAGTCCCTGCCGGGCCTGGCGCTCACGGGCGTCGCGTGCATCGGGGCTCCATCCTCCGGTCCGGTACCCTGCGTCGCAAGATACGGCCGGGAAATTACAGCAGGTTCGTTGCCCGGTGCGACTGCTCGTCCATCATCTGCAGCAGCCGGCCGCTGGTCGCGCGCAGGCGCTGCGACAGCATCAGCACCAGCTCCATCAGGATCTTCGCGCCGAGCATCGGCTGCTCGACGATGATGCGCGCCAGGTTCTCGCGGTCGAGCACCGCAACCAGCGTCTGCTCGATCGCGATGCAGGTGGCGAAGCGCGGCTCGCCGTCGATCATCGACATCTCGCCCAGCGTCTTGCCGGCCTCGACCACCGCGATCAGCTGCGGCGTGTTCCAGCGGTCGCGCTTGTGCACCTCGACCTTGCCCTCGATCAGCATCAGCATGAAGTCCCCGCCCTCCCCCTCGCGGATGATCTCGATGCCGGCGGGCGCCTGGTAGACGTCCATGAAGTGCGCCAGCAGCCGCACTTCGGCGGGAGAGAAGTTCTCCAGCAGGTTGCAGCGCGGGATGAGCGCGTGGATCTGGGGCGAGAACTTGGTGGCGTCGCCGAGGTGCTCCAGGTGCGCGAGGTGGGCGGGGCGGTCTGCCATGGCGGCCCGGGCATTCTAGCCGATCACCCACAGCACGGTCGCCGCCCAGCCCGCGACCGAGACCGCGAGCAGCGGATCGCGCAGCAGCTCGACCGCCGGGTCGCCGCCGCCGCCGCGATAGCGCAGGCGGAACAGATAACGCGCGGTGCCGAGCATCACCCAGGGCACCGTCCACACCAGGCCCCGCGTGCCGTGCAGGCGCGCGGTCTGCGGAGCCAGGGTGTACCACGCGTACGCGACGACCATCCCGGCCGCGCACAGCGCGATCGCGCCGTCGAGGAACCGCAGGCTGTAGGCCTGCAGGACGGCGCGGTGCCGAGCGGCGCTCCCGGCGAGCTGCTCGAGCTCGGCACGCCGCTTGGCGAAGCCGAGGAACAGCGTCAGCAGGAAGCCGCAGGCGAGCAGCCATTGCGACGGCGCGATGCCGATGCCGAGCGTTCCGGCGAGCAGGCGCAGCATGAAGCCCGCCGCGATCGCCACGACCTCGAGCACTGCGACGCGCTTGAGGCCTGCGGTATAGGCGGCGCTGAGCGCGAGGTACGCCGCGAGGATCGCGGCGACGCGCCAGCCGGCCCAGGCGCCGATGCACAGCGCCGCGGCTGCGGCGAGCGCGGCGAGCGCGCGCGCCTCGCCGGGCGCCACCGCGCCGCGCGCCACGGGCCGCGCGCGCTTCACCGGGTGATCGCGGTCCTGCGCCGCATCGGCGGCGTCGTTGAGCGCGTAGACCGCGCCCGAGGCGAGGCAGAACGCGAGCGTCGCCGCGAGCGCCGGGTACAGCAGGCCCGGGTCGTGCCAGGCGTGGCCGAACACGAGGCCCACCAGCACGAACGCGTTCTTGACCCACTGGTGCGGTCGCAGCAGTTGCAGGAGCGCGCGCAGCCGCTTCACCGCGGGAAATAGCGGTCGAAGAAGTAGCAGCGCCCGATCGGCAGCCAGGCCGGAATGCGGTAGAAGCGCTCGCGCGCCTCGGCGAGGATGCCGGCGCGATAGGCGGCGTAGTCGAAACCGTCGCCGAGCACCGCGTGGTAGGTGCCGGCCGACAGCGCCAGCGTACGGAACTCCACCTTGCGGAAGTACGGCCGGTAGTCGCGCGGCAGCGGCGTCCCCCGCCGCAGGATCAGGAAGTCCTTGCCGTCGAGCGCGCGCCAGTCGGTGTCGAGGTCTGACTGGCGCGCGTGCGAGTCGCCGGCGCCGAACACCGGTACCGGCCGGCGCTCGGCAAAGGCGAACAGCGCCGCCGCCGCATAGCTGTCGGCAGCGAGCACCCTGCCGCGGGCGAGCGGCGCGGCCGCGGCCAGCAGCTCGGCGGTGCGGCCCGGAAACACGATGCGCCGGTACAGCGCCGTCGCCTTCCACGCCTCGGCCGGCAGCGCCGCGGCGACGCCGATCGCAACCGCGTGCAGCAGCGCGATCGCGGCGAGCACGCCCGCGCTCACGGCCAGCGCGCGCCGCTCGAGCGCCACTGCGACGCTGAGCGCGAGCGCGGGGACGAAAGACTGCAGCCAGTGCAGGCCGATGGTGCGCACCGGGCTGAGCAGCGCGAACACCGCGGCCGGCACCAGCCAGGCGAGGAGGATCGCCCGCCGCACCGGGTCCCCCCGGCCGAGGCGGCTGCGCTCGCGCCAGGCGAACCAGGCGAGCGGCCCGGCAGCGTAGGCCACCGTGGCCAGGTAGAGCGGTGGCGTCGCCCACGAGAACGCCGCGCCTTCGTGCCGGTTGATGGCGTTGAACATGACGTTGCACCAGCAGGCCTCGTAGTTCCAGTACAGGTTCAGCAGCCCCGCCGGCAGGGCGCCGAGGAATACCAGGCCGAAGGCGCGCGCGTCGCGCGCCGAGACCGCCCAGGCGAGGTAGCCGAGGCCCAGCAGCACTGCGAAGTACTTCGAGAGGAACGCGAGGCCGAGCAGCATGCCGGCGGCGAGGAAATGCGCGCCGGAGCGCAGTTGCACCGCGCGCGCGAACACCAGCAGCGAGGCCACGGAGAATACGAGCAGCGGCGTGTCGGTCGTGATCAGCACGTTCCAGACGCTCATCGGGGCGAGCAGCACCGCGAGCGCGGCGAGATCCGCGGTGGCCGCGTCGCGGCCGAACCAGCGGCCGAGCGCCGCGCGCACCAGCAGCGCCGTGATCGCCGGCGCCAGCGTCGCCGGCAGGCGCGCCACCCAGACCGCGTGCGAGAGCGCGACCAGCGGCGCGAGCAGCCAGCCGACCATCGGCGGGTGGTCGTAGTAGCCGAGCGCGGGGTGCCGGCCCCAGAGCACGAAGTAGGCCTCGTCGGCCGTGATCGGCGCCGCCGCGGCGAGCCAGAAGCGGAACGCGAGCGTGAGCGCGAGCGCCGCAAGCAGCCACTGCCGCGGCGTCAGGCTCGGGAGCAGGCGCGCGGCGGGGCTCAAAGACTGCGCGCGAGAAGCGTGAGGCCCGCGATCACGAGCACAGCGTACACTGCTTTCAACACGACGATCGCGGGCACCGCGGCATGCAGCCGGTTGCCGAGCCAGAAGCCCGCGAGCAGCGCCGGCAGCAGCGCGGCGGCCGAGAGCAGCAGCCCGTCCTGCGACAGCAGTCCGGTGGCGCCGAACAGGACCAGGCGCACCACCGAAGACAGCATGATCATGGCAGCGTTGGTGGCGCGCAGCGCCTCCTTGTCGCGCACGCGGCCGCTGTTGTAGATCGCGAACAGCACGCCGCCGGTGCCGAACATCGCCGAGAACGCGCCGCCCGCGAACCCGATCGGCGCGCACCAGGCGCGCGCCAGCTGCGGCGGCTCGCCGCGCCGCGTCAGCCCGTACGCCGCGTAGGCGAGCAGGAACGCTCCCAGCACCGCGAGCAGGCGCTGCTCGGCGGCGCGCAGCAGCAGCGCGAGGCCGAGCGCCATGCCCGCGAGCATGAACGGAGCCAGCCAGCCGACGACGTCGAGGCGGATGCGGCGGCGAAAGCGCGCGCCGAAGGCGAGGAACACCGAGAAGTCGAGCAGCATCATCAGCGGCACCGCGAAGCGCAGCGGGAGGAACTGCGCGAGCAGCGGCAGCGCGATCACCGTGGAGCCGAAGCCGGTGAGGCCGAACACGGCGTACGCCGCGGCGACCACCAGCGCGGCGGCGGCGAGCGTCTCGGGCGTCACCGCCACGGCCGAGGCGCTAGCGCTTCGCTTTCCTGCGCCTCGCCTTCACGGCGGCCGCCAGCCCGTCGAGCAGTTCGGCCGAGTCCTCCCAGCCGAGGCAGGCGTCGGTGATGCTCTGCCCGAACTTGAGCGCCTTGCCCGGCACGAGGTCCTGGCGGCCCTCGACCAGGTTCGACTCGACCATCGCGCCGACGATGCAGCGCGAGCCCCCGGCGACCTGCGCGCCGAGGTCGGCGGCGACATCCTTCTGGCGCTGGAACTGCTTGGCGGCGTTGGCGTGCGAGCAGTCGATCATCAGGCGGCACTCGAGCTTGGATTTCGCCAGCTCGTCGCAGGCCGCCTTGACGCTGGCGGCGTCGTAGTTGGGCTGGCGGCCGCCGCGCAGGATGATGTGGCAGTCCTCGTTGCCGCGCGTCTCGACGATCGAAACCTGGCCGCTCTTGTGCACCGAGAGGAAGTGGTGCTTCTGCCGCGCTGCGAGGATCGCGTCGACGGCGATGCGCACGTTGCCGTCGGTGCCGTTCTTGAACCCGACCGGCGCCGACAGTCCCGAGGCGAGCTCGCGGTGCACCTGCGACTCGGTGGTGCGCGCGCCGATCGCGCCCCACGACACCAGGTCGCCGATGTACTGCGGCGAGATCACGTCGAGGAACTCGCAGCCGGCGGGCATGCCGGTGCGGTTGATGCGCACTAGCAGGTCGCGCGCGATGCGCAATCCCTCGTTGATGCGGAAGCTGCCGTTCAGGTAGGGGTCGTTGATCAGCCCCTTCCAGCCCACCGTGGTGCGCGGCTTCTCGAAGTACACGCGCATCAC
>Ga0335085_10005819_pt1 | contig 19665 bp, 15 predicted proteins | sample Lox_Sample_45_FD_206712 | JGI IMG/M metagenome (GOLD analysis project Ga0335085, IMG submission 206712) | Soil microbial communities from Loxahatchee National Wildlife Refuge, Florida, United States - Lox_Sample_4.5 | ecosystem: Environmental > Terrestrial > Soil > Wetlands | place: USA...
GTGCGCAACCAGCAGCTCAATGCGCTCACCAACAATGCGCGCGGCGCGGCCTCGACCGGCGCCTCCGTCAGCACGAACAGCGAAACGATGGTGCCGCTTTCGGCCTTCGCTTCGTACGGGCCGGGCAATGCGCCGCTGTCGGTGAACCATCAGGGGCCGTTCGTCGCCGGAACCTTCTCGTTCAATCTGGCACCGGGCCAGACTTTGGGAACGGCGGTGGCCGCGATCAACCGCACCATGGCGCAGATCCACGCGCCGATCACGATTCACGGCACCTTTGCCGGCACGGCGCAGATCTTTCTCCAATCGTTGCAGAACGAGCCGCTGCTGATCCTCGCCGCGATCCTCAGCGTCTACATCGTGCTCGGCATTCTCTACGAGAGCTACGTCCATCCGCTGACCATTCTCTCCACCCTGCCTTCGGCCGGTGCCGGCGCCATCCTCGCGCTGATGCTGTTCCGCACCGAGTTCAGCCTCATCGCGCTGATCGGCGTCATCCTGCTCATCGGCATCGTGAAGAAGAACGCCATCATGATGATCGATTTCGCGCTACAGGCGGAGCGCGAAGAAGGCTTGTCGTCGCGCGACGCCATTCACAAAGCGTGCATCCTGCGCTTCCGTCCCATCATGATGACGACGTTCGCCGCGCTCTTCGGCGCCCTGCCGCTCGCGGTCTTCACCGGCAACGGATCGGAGCTGCGCCAGCCGCTCGGCATCTCCATCGTGGGCGGGCTGGTGGTGAGCCAGATCCTCACGCTCTACACGACGCCCGTCGTCTATCTCTATCTCGACCGCTTCCGCCTGCGCTGCCGCCGCGCGTGGCAGCGCTTCTATTTGCGCCGCGTGGGCGAAGAAGGCGCCCCGCCCGCGCCGGCGGAATAGTTCCACCGCAGTTCACAATCCCGCCACGATTGCCTAGCCTAATGCCGCTAGGTCCGAAGGGGGATTCGCCATGATCAGATCCCGTATCGTCAGCATCGCGTTGCCGTTTGCCCTTGCAGGATTTGCGACGGCCGCAAGTGCCGCGACAATCGTGAACGCGAGCCATTTCGGAATCGTGGCGCTGCAGGCGCGCACGGCGGCGAACACGCCTTGGCAGGCCGATCTGCTCAACCAGCGCACTTTGGGTGTGGGAAAATCGGTGACTGTGAATCCGGGCGGCTGTCAGGTGGATCTGCTGGCCACCTTCGATGACGGACACAAGGCGCTCAAGCAGAAGGTGAACGTCTGCGGCAACGCGCCGATCAAGATCAGCGACGCCCCGTAGCCGGCGCCTGCGTCCCCGACAAATCCGATTGCTTCATCCCCGCGGGTTCGTTGCAGCCCGGTGAACCCTTCTGCGTTGACAGGATGCAGATGATGCGGCCATAGGACCCGAGGATATGGTTGCCTGACTGGGCACGCTGTCTCGCCGGATCGAGGCTCGCCGGATCCTTGATGTTGGCGCGCTCCATGCGATCGACCGCATCGTCCATCGCGGCGCGCGCCCTTGAGGACAGCAGCCAGGTCAGCGGCACTTCGACATTCGGCGCATTGCGGAAGCGCAAGGAGACGGCGCACAGCGTGTGATGGCAGCCGACACGATTGTCGGACGCCTGCGTGTCACTCGCCGCGGAGAATTGCTCGATCAGCGCGGTCAATGCGGAAAGATCGCGTGTGGAATATTCCGCCCGCTTGTCGCGCGTATTGAGCAGCGCCCGCAATGGCGACAGCATCTCGTTCCAGGTGCTGTCTTCGTCGATGCGCGATCCATCTTCCTCGCAGCGGGCATATTCCGTGTCGCGCGTGCAGGGCGAGGAGCGCACGACGATGGTGATGAAGACGGCGTTGCGAACTGCCTGCTCCAGGGCCGGATTGGCCGGGTTGCGATAGGCGATCTTCTGGCCGACGAGATTCTGCACGAGGCCCGAGATCAGCCAGGTTCCGGAATTCTCGAAATAGCCGCCATCGACATAATGCCCGACATCCGCAATGCGCCCTGCCGGCGTGAGGTACGGAAAGCGGGCACTCAACATCGCCGCAGTGCTGAGCGGAACGTGATCGTTGTCGAGGCGGTCCTGCAGTGTGACGAGCCGGATGTTGGCGCGCCCCGTTCCCGCGGTCGGGCTGGTGTCATCGATCTCGGCTTGCGCGAAATACGGTGTCGCAAGGCTCTTCACATACGCTGTGGCATACGGAATCGACCGGCCGGTGCCCGCTTCCGTCGTGTTGAGGAAGAGGTGCGGCACGGGCCGGCGCGGCGTGCTCTGGCGATAGAGGTCCGCGACTTCTTCGGCGAGACGTTCGGGATCGCAGGACTTGCAGCCTTGATTGGCGTCGCGCCAGGAATCTTCCAGCGCATATTCGAGCGCTCGGGAGCGGTCGAATTTGTCGATCGGAACCGGCAGCACGCGCTGCAAGGCGTCGGGGAAGAGTGCTGCGCCGACCAGCGGCGACAACAGATCGGTCGCCAGCACCTTGCGCGCCCGGCCGACAAAGTCTCCCGGTCCGCGGCCGGCGAGATTGCACGAGGCCACCGCGTTCTGTGCATGGTCTGCGGCGAGCGACGCAAACACCGCCGCGCCGACGCTGCCGCCCGACACGCTGCTGATCGCGAGCAGATGCTGCGCGAAGCCAGGGCAGCGCTCCTGCAACGCCGAGAGGATGCTGGCCGTGAAATACGCGGCGCGGATGCCGCCGCCTTCCGTCGCGACCAGGAAGATCGGGTAGTGCTCGTAGGCATTCCAGTCGCGGCGGCTTGCGATCCAGTTCGCAAGATCGAGATCCTCACCGTAATCCGTCGCGAGCGGATGCGCGGTCGCCACCGGCACCACGCGCCTCAACTCGTGATTGTCGTTGAGATCGAAACCGGCGAAGGCGATGCCGGCCAGCACGAACATCAGCAGCAGCGGAACGCGCACCATGTGCGAGAGATAGGCGAGCGGGAAGAAGAAGACGGTGGCCGCAAAGCCCCACAGAAGCAGGATTGAAATCGGTCCGACCATCTGCATCGTCTGAACGTGGGTCGTGTCGTAGAACACGATGAAGACGGCGATGGCGGCGATCACCGTCACGCCGAAGAAGTAGCGCCAGGCGCGGTTGAGGCCGGCGATGCGTTCGGCCGCCTTCGACCAGCGCCGGCCGAACGTCGGGTAGCCGTGCGGCGCGTGATTGGGATTCATCCGGCGCGCGCCGATGAGTGCTGCGGCAATCCCGACCAGCACGTAACCGACGACGGTCGACCACAGCCACAGATGATCGGTGCCGCTGCGCGCCGCCGCTGAATTGCGGCCGACCACTTCCGCGGCCAATACCATCGCCACGAGAAAGGCCGTGGCGCGCGGCAGCCAGCGGTGGAAGATGCTGGAGCGTTCGTCGCGCTCGGCAAAATCGGGCGCCACAAGATCGAACACGACGGCAATTGCAAGGCGGGCGGAAAGGCAGGCAGCGAACAGCGCAAAGGCTTCGGCCAGCAGCCGCAGCCAGCTCGCGTCCTCGTAACGCGCGACAACGTTCTCCGCCATGCCCGTGTGGTCCTTCCACACGCCGAGCACGGTGCCGCAGAAGACGATTGCGATCGCAAGCGGCACGATGGCGATGGAGGTTTTCACCAGCATGGATGGCGCTCGCGCCGATCCGGCGCCACGGCTCACCAGCGGCCCCCGGAAGGCGAAGGCGGCAACCGCGCCGGTCGCAATGAAGGCGGCGCCGACGCCGGCTGCCAGCAGACGCTGGTCGTGCGTGGCCAGCGCATGGGCATCGAGCGCAAGCAGCATGAGCGGCACAGAGGCGGCAAGCGCGACGGCAAGCGCACAGAAGCGCGGCAGAACGTGCGCGAGATGACCCGCTGCACCGGGCGTATCCAGCAGATCCGGCGCCACCAGCTCGAACATGGCGTCCAGCGTGAAGCGCAGCGTGCCGCACACGACAAGAAGGGCGGCGCCGGCAAAGACGAACTGCCGCGGCGCATCCATGAGGGCATAGCGCAGCGCCTCGCGCATCGATCCGCCCATCAGGAGATCGAGCAGCGCGGCAATCAGCACGATTGCGACGATCAGCTGAACGCGCGCCAGCAGCAGCACGAAGGACATCGGCTCGAACGTGCGAAGCCACGCCATTTCCGGATTCATCGGCACGTGTCCCCTTCCAGGCGCGCTGGCCGCGCGAAGTTCCGTCAGGCCGCGGCGATCTTTTTCTCGGCGGAGCGGCGCTGCCGCAGCCGCACAAGCAGATAGGCGATGAGGGCCGCTGCGGCGCCGCGCAATCCCGTCTGCCAACCGGCCGGCAGCGCCTGCGCAAGTCCGTGGATGTAAGCGTAGGCCTGGGTGCCGAGATGGCTCCAGTCCGCGGATGTTTGCGGCCACTGGATGTTCGGAAGGCTCGGCGCCGGCAGGCCCATCTTCGGCAGATGCTCGCCCCACACCAGCGCGTCGCGCCCCTCGGTGAAGACGAGCAGCAGCACGCTCAACGCGGCGGCCCATGTCGGACGACTGGCCAGCGCCTTGCTGACAAACGCGCGGCCATCCGCGATCGCCTGGCCCTCGAGATTGGAGACAAGCGTGCCGGAATTGCCCTGCAGCGCTCCGACCACGGCGTTCCACAGATCGTCGTGCTGTTGCTGCTGGCTGTGCTGGATTCGCGCGACGGCCACCTGCACTTCGTGCGTGACGTGCGACTTGATCTGCGCGACGGCATCGGCGGACGCAGGAGCCGGAGCATGATCCGGCGAGGCATGTGTGTGCATGTCGGAAACACTCGGGGTTGGAGCTGACGCCGTCGTATCGTCATCGAGCGACGGCAATTGCGATTGGAAAGCGGCTTGCACGGGCGCCACGGCGGGCATCGGCAGGTCCAGGGTGACCGAAGGCGCTGGCGTGATGACGGAAATGTCCTCCAGCGCCGAGCGCGTCACCGGACCCACCACGCCATCGCTCGAAAGATCGTTGCTCTGCTGGAAGGCGCGCACCGCCGCATCCGTCTCACTGTCGAACACGCTGTCCTCGCCGGCACGGAAGCCGGCACGCACCAGCCGCTCCTGCAGCCAGGCGACGTCGGCGCCGGTCATCGGCGGATCTTTCAGGCGGAGGATGCGCCGCGGCGCGCCGTCGGCCGATACTTTCACCGGTGTCGTCTCGCCCAGCGCAGCCGGCGTGATGCTGAAGCCGCGCACCGCGAGCGGCAGGTCGAGGTTCCAATTGCCGGCATCGATGATCGCCTGGAACGCATCCATGCGATAGACGGTCTTGTGCAGCAGCGGATTGGGATAGGTGGCGAGCCAGTTGCGGCGTTCCTTCACATAGGCCGCCATCCATTTCTTCTCGCCGAGATCGGCCAGTTCGCCGGCATGCTTGCGCGTGAGATCGCGCACATGCGGCCATGATCCATGGACCGTGCTGTCATAGACGATGCCGCAGCCGAGCGGCGTCTGCGCACCGATCGCGGCGGCCGAACGCATGGCCGGATCCCAGTAGACGCGATCGAAGAAGGTATCCTGCACCTCCTGCATCACCGGATCGTCGCCGGCATCCTTGAGCAGCCGGCGGAATGTCGTGTTTGTGTTGAGCGAGGGATCACACGCTTCGAGCAGCGGCAGGTAGGGCTTGAACTGCGCCGACAAGGCGCCGTCGGCGCGCGCCGCATAGTCGTTGATGAGAAGATAGAGATTGCCGCTCGCCAGAGTCGTCTGCGAACGGCCATAGGTGAGCTGGCCGGAATCGCCGCGCATCAGCGTGACGTCGCCGTAGTTCCCGCGAATCGACCCCGTCTCGAAAATATTGACGATGGCCTGTGCTGCCGCCTTTTGCGGCGCCGCCATGGACATGGCGTTCCCCAACAACCCCAACGCCTCAAATTATAGTGGAATTGTGCATCTGCCGGAAGGCGTGACAGTCCTCAGGATTCTTCAGGTTTTCGTGCGCATTGCAGCGGTTTGATGACGGCGCAGTCAGAAATGCGCAACCGCGAAATGCGCCCACGATTGACGGAAATACCCATCTCGCGGATGCTTCCTGCGGCGGGCGGGATCGGCAATTTCGGGAGAACTCTCATGGGCTTGCGCCGCTTGGCCACCTTGCTGGCACTGTCATCCGCCTTCGCCGTAACCTCCGCCAACGCCTGGACATATGGTGACATGCATGGCGCCGATCTTGGCGTCGGCGCCAATCTCAATGGCGCGGTGCCGTTCCCGGCCGACAATGCGTGGAACACCGACATCTCGAAATCGCCGGTCGATCCCAATTCCGACAACCTCATCGCCTCGATCGGACTCTCCACTGGCCTGCATCCAGATTTCGGCGCCGGCTACTACCAGCACGCCATCATCGGCATTCCGTATGTCGTGGTGCCGGACTCGCAGATGTACGTGACGATCCATCTGAAGGCCTACAAGCGCGAGAGCGACAAGGGCCCGTATCCCGTGCCGATGGACGCGCCGATCGAAGGCATGCGCGACGACGGCAAGAAATTTCACGGCGACCGGCATGTGCTCGTCATCGATCGCGACACCAACCGACTCTACGAAATGTTCAATGCCTGGCCGCTGAAGGACGTAAGCTGGAAAGCCGACGCCGGCGCGATCTTCCATCTCGATTCCGATGACGTGCGGCCGACCGCGAAGAAGGGCTGGACCAGCGCCGATGCGGCGGGCCTGCCGATCTTCCCCGGTCTCGTGCGCTACGACGAAGTGGCGACCGGCACGATCCCGCATGCGCTGCGCTTCACCGTGGCGAATTCGCGCGAAGCGTATGTGAAGCCCGCGAACCATTGGGCATCGGACGATCAGAATCCCAATCTGCCGCCCATGGGCATGCGCGTGCGGCTGAAGGCGAGTTACGTCATCCCGTCGAACTTCAGCCCCGAAGTGAAGACCATTCTGCAGGCGATGAAGACCTACGGCATGATGGTCGCCGACAATGGCAGCAACTGGTACATCTCCGGAGCACCGGACGACCGCTGGAACAATGACGACCTCGTCGGCCAGCTGAAGCAGGTGACCGGCTCGAACTTCGAAGTCGTGAAGATGAAGAAGATCGTGACGCCTTAGCGTGTTGGTATTCCCTCTCCCCCTCCGGGGGAGAGGGTTAGGGTGAGGGGGCCATCGGAAGCCGGAAATCAGAAATCAGAATCGCGCGGTACTCGCATCCGCTCTTATTTCTGACATCCATTTTCTGACTTCGCGCCCCCTCACCCCGACCCTCTCCCCACTTCGTGAGCGCGAGGGAGATTCTAAAGCTTCCCGCAATCGAGCTTGCGGCCCACGAGCCGGCAGTGGCGCGCCACAGTGCCATCGCCGCGATATTCGTCTGCGTTCCACGCTGAACCATCGCGCGTCAGCAGCAGCAGTCCAAATCCCGGCAACGACAGGCCCTCGGTGATGGCGGTGCCGCTTAGGTTGACGCCGGAGAGATCGACCGGCGCGGAATCCAGCATGGTGCCGGCGTTGCCCGCCACCAGCTGCGGCGGCGCATCGCGGTAGTTCATCGCCTCGAAACTGTGGATGTGGCCCGACAGCATGAGGCCAATCGTGTCGAGCTCATGCGGCGATTTCAGCGCCGCGATCATCGTGCGGTTGCCGCCGACCGTGAGTCCCAACGGTCCGGAAATCGCGCCCCATAGCGGGCGATGCATGGTGAGCCACGCCGGCCCCTTGGTGAGCTTGGCCAACGAGGCGAACTCCGACGCATAAGTCGGAATGAGATTCGAATCGCCGTATTGATCCGGCGCGTTGGCATCGTCCATCACGATGAGCGACATCGGACCAAGAAGCACGGCGTAGGCCGCGACATGGGCGGCGCACGCTGCACCCGGCGTGAACGACAAGGGACCCAGCAGCCGCAACCAGCCCGCGCCGGCGCGCGAACAATCCTCGTGATTGCCGCGCACGAACACCCATGGCGCGGCCGCGAGCAGCGGTGTTGCAGGCGTGAAGAAATCGGCATTCCAAGTTGGCCAGTTGTCGCCCGACGGCGTTCCGGCGCAGCCCTTGTCGTCCGGCGGACAGGCGTTCTCGCGATAGAGATAGTCGCCAACATGCAGCACGAGATCAGGCTTGAGCTTCGCGGCCTCGTGCGTGGTTTGCGCGAACGGCCACTTCGCGGGATCGTTGCAATCCTGCACGGCGCTGCCCTTGATGCGGCAGCCGGTGTCGCCGATCACCACGATGCGATTGGCCTCGCCACGCCATAGCGGCAACGCTTCGCCGGCCACGCCTGCAGATTTGGCGGACTTCGGAATCGTCGCGCTGCATAGGCGGACATTGAACGCCGGGTCCGGCGTGGCGCGCAGACCCATGGGCGATGTTGCGCCATTGATCGAGATGCTCGGACAGGATGGCGCACTCGTCACGACGCGTGCTTCGACTGTGCCGCCGGGACCGAGCTGCACCCATTTCGAAACGATCGTGTCTGCCGCCATCGCCGGTCGCGCCAGCACGAACGCCGCAAGCGCGAAGGTTGCCAGAGTCGTTTTCATCCGCCTGCTCCTCTCGATCCAATCGCCGACAACAGATCGTTGGCGAAAATGGCCAGCGTGTCGTCACGCGCACCCATGATGACGATGCGGTCGCCCGAGTTCGCGAGCTCCAGCAGTTTAGAGCCGCAATCGGGACGCGTGGCGAGCGCCAGCGCATTGCGTCCCCGCGCGCGGATGCCGCTCACGATGTCTTCGCTGGACACGGACTTGTCCGTCGTGCCGCCGTAGTAGACGGGCTCCGGCATCAGCAGGACATCGCCGGCAGCAAGGTTGCGCGCAAACACGTCGATGAATTCGCTACGCATCTTCTTCAGCGGGCTGAAGCCATGCGGCTGAAACATCAGCAGCAACCGGCCTGGGAACGCGTGCAACGTGGCAAGCGTGGCGGCGATCTTGTCGGGATTGTGCGCGAAATCGTCGATGACGATGATGCCATTCGCCGATCCCACGACTTCCAGCCGGCGGCGGATGCCGGTGAAGCGCGAGAGTGCCCGCGCCGCATTGTCCAGCGGAAGGCCAAGTGCCTTCGCGGTCGCCAGCGCGGCCAGCGCATTCGACACATTGTGCGCCCCGGGAACTCTTAGTTGCACGCTAACTGCATTACCTCCCCCTTGTGGGGAGGTCGGCGAGCCTTTGGGCGAACCGGGTGGGGGGGACGCTTCCCCCAACTTCGCCCCCCACCCGATGTCGCTCGCGTTGCTCGCTCCATCGACCTCCCCACGAGGGGGAGGTGACTCGAGGACTTCAAACGAAATCCCATCCGGCGCAGGAATCAAATTCGACGCAACCAGATCAGCGCGCACATCCGACAGGCTGTAGGTGATGGCCCTCTCGCTCACCAGCGCCGCAGTTTCCGGGTTGTCGAGATTGAGCACGGCGATTTTCGCCTTGCCAACGAAATCCGCGAACAGGGAGCGCAATTCGTCCATCGTCTTGTGGTCGAGTGCGATGTTGTTGACCACCGCGATGGTTGGCGAATAGCGCGCGATCGAGCCGTCGCTTTCGTCCACTTCGCTGACGAACACGCCGCTCCTGCCCACGCGTGCGCTGGCGAACGGAGCATCGGTCGAGACGAAATTCTTCATCACGGCGCCGTTCATGATGGTGGGATCGCGCTCGAGATCGGTCAGCATCCAGCCGATCATGCCGGTGACGGTGGACTTGCCGGACGTGCCAGCGACCCCGATGCTCGTGGGCGCGGCATTGAACAATTGCGCCAGCAGCTCGGCGCGGGTCAGCAATGGCGCGCCAAGCTTCCGCGCCGCCACCACATCGGGCACGGTCTCTTCCACCGCAGCCGAGATCACCACGGTCTGATCGGCGCCAGTCACGCCCGATCCGTCCTGCGGATAGAGCGCGATGCCGTTGGCCTTGAGGTATTCGAACTTCGCGGCCGTGCGACCCTGGTCGAGCGCGCGATCCGAGCCGGCCACGGTCGCGCCGTGGCCGCGTAAAATCAGCGCCAGTGGCAGCATCCCGCTGCCGCCAATGCCGCAGAAGAAGTAAGGATGTGAGATATTCATTGTACGAGGCTATAAGCGTCCAGTCGGTTTGAAGCCAGAAGGCAAAATGTTTCACGCGGAGACGCGGAGCGGTTCCGCCCCTGCGAAGCGGGGGAGGGGGACCATCGAGCGAAGCGAAGATGGTGGAGGGGGCGGAAGCTTCCGCCCCCCTCGTCGCCTGCGGCGACACTCCCCCCGTAAACCGGGGGAGAACCAATGACGACACGAATCGGCATTGTCGCACCCGCTTCCCGCATCGAGCCGGAGACGGCGGAGCGCGTCACCGCACTGGCGCGCGAACTCTACGGCGACCGCGCAGAGCTCGTCTTCCACCCGCAATGCTTCCTGTCGGACAACCATTTCGCCGGCGAGGATTCCGTTCGCGCCGATGCGTTCGTCGAGGTGGCGAACGACCCGGGGTTCGACGCGCTGTGGTGGGCGCGCGGCGGCTATGGCGCCAATCGCATCGCGGAGGCCGTGCTGCCGCGCCTCACCGACTCCGCGCGCGCGAAAACCTATCTCGGCTACAGCGATGCCGGCTTCCTGCTCGCCGTACTCTACAAACACGGCTTCAAAGCGGTGCACGGCCCGGTCGCCGCCGACATCAAGCGCAAGGGCGGCGAATCGGCGGTCACGCGCGCGCTGAAGTTTCTTGTCGAGCGCGATCCTTCCACGCTCGAACCCACCGTGCTGGCCGGCAAACCCGTCGCCGCATTCAACCTTTGCATCCTGTCGCATCTGATCGGCACGGAGATCATGCCCGATCTCACCGGTCACATCGTGATGCTGGAGGATGTGTCGGAAGAGACCTATCGCGTCGACCGCTCGCTGTTTCACATCACCTCGGCGCCAAGCATGCGCAAGATCGCCGGACTCAAATGCGGCCGCTTCAGCGATGTGAAGCCGAACGATCCCGCGTTCGGTTACACGGAAGAAGAGGTGATGCGGCACTGGTGCGAGCGCGCCGGCATCCCGTTCCTCGGCCGCGCCGACATCGGCCACGACATCGACAACAAGATCGTCCCGTTCGGATGCTGGACCGGCTGACGGCTATTTCCCGGCCAGCAGATCGGCCAGCGTGGTGCCGAGTGCGGCGGGATTGGGCGTGACGCGGATGCCTGCGGATTTCATCGCCTCGATCTTGCTCTGCGCGCCGCCCTTGCCGCCTGAAATGATGGCGCCGGCATGGCCCATGCGGCGGCCCGGAGGGGCGGTCAGTCCAGCGATGAAACCGACGGTCGGCTTCTTCGTCTTGGCGCGCTTCAAAAAGTCCGCCGCGTCTTCTTCCGCACTGCCGCCGATCTCGCCGATCATGATGATGGCTTCCGTTTCCGGATCGCCGAGGAAGAGTTCCAGCACATCGATGAACTCAGTGCCCTTCACGGGATCGCCACCGATGCCGACGCAGGTCGACTGTCCGAGCCCAACGGCCGTCGTCTGCGCCACGGCTTCATAGGTGAGCGTGCCGGACCGCGACAGGATGCCCACCTTGCCGCGGCGATGGATGTGTCCCGGCATGATGCCGATCTTGCATTCGCCGGGCGTGATGACGCCCGGACAATTGGGACCGATCAGCCGCGAACGCGACCCGCACAGCGCACGCTTCACCCGCACCATGTCGAGCACGGGAATGCCTTCGGTGATGCAGACGATGAGCGGAATGGCCGCATCGATCGCTTCGAGGATCGCATCAGCCGCGAAGGCCGGCGGCACATAGATCACGCTCGCGTCGCAGTCGGTCGCGGCTTTGGCTTTGCGCACCGTGTCGAACACGGGAAGGTTCAGGTGCGTCGTTCCGCCTTTGCCGGGCGAGGTTCCGCCCACCATCTTCGTGCCGTAGGCAATCGCCTGCTCGGAATGAAACGTGCCCTGGGTGCCGGTGAAGCCCTGGCAGATGACGCGCGTGTTCTTGTCGACGAGAATGGACATCAGTGCCGCTGCATTGTGGACGTGTGTGACAGGCGTAGATCGAGCAGGAGGCGCGCAGCGAGAGCCATTGCTGCGGCAGGCTCCATTCCCGGACTGTAAAGCGTGTACCCCCCATCATTTGGGTCGGCGAGGAAGCCGATTTTGCCAAAGGAACAATAGTCAACGCTATTCTGATTTGCGTCAGCGCCATCCTTCTTGGCGGCCTTTTGCTCGTCGCATGCCCTTTGCCATTGTTCGGACATTCGAGACTGTTGTCTCTCGGTCTCAAGTGCGCCTTGAGCGGCGACTTCGTTTGCGCAGACCTTACTGACCAAGAAATCAACTGCCTGACCGATATCCGGAACGGCTTGCTCAACCATTGGTGCATTGTCGCGAATGCACTTCTCGGTATTGGCATCCAGCGAAGCCTGTGCAGGGTTTGCTGCTGTCAAAATGATCGCAGCATGCGTTGTTGCGCCGGATGCCGCGCCCACAGAAAATGATGCAGCAACGACGATGCCGATCGCTACTATCAGAGTTCGCATCATTGTTTTCCCTTCACAGCCGCGACGATTTTCTGGGCGGCGTCGGCGAGATCGTTGCCGGAGACGATGGGCAGACCGGATGCCGCGAGGATCGCCTTGCCCTGCTCCACATTGGTGCCTTCCAGCCGGACCACCAGCGGCACGGACAGCTTCACTTCGTGCGCGGCCGCGATGATGCCTTCCGCGATGATGTCGCAGCGCATGATGCCGCCGAAAATGTTGACGAGGATGCCCTTCACGTTGGGATCGGACAGGATGATCTTGAACGCCGCGGTCACCTTCTCCTTCGACGCGCCGCCGCCGACATCGAGGAAGTTGGCCGGCTCTTCGCCGTAGAGCTTGATGATGTCCATGGTCGCCATGGCGAGGCCCGCGCCGTTCACCATGCAGCCGATCGATCCGTCGAGCTTCACATAGGAGAGATCGTATTTCGCCGCTTCGCGCTCCATCGGATCTTCTTCGTCGGGATCGCGCAGCGCAGCCACGTCCTTGTGCCGGAACAGCGCATTGTCGTCGAAATTGATCTTGGCATCGAGGCAGACGACCTGGCCCGCCTTCGTCACCACCAGCGGATTGATCTCGAGCAGGCTCATGTCCTTGGCGAGGAATGCGTCGTAGAGCTGTTTGATCAGCGTGCCGCACTGCTTCGCCTGATCGCCATGCAGCTTCAGCGCCGTGGCGATCTCGAGCCCGACATAGGGCGAATAACCGGCGGCGGGATCGACCGTGAAGGTCTGGATCTTCTCCGGCGTCGCTTCCGCCACGGCTTCGATGTCCATGCCGCCTTCGGTCGAAGCAATGAACGCGATGCGAGAGGTGCTGCGATCGACCAGCGCAGAGAGATAAAGCTCGCGCTCGATGGCCGAACCATCCTCGATATAGAGCCGCCGCACCACGCGGCCATGCGCACCCGTCTGGTGCGTCACCAGAGTCGTGCCCAACATGCGCCTGGCTTCGGCGCGCACATCGTCGAGCGACTTCACCACCTTGACGCCGCCGCCCTTGCCGCGGCCGCCGGCATGGATCTGCGCCTTCACCACCCATACCGGTCCGCCGAGCTGCTCGGCGGCCTTGACGGCTTCGTCAACCGAGAAGGCTGGCGTGCCGCGCGGCACCGGAACGCCGAAGCCGCGCAGGACGTCCTTGGCCTGATATTCGTGGATGTTCATGGATGCGGCAAAAGCCCGAGGCGGTTTGGAACGCCTCAGGCTTTAGTGCCGATTCTGCGATGCCGCAAGGCGATCAGTAGCCGCCGCTCGGTCCTACGCCGCCATCCAGCGCCATCCGCGACACATCGGAGCGGGCGCGCATCGCGCTGCGGCCGACGCAGACCTGGCCGCGGTAGGAGAAGAACATGTCGCCCGTGCCATAGCGGCGCAGATTGGTGCGCTCGGTGCAATCCTTCACCGGAAGCGCCGGTGCGCATTTCAGCATGCCGTTCTTGTAGTGGCGCGCCGCTTCGCCCATGGCGCAATCGAGAATCTGGCCATTGCCGTAAGCGCCCGCCATGCCCTGGTCGGACTGCACGACATCGCCGATGACAATCTTCAGATGCGAGCCGGGAATGCAGCGCGCGATCTCGCCCTCATAGGAGGAGTCGATCCAGGTCTCGGGCAGCATGTGGCTGGCCGGGAACTCGCGACCTTCCTCGCTGATGCAGACAGCGCGGACCGCCTTCACGATCGTGGCTTCCTGCATCTCGCAGGTTTCCTCGACCGCGACAGCGCCGATTTCGCCGCCGCCCCGGCTCTCGACCTCGTTGTCGACATAGGCGCCGCCGCCCACCGCGATGGCGCCGGACGCCGCACCCGCGCCGGCGACCGCAATCGAGAAGGAGTTCGACTTCGCGACGACGATGTTCTTGTTGATATTGATGTTCTTATTGAAGTTGAGGTTCTTGTTGATGTTCAGATTTTTGTTGATGTTGATGTTCTTGTTGAAAATCTTGAACCCGCCGCCGCCACCATTATGACAATGCCCGCCGCCACCCCAGCCGCCACCGCCGCCGGTCCAGTGCGTCCAGGCTTGCGCCGGCGCGGTTGCCAACGTCGCCGCCAGGGCAACGCCGGCGAAAAACAGGAGTGGCTTGCTGCTCATCTTGTGTGCTCCTCGCTTCCGGCCACCTTACGGGCGAACCGCGCCCGGCGAACCCGGAAGCTTGACAAATCCTTAACGGTCGGAAGACCCCGTTTCAGGAACCATGCCATTCGCAGGCCAATTGGCAGGCGCGCGGTTGACCCGATTTGGGACAAAAGCAGCGGCGTCATTCCTAACGGCTGCAAATCATGATCCCGATCTCGGACGACAATCCCGCTCGGACGCCGGCTATCGTGAACTGGCTGCTGATCGGCGCCTGCATCATCATCTATCTGTGGGAGCGCACGTTCGGGCGCGACATGAATGCGCTCCTTAATGTGCTGGGCTTCGTTCCGGCCGCTGCCTTCGGATATGCGCCGGCGTTAAGCGCCAGGATCGGCGTGCCGGAATGGGCGACGATCTTCACCTCCATGTTCCTCCATGGCGGCGTGCTGCATGTGCTCGGCAACATGCTTTATCTCTGGATCTTCGGGAACAATGTCGAAGACCAGATGGGGCATGTCCGCTACCTCATCTTCTATCTCCTGTGTGGAGCAGCCGCGGCACTGACCATGGGATTGATCGATCCCGCCTCGCGGCTGCCGATGGTGGGCGCGTCCGGCGCGATCTCAGGGGTCCTGGCCGCCTATGTGCTCTTCTATCCGCGCGCCCGCATCACCGTGGTGATCCCGCTCGGGATCATCTTCTATCCCCTTGCCATCAGCGCGGTCTGGGTGGTCGGACTGTGGTTCGCCATGCAACTGCTGATGGCCGGCCTTTCGACCGCGTCCGAGCCGGGCGTGGCCTGGTGGGCCCATGTCGGAGGATTTGCCGCCGGCCTGGTGCTTACACCGATCCTGAAACGCTCCGATGCCCGGCTGTTCGGCGAGGTCAACCGCGGCCCCTGGGATCGCTGACCGTTTCTGGTACCTGTCGGCTCCCGAACCGCTGGCATGGGTTCTGCTGAATGGCTTTGCAGAAAGAGCTGAAGCGTTCGCGCGCTGGTTCATAGCGAGACAGCTTCGGGGCACAGACATTCAGTTGGGGTATGCGGGCAATGAAACACAGAAACAGTCACTTGCTGGTTGGCTATTGGGATCGTCTGCGAAAGGGGCGCGACGTTCCGGACCAGACAGACGTCGATCCGCGCGCGATCAAGCGCGTCCTCGCCAACGTCTTCATTCTCGAAGCCTCCGATCCCGGACGCCCGCTCTATCGCCTCGCCGGCACGGCGCATTGCGAACAATATGGCGGCGAGCTGAAAGCGACGAGCTTCCTCGCCCGCTGGGAAACCCAAAGCCGCAGCGCCATCGCGCTTCTGCTGCGCCAATCGCTCAGGACTCATCAGCCGGTGTGCATCTCGTCGATCGGCGCGACCGCATCCACCGGGATGGTGCAGATCGAAACCGTGCTCGCACCGGTGACATTCGGCGACGGTGCGCCGACCCGTTTCCTCGGAATTTCCCATATCGTCGGCGACGGAAATTCCCGTAATGGGCAGCCGATTGCCTTCGAGCGGCTGCTGGGATCGCAGTTCGTGTCCGAGCGCGAGCCGGTCGCGCCGCTCGATCTGCCGCCGCCGTCAGTCACACGCTCAAGCCCAACGCGCGCGCCGCATCTGCGCCTCGTGGTGAACCGCGACAAGCCGATAACCGTCCACACGGATATGGATGAGGCGATGCAGTCGCTGATTTCGACGCTCGAACTCGTGCCGATGCCGAAATTCCGGGTGGTCGGCTAGGCGCCCAGCGACTACTGGGGCACAGCCGACGTATCGGTCGTCGGCGCCTCGTTGCGATGGTTCGGCGTATTGGGATGATCGACCGGATCGTTGTGGATGATGCCGCGGTTGAGATCAATCTGCTTCTGCTGTTCCTGCAGATACGGCACTTCGTAGCGTTCGATGTTTGCGACATAGGCGTTGAACGCCTCGTCGTCTTCCGGCAGGCGCTTGTCGCAGCGTGCCGGCGGCAGATGCCGCTCTTCCTGACACCACATGTCGAAATTGGTGCTCTGCACATTGTAGCGCGTGCTGCGGCTTTGCGGATCGGACGGCGCGGGAAGATCCTGCGCGATGGCCGTACTCGCCACAAAAGCGGCGGCGACCGACAAAAGCAAAATGCGGGCTGACTTCATCATGGGACCATATACCCTCGTGCAACGCGCGAGAACGGGACCCGGTCGCTGCTTGCCTCAGAGATGGGAAAGATGCGGCGGAAATACAACGCCGCCATGAAGGTCAGGCTGCCGCTTCGGTAACGTTCGGCCCATCTTCGGCCACCGGCACGGGCATCGCCGCCAATGCCGGGCGGCCGAGGATCATGTCGGCGGCCTTTTCGGCGATCATGATGGTCGGCGCATTCGTGTTGCCGGAGACGAGCGTGGGCATGACCGACGCATCGACCACACGCAGCCCTTCGATCCCATGCACTTTAAGCGTCGGATCAACCACGGACTCCGCATCCGTGCCCATTTTTGCGCTGCCGACCGGGTGATAGATGGTTTCCGCCGTGGCGCGCACGAAGGCGTCGATGTCGATGTCGCTTTGCACATTCGGCCCGGGCATGACTTCGGGGCCGCGATACGGATCGAAGGCATGCTGCGCGAAGATCTCGCGCGCGATCTTCACACCCTGGCGCAGGACACGACGATCCTCTTCGGTCGCGAGATAGTTCGGCTGGATCAGCGGCGCGGCGAGCGGGTCGGCAGACTTCAGTGAGATGTATCCGCGGCTCTCCGGGCGAAGCTGGCACACATGCGCCATGAAGCCGTGGCGGTCGGACTTCTTGCGCGTGTGATCGAACACCAGCGCCGCGATGAAGTGGTATTGCAGATCGGGTGTCTCGATCTCCGGACGGCTCTTGAGGAACGCGCCGGACTCCAGGCCCTGGCTCGTCGCCAGCCCCTTGCGGAACAGCAGATATTGCAGACCGGTCTTTGCGGCGTTGAACGGATTGCTTTGACTGAACAGCGTGATGGGCTGCGTGCATTCGTACTGGATCGAGCAGTCGAGGTGATCCTGCAGATTGCGCCCGACGCCCTTGAGATCGGCTGTGACCGGAATTCCAAACTGTCGCAGCGTGGCGGCGTTGCCGATTCCGGACAGCATCAGGACTTGCGGCGTGTTGACGGCGCCGCCGGCCAGCAGCACTTCGCGATCGGCGCGGACTTCGACGGCCTTGCCCTTCTGCCGATAGGCAACGCCAATGGCGCGGTTCTTCTCGAACAGAATTCGCGTCACATGGGCATGGCTCGCGATGGTCAGATTGGGACGGTTCAGGACCGGCCGCAGATAGGCCGAAGCGGCACTCCAGCGTTTGCCGTCATGGATGGTGAGCTGATACGGCCCGAACCCCTCCTGCGCGTAACCATTGAAGTCCGATGTGCGGCGATGGCCCGCTTCAACGCCAGCCTCGACGAATGCGTTGAACAAGGGATTGGACGATTTGCCGTTGGAAACGCGTAAGGGTCCGTCGCCGCCGTGGAAATCATTGGCGCCGTTCTCGTTTGCCTCGGCCCGCTTGAAATAGGGCAGCACGGACGCCCACGACCAGCCTTCGCAGCCGAGCTGGCGCCAGCGGTCGTAATCGCGGGCATGGCCGCGGATGTAGATCATGCCGTTGATCGAAGATGAGCCGCCCCAGCCGCGGCCGCGCGGCCAGTAGAGCCGGCGATTGTCGAGATGGGATTGCTCCTCCGTCTCGTAATACCAATTGAACGGATTTTCCTTGCCGATCAGTGCAGGAATTCCCGCCGGCATGTGGATCATCGCCGACTTGTCCGGGCCACCCGCTTCGATCAGCAGCACCTTGATGGCGGGGTCGGCTGACAGACGGTTTGCAAGGACACAACCGGCGCTGCCGGCGCCGACAATGACGTAGTCGTATCCGGCGCCTTCGCTCACTGGCTCGGCCCCGTTTGCGTGGTATCGGGCGGCGGTGCCGCGGGCGAAAGAGGTGACTGGGGCGCCTGCGGGGCGGCTTGCGTCTGCTCGACGGGCGTTGTCGGCGCCGCAGGTGGTGGCGGTGCAAGATCCTGCTCGAGCCGCGCCAGCGACATCCTGAGCGATTGCAAACAGGCCGCCGAGGCGCGGTGCAGCCTCTCGGCACGGGCGTTCACCACCCAGCAATCGAAATCGGCTTGTGCGCGCGCGGCATGCGTTGGCGCCTTGTCGCGGCCTTGATCGAGAGCGCGCAACAGTCGGAGGCGCAACCCTTCGGAGCCAAACAAATCGGAGCTCGACGGTTCGGGCAGCACATCGTCGCCGTTTGCGGCCATGATGGCCTTCTGGGCGAAGGTATTGGCGACGTCCGCCACGTCCAAGCTCGTGCTTCCGACATTGATGGACTGATCGACATCGAACGGCGATCCGCTGCGGGGCATTCCGACGTCGCCGAAGGAGCGGGCGAGAAAGGCATAGTTGCTGTAGAGCGCCTGCGAAAACGGACCGCCCAGAGGCCGGACCTGCCCTAATCCACTCAAGGCCGTCGTGCCGATACAGCCGCCAAGGGTGAGCGAGGCAAAAAGGACGAAAGCGCGCGCGGCGTGGCCGGTCATTCAGGACTCCTGAAACTATAAGGAATTTACCAATGCGGTCCGGGGGATAGAAGCATTGCTCTATAGCCCAATGGAGGCGGCTAGGTTAAGGGCAGATTGGCGCATTCCCTAATGTTTCCGCCAAATTGCAGGCGGTAAAATCCACCGCCCGGGGGTCCGCGTAAACCTTCCATTGACCCTTCGCTCGTAAGAATTCAATCGCCGGAACAGTAGGCCGGATAACATAAGTCCGGGGCTAACAATACGCATGACGGTTGATCGGGAAGCATTGCTTGCCAAGGCACAGGCCGACCGGCGGCGCTATCGCAGGGTTCAGGTCGACCTCAAGGGGCGCCTGTTTGTCCCAAGCGAGGAGCGCGACGCGCCCTGCGCAATCAGCGACATGTCGCCCGGCGGCGCACAAATTTCCTGCGAAGAGATGACCCCCCTCGCCGAGACGCCGGTCGTCGTCTACATCGACGGATTCGGACGCTTTGAAGGCGTGGCGGTAAGATCGCCCAGAGGCGAAGGGCTCGAAGGCAAGTTCGGCGTGAAATTCAACTGCACGGCACTGAAGCGGGAGCGCATCGCTGAACAGCTCACCGTATACCTCAACAAGGGCGTGCTCGACACAGCATCCGCGCTGCGCC
>Ga0335085_10005820_pt1 | contig 19663 bp, 17 predicted proteins | sample Lox_Sample_45_FD_206712 | JGI IMG/M metagenome (GOLD analysis project Ga0335085, IMG submission 206712) | Soil microbial communities from Loxahatchee National Wildlife Refuge, Florida, United States - Lox_Sample_4.5 | ecosystem: Environmental > Terrestrial > Soil > Wetlands | place: USA...
TTATATTCGGTGTCCTTCTTCGGCGAAATCTGCACGCACCGTGTCAGCGCCGGCCAGACGCCTTCTACAGGCGGCTCGACCCGAACTGTCTTCGCGCCGGTCACGCCGTAGCAGAGATTCGTCGGCCGGCCCGGCTCGTGAGCCGCGTAAAACGTCAGTATCTTCAGATCGAGCCCGCCGTACGCATCAACCGTTTTCTCCTCCTGCGCCGCGACCCGGTTCGCTTCAGCCTGTTTCTCCTCGCGCGCGCGTTCGTGCCGCGAATAGAAAATCCAGGCATCGTAAACCACGCCGAGGGCGATGAATACTCCCAAAAACGGCAGTATCCGACGGAGCCGCTTCATATCTCCATGCTAACGTCAGGTCTGGTGCGCTACTTCATCACACGCCGCGAACCACCGCTGACGCGTATACTTCTGATCGAAAGCGGCTCGCGCGCGCTGATCGAAAAGCTCATCCCGCATCTGCGTCAGGTCTGGGGCGAAGACGTACCTATCGATCTTGTCACCTGCTATGCCGGCGCTCCGGCAGGGCTGCTGCCCGCGGCCAATATCTATCGCGTAACGGACTATGGCTCACCCGAACGGCGTCGTGAGCTGATCCGCGTGCTGCGCCGGCAGCGCCATTCGATTGCCGGCATCATCTGTTCCGGTGAGCCGATCATGACCAGGTGGAAATGGCTGATCGCCCTGCGCCTGCCGGTGAAAGTTTTCATTGTCAACGAAAACGGCGATTACTTCTGGGTTCACCGTGACTACACATCGAATATCCGCGAGTTCACGCTGGTGCGCCTGGGACTCTCGGGCGCGGGTGCGATTCGCACGATTGGACGGCTGCTCATCTTCCCGTTCAGCGTCCTGTTTCTGCTAATGTATGCTTTCGTCGCACACACGCGGCGCGCGATCAATCTGACGAGACTATGAAACACATTCAGGTATCTCAATGCGGCGGTCCCGAAGCGCTGAAGCTCGTGGATTCGCCGATACCCGCACCCGCCGCCGGTCAGGCGCTTGTGAAAATCACGGCCTCCGGCGTCAATTTCATCGACGTCTATTTCCGCATGGGCCTCTACAAAGCCGATTGCCCTTTCACGCCCGGCAACGAAGGCGCGGGCACGGTGGAATCGGTCGGCCCGGGTGTTACCGTCGTCAAGCCCGGCGACCGGGTTGCCTATGCGATGACGCGCGGCTCGTACGCCGAATATGCGCTCGTCCCTGCGGAGCAGCTCGTGCCGCTGCCAAATGACGTCGATTTCAAAACCGGCGCGGCTGCGATGCTGCAGGGAATGACCGCGCATTATCTGACGCACTCAACGTTCCCGATCAAGGCGGGCGACAAGGCTCTCGTGCACGCAGCGGCCGGAGGCGCGGGCCGCCTCATTGTGCAGATGGCGAAGATGCTCGGCGCGACCGTCTACGGCACGTGTTCCGAGACCAAAGTTGCTATCGCAAAAGAAGCCGGCGTCGATGAAGTTATCGTCTACACGCGCGATGATTTCGCCGCGGAAGTGAAGCGCCTTACCAGCGGGAAAGGCGTCGACGTCGTCTACGATTCGGTCGGCGCCAGCACGTTTCTCAAAGGCCTCGATCTGCTGCGGCCGCGCGGCATGATGGCGCTCTTCGGCCAGTCGAGCGGCTCGGTTGAAAAAATCGATCCCAATATTCTGAACCCGAAGGGGTCGCTTTTCCTTACGCGCCCCAGCCTCGCGCATCACGTGCTCACGCGCGAAGAGCTGCTTTGGCGCTCCGGCGATGTGCTGAAGTGGATCGGCTCCGGAAAACTGAAGCTGCTGATCGACCGCACCTACCCGCTCGCGAACGCCGCCGACGCGCATCGCGATCTTGAAGGCCGCAGGACCACAGGCAAACTGCTGCTCATACCGTAAATGACAGCCGAAGAAAATCGCCGCGCGCGCGCTGCCGAACTGGTCCGCGACAAAAAGCTCGACGCCGTGCTCGTGACGAATCTGCACAACATTCGGTACCTGACCGGCTTCACGGGAAGCAACGGCGCCGTCCTGCTGCGCCGGGACGGCAGCTCCACGCTTTTCACGGATCCGCGCTATACAGTGCAGTCGAAGCAGCAGGCCAGCTGCGCCGTAAAGATCGCTAAAGGCCCGCTCACGAAATCGATTCTGCAGGAGATTGCCGCGAAACGCGTATCGCGCGTCGGATTTGAATCCGACAACATGACCGTTTCCCAGCTGGGCGCGCTGGAAAAAGATCTGCCGGCGCGCACGAAGCTTGAGCCTGCGTCCGGCCTGATCGAACGTCTTCGCGCGGTGAAAGATACCGCCGAGATCGAGAAAATCCGCACGTCCGTGCAATGCAATTCGAACGCGCTCGAGGCGTCACTGAATCGCCTCAGGGCCGGCATGACCGAATCGGAATTCGCTGCCGAGATCGACTATCAGAACCGGAAGCTCGGCGCGGAAGCTCCGTCATTCGACACGATTGTTGCGGCAGGTGAACGCGCTGCTTTGCCGCACGCACAACCCGGCGCGACGACGATCAGAGCCGGCATGCTGCTGATCGACATGGGCGCATTTCGAGATGGCTATGCGAGCGACATGACGCGCATGGTTCACATCGGACCAGCCACCCCGAAGTACAAGCGCGCATACATAGCCGTCCTGGAAGCGCAGCTCGCTGCGGTTGCCACGGTGAGGCCAGGCGTGACGACCAACGCCGTGGATCGCGCCGCGCGGACCGCGCTGAAACGTCATGGGCTCGAAAAGGAGTTTGTCCACTCGACCGGACACGGGCTCGGTCTTGAAATCCACGAACTGCCGCGCATCGGGCGCAGGGACAAGACCAGACTCGAAGCCGGCATGGCGATCACCATCGAGCCAGGCGTGTATATAGAGGGATGGGGCGGCATCCGCATCGAAGACACCGTACTCGTCACGCCGACGGGCTGCGAGATCCTGACCCCGACCACTAAAGAGCTGCGGGAGGTCTGATTACCTGGGCAGCAGGTGCTTCTGAATTTTGCCCATCGCGTTTCGCGGCAGTTTTTCTACTGCGATAAACGCGCGCGGAATCTTGAATGATGCAAGCTTCTCGCGGCAGCGCGCCTCGATCTCCGACATATCGACCGCTGTGCTCATGACTACATACGCCACCGGCACTTCGCCGCGCACTTTATCCTCACGCGCCACCACGGCCGCTTCAGAAATCTCCTCCTGCTCCTGAAGAAACTCCTCAATCTCGCGTGGATAAATATTGAATCCACCCGAAATAATGAGATCGCTCTTGCGGCCGGTCAGAGTGTAATATCCGTCCGGTGAGCGCGTCGAGAGATCGCCGGTTCTGAAATATCCATCTGCGAACGCATCGCGCGTAGCGTCCTCGCGTCGCCAGTAGCCCGCGAAAACATTGGGACCGCGCAGATACAGTTCCCCGATCTCGCTATCCCGCACCGGTTTGAGCTCATGATTGAGCAGGCGCACCGAAACGCCAGGCAATGGAAATCCAACTGTTCCGGGACGCCGCTCGCCTTCGTACGGATTGCTGATGTTCATGATGGTCTCGCTCATCCCGTAGCGTTCGAGAATCGTATGTCCGAACAAATCGCGAAACTCATAGAAGACCTGGGCAGGCAGCGGCGCCGAACCCGACACAAACAGCCGCATGAATCCGCCGACGGTACGCGCGGTGTCCCGATCCCAGTCAAGCAGGCGCACATAAACCGTGGGCACACCGAAGAACAGCGTCGGCCGGAAATCCAGAAACTCCTTGGCTGCGGTCTGATGCTCGAAACGTTCCAGCAGGCGCATGCGGCATCCGCTGACCAGCCAGCAGTGCAGGCCGTTGCCCAGCCCATGCACGTGAAACAGCGGCAACGCCAGCAGGAATCGATCCTCAGAAGAGATCCGCCAGCAAGTCATCAGATTCACCGTGTTCGCGGCGAAGTTGTTGTGGGTCAGCACCGCGCCCTTTGAAGTGCCGGTGGTTCCGGATGTATAGATAATGCCGCACGGCGAGTCGCCGTCAAGTTCGACCACTGGCCGTACGTTCAGCAGCGACGCAGCCTCGCGCGTCAGATCGACGGGCTTCCAGATCGGAATTTGCGTTTTGATATCGGCATCGGTGACGAGCGCCTTCGGCTCGGCATCGGAAAGAATGTGCGAGATCTCGCGATCGCGATAGAGAATGTTGATGGGCACGAAAATCACGCCCAGCTTCACGCACGCCAGGTAAATGTCGATCATCTCGACGCAGTTCACCAGGTACACGCACAGCCGATCGCCTTTCGTGAGGCCCCTTTGAGAAAACAACTGCGCCAGGCGATTGCTGCGCGAATCGACTTCGCCGAAGGTATAGCTCTGGCCCGCGAACTCGAGCGCAACCACGTCGCGCCGCCCTTTGAATGAAAGATCGAACAGATCGGAAAGAGTCATTTATCAGGCTTCCTCGTCACGTTATCATGGGCGTTTCATGCGCATATCACTCGCGCTTTCATTGCTCCTCGTGGGCTGCGGCAGCAAACCGGATTTCACCGTTAAAGTCCTGATCGGCGGCACCACCATCAGCGCACCGGGCGCGGCGCCGATCGAAGATTCCATCATCGTGGTTCAGAAGGGAAAGATCCGCGATGTTGGTCCGCGCAAAAACGTGCCGGTCCCTCAGGCCTCCGATCGCACCGATCTAACGGGCGAATGGGTCGTCCCGGCACAGGGTGCACGCATTGAAGCGGGCGAACCGGCGAATCTGATCGTGCTCAAACACGCTCCGAACGGCGTTCTGCCGGCAAATCCCGCGGATGTCGGGGCACGCCTCGAGGCGGGCGAATGGAAGATGCCGGGCCGTTAAAAACTCTGACAGCTGACGGTGAAACCGCCGACCGGTGTGCTTCGGATTTTGGAGTTCGGCGACCATTGCTGCTGCACCGTCCTTAGAACTGAAAGTACACGAACGGGATCGTCTGGTCGGTCGCGCTGAAGAGTTCAATCACAAGCAGCGCTGCAACGGCCACAGCAGTCCGGACCCACGCCGGCGATTCAGCGAAACGCGACCACACACCGCGATACTCTTCGAGCAGCGCAATAATCAGCGCGACAAGAGCCATGCGCCACTGCCAAAGAGTGATCACCGAATGGCCTGTCGAACTCGATCCCATCTGGCCGAGCACATACCAGGCTGTACCGAATTTTGCCGCGCGGAAGAAAACCCAGCCGATCGTCACCAGGAGAAATGTGACGATAGTCATGGGCAAGCGGGTCCATCCGCTTCGGACTTCCCTGCCCCATATCAGACGTTCGATCGCGAGCAGTGCGCCGTGGAAGCCGCCCCAGATTACGAAATTCCAGCTCGCGCCGTGCCACAATCCGCCAATCAGCATCGTCAGTATCAGATTCAGGTACGTGCGTGCGGGTCCTCTGCGATTGCCGCCAAGCGGGATGTAGATGTAATCGCGCAGCCAGCGCGAGAGCGTCATGTGCCAGCGCCGCCAGAATTCGGTTATGCTCGCGGCCAGATAAGGCCGGCGAAAGTTTTCGGGAAAGTGAAAACCGAACAGCTGCGCGACGCCGATCGCGATGTCAGTGTATCCGGAAAAATCGAAAAAGATCTGCAGCCCGAATGCGATCGTGCCGGTCCACGCAGGCATAAATCCGGGCATCGCACCGGGATTGGCGAAGTAGCTGTCTGCCGCGAGCGCGAACTGATCGGCGAACACTAGCTTTTTCACGTAGCCCGTCAGAATCATCGCGACGCCGCGCTGCCATTCGGGGCCTGTTGGCGGCTTCCAGCTCCAGAGGTTTCCGAAGAACTCGCGCGCGCGAACGATCGGGCCGGCCACCAGCTGCGGGAAGAATGAGACAAACAGCGCATAGTCGATGTAGCTCGTGACAACCGCTTGCTCGCCGCGATAAACATCAACCACATACGAGATGCTCTGGAACGTGTGAAAGCTGATGCCGAGCGGAAGAATGATATCGAGAGGGTGCGCGCCCGGCAGGAAAATGCCGCGCAGAAAATTTGCGTATTTGAACCAGCCGAGCATTCCGATATTTGCCGCAATGCTGATAATGAGCGCGACGCGGCGCGAGGAACCCTGCTTTCGATTGATCCAGAGCGCGGCGAAGTAATCGACTGTGATCAGACTCAGTATGATCGCCACATACTTTGCGCGCCAGGCCATGTAGAAGATCAGACTCGCGGCGAGCAGAAGGTAACGGCGCAGGCTTCGCGGCAGTATGTAGAACAGCGTAAGCACGACAACGAGGAAAACGACGAACGTGAGCGTGGTGAAAAGCATCGTTACTTCACCTCCGTCAGCTCGGCGACACGGCGGCTGAATACGGCACGACCGTCGCGGTTGAGATGATAGCCGTCGAAAAACAGTTCGGGCGTCTCCAGGTCTTCGAACGTTGCGCGCGGCAACGCGGCGACACGCGGACGTCTGAGCGCGGATGAGAGAAAACGCGGCGGCGTTGGATTCTCAGGAATGTGCAGTGGCGCGCGAGGCAGCTGCAGAAAGATAATGCGCGCCGGCGAGTTCTTATACAGATCGAGAATCCTGCCCAGCCACAGCTTCCGATACGCAGTCGTCTCACCGGTGTCAGGCGCAGGATCCGGCGTTACGGTCGCGCGAATGGTGTCACGCTGTTCAACATCGACGCCCGGCGGGAAATGAATCTCATGCGTCCTCAAATCCGCGGAGAGGCCTTCCAGATTGGTGTCGCGGCCCCCGTAGCCGTTGATGTATTCGAGGCCGAGTTCGTGAAACTGTTTCGAACGCTGTCGGCGCAAAGCAACGTTGGCGAGGAAATGCTGCAAATCGCTGCGCAGCGGAATCCCCTTCAGCACGCATCCCGCGAGGGCTTTGCCGCGAGCTGCGAAGGCGCTCATGGAGAACGCAAAACCCGGACAATCCGCGAGCCGCAGCCGCGCTATCGCAAAATTCAGATCGGTAGCACGATCCGCGACAGGCGGATCGCCGTCCTCGTCGGAGTAATGATCCATCGCGATAACGATGGCCGCGAAGCGCCTCCGCGTCGGATCGGCGTCTCGAAGTTCGTAATACCAGACACGCGGGGTTGTGCCCGCAATGCCGAAATTCCAGAAATGGGTCCGGCCTCCCGCCGCCTCATCCGCCGCCCGGGCAGAAAATCCTTCACCGACGCGGGAGTCGCCGACTACCAGAACTTCGGGCGCATTTCCGGGCGGATGATGCTTCAGCCAGTAAAGGTAATCCTCTACAATCCCGGCTGACGACTGCGGCTCGAGGTAATTCGCATACCAGCCTGTGCGAAAGATCAGGCCCTCGACGACCAGGAAGGCGAAGAGGGTGAGAACGGTCCAGAGAAGCACCCGAGGCAGAGCGCTTTTGGAGCGTGTCAGCTCGGCGGCAGGCTGCAAGCCTGGCCCCACCTCAGATCTCCATGATGACCGGCATAATCATGGGCCGACGTTCGGCGTGTTTATGGATGTAGCGCTTCAGATCGGCGCGAATTTTTTCTTTGACGACGCCGGCATCCATCTTTTCTTCTTCGCTCGAAGCTTCGAGCGTTTTCTCCACCACATCGCGCGCTGCCTGCATGAATTCAGCGTCGCTCTCAAGACCGAAGCCGCGGCTCACCAACTCCGGCCGGCCTTCCAGACGGCCAGTGTGTTTGTTGATCGCGATGATGGGGAGCACGATTCCGTCTTCTGAGATCAGACGCCGATCGCGAATGACCATATCGCCGACAACTTCTCCCACAGCGCCCGAGTCGATACAGATGCGGCCGACGGTGACGCGTCCGGATTTCCGCGCGCCCTGAGAATCCAGTTCGAGCACGTCGCCCGTTTCGAGGACGAATGTTTCTTCGAGTCCGACGTTGCGAAGGTGGTCGGCCAGTCGCGCATGCTTCGCCAGCTGACGATACTCGCCGTGCACCGGCACGAAGTAGCGGGGGCGCACCAGATTGAGCACCAGCCGCAGTTCCTCGCTCGATCCGTGTCCGGAAACGTGCAGGGGCGGATTCATGCTGCCATATAGGACGTCCGCGCCGCGCTTGCTGAGGTGATCGATCATGCGAAAGATCGTCTTCTCATTACCGGGAATGATGCGCGAGCTGAGCACCACCATGTCGCCCGGAGTGATCGAAACGTGCTTGTGATTGTCGACGGCGACGCGCGACAGCGCTGACATCGGCTCGCCCTGCGTGCCCGAAATAACCACAGTGACTTTGGACGGCCTGGCCTGCATCACGTCCTGGGGGCGCATGAGAATGCCGTCGGGAATTTCGAGGAAACCGTGGTTATGCGCAATTTCAGTGACGGCGATCATGCTGCGGCCGACAAGGGCGACTTTGCGGCCGAATTCTTCGGAAAGATCGATGATCTGCTGCAGCCGGTGAATCGAGGAACTGAAGCACGAGACGAAAAGGCGGTTCTCGGCGCGATTGAAAATGTCTTCGAGACGGGGGCGAACGCCGCGCTCGGAATCCGAGTATCCGGGCCGGTCGGAGTTGGTTGAATCGGAGAGCAGCAGCAGCACGCCGCGCTTGCCGTAATCGGCCAGCGTGTGCAGATCGAACAGCTCGTTGTCGGTGGGCGTGGGGTCGACTTTGAAATCGCCCGTGTGGATCACGACTCCAACCGGGGTAGTGATGGCCAGCGCGACGCAGCTTACGATCGAGTGCGTCACGTGGATGAACTCGACTTTGAACGGACCGATTTCAACGATATCCTTCGGCTTGACAGGCCGCAGATCAGGCTCCTGGTCAAGCGCGTACTCCTCGATCCTGCGTTCGACGAGCGACAGCGTAAACGCCGTGGCGTAGACGGGCACGTTGAACTCGTCGAGAAAGAACGCGACGGCGCCGATGTGATCTTCGTGGCCATGCGTGAGGAGAAGAGCGCGGACGTGCTCGCGGTTTTCCTTCAGGAACGTGAGATCCGGAGTGACGATGTCGACACCGAGCAGTTCGGCTTCGGGGAACATCATGCCGGCATCGATCACGACGATGTCGTCGCCGTAGCGCAGCGCCATCATGTGCATCCCGAACTCTCCGAGTCCTCCGAGCGGGATGACCTGCAGTTTTTTGTCTGTCATTCAGTTATTGAACGTAATCAGATTCTACCGTTGCGTCTTCGGGGGAGCGGTGAGTCCGCGTTCGCAAGGGGTTTTTGGGTATTGGGGATTAGGTTTTGGATTACGTCGAATGGTGGTTCGGGCACACTTTGGCTTACGCATTCGGGCGGGTGTATACTCGCCACGAAGCTTCGCAGTCAAAGGAGTGACTTATGGACTCGAAGAAAGCGAATCGGCGTAAATTCCTGAGGAATACAGCGCTGGCCGGGCTGGCGGGAAGTGCAGTCGATGCAACTGCGCAGACCCCGGGAATGCCGGAAAAGAAAATAGACGAACTGATCGCCTATGGAGAACGCTCGCACTTCGTCACGTCGGTCCGGGTGCCGGTGGCGGAGAGGCATTCGCCGGATGAATTCGGACTGACCTTTCACGTTCTGACGCCGCTGCAGGATTCATCGGGCATCATCACGCCGTCGTCCCTCTTCTACACGGCGACGCACCGCGGCTCCTATGTACCCGACATCGATCCCAAAGAACATCGCCTGTTGATCCACGGGATGGTGGACCGGCCGCTCATTTTCACAATGGATGAACTGAAGCGGCTGCCGTATGTTTCGCGCATTCACTTTATCGAGTGCCTGGGAAACCGGGCTCGTCCGACGCACAAGACGGTGCAGGAAACGCATGGTCTGACAAGCTGCGCGGAGTGGACCGGCGTGCCCCTGCCGCTGCTGCTCAAAGAAGCGGGCGTGCAGAAGGGCGCGTCATGGATCGTGGCGGAAGGCGCGGAGGAAGTGAAGGGCGCGTCCAGTATTCCGCTGGCTAAAGCGCTGGACGACTGTGTGGTCTGTTACGCCATGAACGGCGAGCCGCTGCGGCCGCAGCAGGGCTTTCCGCTGCGCCTGATGGTGCCGGGCTTCGAAGGCATTTATCAGATCAAGTATCTGCGGCGCATCAAAGTGGTCGATCGCTATTACATGACGTATGACGACTACGGGCACATCAATCCCGATCCGAAGGTGGCGGCGCTGACGCACGAGATCGGTCCGAAGTCGGTCATCACGTTCCCTTCGGCGGGCCAGAAGCTTTCCGGGGCGGGTTTCTACGAAATCTCGGGCCTCGCCTGGTCGGGAGCGGGCGCGATCAGGAGAGTTGAGGTGTCGACGGACGGCGGACGAAGCTGGAAGACGGCGGACCTCCGCTCACCGGCACTTCCGATGGCGCACACCAGATTCGGCCTGAACTGGAACTGGGACGGGAAAGAATGCACGCTGATGTCGCGCTGCACGGACGAACTGGGTACAGTGCAGCCGACGCGGGCCGAAGTCGCGAAATACTGGAATCAAACTCCGGACAGCAATTTCCGCGTGCCGGGAGCGGACAACAGCGTGCAGCCCTGGAGAGTGGCTGCGGACGGGAGCGTGCACAATGGACTGGCGTAAGGCTGCTGTGGCGATGGCTCTGTGCGGAACCGGCGTGATTGCTTTGGCGCAATCGCCGACGTATGGTGTCGGACGCGCGCCGACGCAGGCGGAGATTCGCGCATGGGACATCGCCATCAGCCCGACCGGAAAAGAACTGCCGCAGGGACATGGCACAGCGAAGGAAGGCGCTGCGCTTTTTGTCAGCAAAGGCTGCGGCGGATGCCATGGAGCAGCCGGCAACGGAGGGCAGGCTCCGACGTTAATCAAGAGCGACGGAGAGCACCATACAATGGCGACCACTTGTCTGGCGCCGTGCGTGAACGATTCAAACGCCATGGCGGTTCACTCGCCGTTTGCGACCACCATCTGGGATTACATCAATCGCGGCATGCCGCTCGGGAAGGAAGGATCGCTCAAGCCGGATGAAGTGTATGCCCTCACGGCTTACATTCTGTATAAGAACAAAGTGATTAAAGAGGACGAGGTGCTGAGTGCCGAGAGCCTTCCGAAAGTGAAAATGCCGAACAGCGGCGGATTCGGATTACCTCCGGCATGGAAACATGGAGAACCGAGGCTGCAGGGTTACCCTTGAGAGCTGAGGCAGCTGAACAAGGGGACAGAGAGAACTGCCCCCTTGTTCAGGGCTTAATTCAGGAGGGACTTTCGATGAAAGCCTCGCCGGTCCGCCTGACGGGTGGGCGGCCAGGTACCCTGGTCGCTGGCGAATAGTTCCACCCACTTCAGCGAATCGATGTAGCACTGCCGCAGCTGGTCGTTGGTAAGAAGAAGACGGTCCGCGGCGGCCCGGACACATTCGAAATCCGAGACTTCGTAGGCCTTGACGATCTTGAGAGCCAGGGAGAGCGGGTCGTCCGGATGGCTTGTCCCGAGGAGGGCGTCGCGAATGTGGTCGCCGATCTTCAGTTCGTCCAGGATTTCGCGCAGGGGCTTCTCCATGATCGCGTCCAGCAGCGAAAACATGCCGGCCATGAACGGGTCAGACTCACCCGTATACATTCTGGACTGATTGACGAGGGCTTCACAAAAGCGGCCGCGCGTCAAAACCTGGGCGACCAGAACGGGCGGCCGGTTCTGCACGAGAACCCGCAGGCTGGCCATGGAGACCCACTTGCGGGTCTGGTCGGCGCCCAGCATGAGAAGAGCGCGGCGCACAGATTCGATCGGGGTGAGCCAGGCGAATGTAGCCGAGTTCAGATAATTCAGCAGCGCATGAGAGAGAGCAACGTCGTGGCGAATGGCCTGCTCGATCGCGTTCAGGTCCATCTCCTGGCTCTGGACGAGCTTCAGAAGGCGCATGCTGCTCAGGCCGGACGCGGGAAGCTTGGCTGTGCGCTGCACGGCGGGACTGATGAAGAACGGTCCCTGAAAAAAATCGCAGCCAAGGCGGCTGGCATCGCGGAACTGCGAGTCAGTGCGGATATTTCTGGCCAGCATACGCAGGTTCAGCGTATGGTACCGGCGAACCAGACTGGCCTGATCTTCCGGAGAGGCCTCCTCAAAATCGATCTTGAGTATGTCGATGAATGGCGAAAAAGCCTCCGTGCGATCGTCATCGCGCGAGGTTTCGAGGGTCACGGCGTATCCCTGCTCCTGAAGCGTGCGGCAGCAGGGGAGTATCGAGTCGTCCGGCTGGACGGAATTTCCGATTTCCACCACGAGCTTGTGGGGCGGCAACAGAGAAGCCCAATCCCTAACATTGGTTATCAGACTGAAGTCCATCAGGGCGGGCTTACCGCCCAACAGCTGATCGGCGCATCCTCCGAGCACTTCGCTTGCGAATAAGTCCGATGCCGCATACGGATGAACGTGGGGATCGTTCACATCGCCCGAGCGCATCAGAACCTCATAGGCGGCTATATTCCATCCGCGATCAAGAACGGGTTCGCGAGTCAGATAGTATGCCATGGGTCGCTCATCGGCTGAAAAAATCAAAATTTCTAAAAAATGTCGCGAATTGGGACGGAACCATCGCTCGTTATACTCTCTGTCGATGACTGCGGATGTGCAGTGGAGCGCGGCGTGACCCAAAAGCCGGCCGGCCAGGCGCTGTTTGAGGCGCATATCGGGCTGCTGCGGCAGTTTCTGGCGCATCGCGAAGAGATCGTGGAGCGTATTGAGGCTCTTCTGAATGCCCAGCGAAAGCCCGCCCCGCACCTGCAGACCCGGCTTCTGCCGGCGCTCCGGTTCGAGGATTGTTTCTTTGAACACACCGCGATCGGCGGACGCGAGGCGCTGAAGGGCCAGCTCGAAGAAGCATATCGGGCCGCGGGATTCACACCTCGCGAGGTGCATCATGTGTACAACGACCTGACCCATCCGGTGGAGTTGATGGTGCGCGGCCTTCATTGCTGGCAGCAGACTCGCTGGCCCGGACGCAGCGGACGGCAGCATTATGCGCACACGCTGTTCAACCTTTATCTGCTTCGATGTCTCGCGCTGGTGAGCCTGCGGATCTGGGATGAGGACCCGGGCAGAGCGGGCGAGAGCTTGGTGGAAATTCAAGGCGTGCTCGATCAGCTGCGGAAAAGCTCACCGCCGGACCAGCCGGCGTTCGTGCGCGATGCGCGCTGGCTGGTTCCGCTGGCGCAGAGCCTGATTACTGATGAATTAACCCCGTACCTCGAAGTCGCGCGACTCGTGGCGGGGACGCTTCCAAAAGAGGACGCGCTCGAAATTCAGCGGGCGCAGGTGCGAATGCTGGGCGGGCATCTGACCTCGCAGATTCGCCACTACAGCACAAGGGATGGCGTGCCGATCGGCGATCCGAGCATCGTGGTGCGCACGCGCACTTCCAACGCGCTCGATTTCGCGTTGCTCATTCAGGGGCTGGTGGAACTGCTGCACGCCTACGAACGCGCACTCGCGAGCGGCGATGAGCGAATGCGGCTCGACATGGCGGGCGCGATCTGTCAGGGCATCTCTGCCGATCCGGAGCTGTTCGTGAACCGCATCGAGCTGTTGAGCGCTTACAGCATGATGGAGGACGTGTTGATTGCACGGGATGGCGAGGGCACTCCCGGTTATTCGCCGCTGGGCGAGCGGCATGTGCGGCTGGTCAAAGAATATGGTGCACTGATGGAGCGGCTGACCGCTCCGCTGCGGGACGATGTTCCGCGTTTCAGGCCGGTGGACGGCCGGTTTTCGCCGTGCGGCGTTGTGTTTGGGATTCCGTCCAATCTGGTCGAGCACATGGCGCTGAAGACGCTGGAGCACGATGCCGAAACGCGCTTCAGCCTGGAAGACGTTTTCGACGACAGAGACCACAGCGCGGCGAAGCTCGCCTGGGTGAACGGCTGGCGCAAATTGCCGCACATCGATCCCGAGGTGCAGCGGCTGTATGCGTATCCGCAGCAGTTCGCGGAGGAGATTTACGAGCGTGTCGAGAGTGAGCTCCGGCGAGATAGCGTTCCTGCGATCGGGCATCTGTATATTGCGACAGCGGACGACAAGGCGGACGCGCCGATTCCGGAGCTGCCGGCCAAATACCTTTTGAGCACGGACGCACAGAGCTTGGCGCAACTGCTGCGCGACCGGCAGGAAGCGCATTTCCTTGTCAGCTACAAAACTGCGGGCGGCTGGATTGCCCTTCGGAAGGATTTGCTCACCGAGGTCCTGGGAGCCGGGCGCGATGCCGGAATCGGCGGCTTGCCGGTTGAGGCCGCGCAGGTGCTGCAGCTCATGTGCGGCGATCTGGTGAAAACTCTCCGCTGAACGGCAGGCACGAGATCGTTCACGGCAAGCGCGTGTTAAACTGAGAGTGCCTTTTGAAAGTCCCGCCGGAGTTTGGCTATCCTGACCTGCCTCGTTCGTGCCCGCACAATTGAAAGACAGAAAGAGTAAATAGTGAAGAATATTTTTGTAGGCAACCTGGATTTTGCCGCTACCGATGCGTCCGTCCGGGCCATTTTCGAGCCGTATGGAGCAGTTGACCGCGTGAGTGTGGTGACCGATCGCGACACCGGCCGCTCGCGCGGCTTTGCGTTCGTCGAAATGAGCAACCCCGAGGAAGCGGACCGGGCAATCGCCAGTCTGAACGGCGCGGATTTCGAAGGGCGCACGCTGAACGTCAACGAGGCCCGTCCCAAGGGCCAGGGTGGTGGCGGCAGCCGGGGATTCGGCGGCGGCGGCGGGCGCGGAAACGGCGGCGGTGGTTTCAGCCGTCAGCGGCGCGAGCCACGCTGGTAAGCAGTGCGTTTCTGAAGCACGTCGGGCTTTGCCCGATTCGGCGCTGCATCAATTGTCTGAAGGCTTCTGGTTCAGCTTGTCGATGACGATGACCGGCACGATCTTCTTCTTCGTTTCGAGCTTGAGACCGAGCTGTTTTTCGAGCGACTCGAAAACGGTGTAGCCGCCCACGGGATCGGATGCGGCCGGTGCAACGCCGGGGCCCTGATCGCCGCCCCGCCCGGGGGCGTTGAGCAGCAATTGTGGCAACGGATTAAACGAAAAATTGAAATCCCAGCCGCCCGCGAGTCCGGTGGCATCATCCACCGGCGCATTGATCGTGGGCACATTCTGCAGGCGCTCGGCGAACAGAGCCATTGACGCATTCTGGCAGTTCAGCACCATTTCGGCCGGCCCGCGGTTCGGGCCCGGGGGCGCATTCCTGCAGTAAATCCTGCTATTCGGGTCCGCCTTCTTCAGCTTCGGCTTCGCGGCAACCAGCGAATACGCGGTGCCGGTGCGCTCCTCCGTGTGCCACACGAGTCCGAAGCGGTCTTTGAGGAGTGATCGAATCAGCGGCGCGAGAAGCTCCGGATCCGCGCCGGTCGGACTGTTCCCGGAAGGATAGTCGCCTACTTTCGCGGTAATCGAGACGCGCACCGAATCCACCCAATTCGGCATGCCCACGATCTGGTCGTTCCTTACATCAAACGCGTTACGCAGCAGGAAGCCCAGGGGCGCACCATTGATCACGAACCTGCCTCCGGGCTGGATGCGCATACCCAGAAACAACGGCATTCCAGGTGCGGCGTTCGGATCGGTGATCTTGACATCCGCCACTTCGAACTCCGCCGGCCTGGCGATGTCCGGCAGCACTTCTTTCAGGTTCGGAGGATTGTCGGTGGGTTTCCGCAGGACGCTTTCGACCACAACCACTTTCATCGGAACGGGAACTTCTTCGAGCTTCAGTCCGAGCTGTTTCTCGATCGCGTCGGTTACGGTAATCTGCTCACCGGTATTCGGCCCGATCAAAGGCAGCGACCACTTCACGTCAAAGTTCCATTTGCCCGGGAGATTGGTCAGATCGCGCACGGCCTGGTCGAAGAAATTCAGTGTCAGCCGGACGCCGGCCATAGTGCCCAGCCCCGCCGCAAAGTCGGCCATCGTCACGTTGCGGCAAGAATACTGGACCATGTTGCCCGGCCCGAGATTGATTACCCGGGTCGTGCCGTCCGGGTTGCCCTGAAAAAGCTTTGGCCCCTGCGGGTCGTCGCCGCCGGCTTGGTTCGCCATTTTGCAACCGCTCTCGCCCTTGCCATCGGCTTCCTTAAGCCGCGGATTCTTCCCGGCGCTCAGCGCCCAGGCGGGAAAAGGCCGCGTCTCCTCACGCGCCACCAGTTTGAAGCGTTGCTCCAGCAGCGCCTTCATCAGAGGACCCTGTTTCTCGAGCGCCGGATCATCGGGAACTTTGGCGATCACGTCATAGCGATCCAGTTCCAGCCAGTTCGGCCCGCCCAGTATTTTGCCGCCGTCAATGGCGAAGGCGCCGCTTAGCAGGTTCAGCATGGTGGCTTTGCGGATTTCCAGCCGGCCATGGTTTACCGGCACGATGACCATGTTGTCGTTATTGCTCCTGGCGCTCGGGTGGATGTCCGCGATTACCATCCCGGGCACGTCAGAGGATTGCGCGAATAAGGCGCCGCCAAAAAGCAGAATCACCCCGGGTCGCGTAAAAGCTCTCATAGGTTGGCCTTTCCGATTTTCTTCCGGAATTCCGAACTGCAGGGGTCTCTGAGTAAAGCATGACGCAGAGTGGCGCTGAGATGTTGCGTTAAAAGTGCGGAGCGAGGACGATTATTTATCACGAAATCTGTAGTATGTATCTAAATCCGGCGAGCGACTGCGGGGCGATGTCGTCGCGGCATGCTCTTAGTCCGGCTGTTTGCGATCAGAAATCGGCAATCGAAATGCTGATGCTGACGCGCGCGATCCCCGTGAAATTGCGCGCGCGTTTCCCCGGAGCGAAATGTAGTAACCTGGAACGAAAGCACTTTCTTTGAACGGCCGCAGGGAGATGCCGGCCGTTTTGTTGGCGCAGTTTTCAGCATCTTCCTGAAATGCGACAGCAGTCATTGTGACGGAGGGTCACAGGATGAGACGGGTCGCCACAGACCGGGATCAGCAAGAAGGTTCCCGCAGCGTTCCTCAAAAGGAGATCCCATGAGAAAGCTGTTGCTAAGTTCGTTCGTGCTTATTCTGGCGCAGGGCGGAGTTCTGTTCGGCGAGACTTTTACCGGTACGTGGCAGGGCGCACTCAAGGTGCCGCAGGCGCCGAACGGCGAACTGCGAATCGTGGTCAAAATTTCGACAACGGACGCGGACAAGCTGTCCGCAGAGTTTTACAGCATCGATCAGGGCGGGCAGCCGTTTCCGGCGTCGTCGGTGACGGCAAGCGGTTCGAACCTGAAGCTGAGCGTGACGCCGTTAAACGGCACGTACGAAGGCAAACTCAGCGCAGATGGAAAAACGATCGCCGGCACGTGGTCGCAGGGACAGACCATGCCGTTGACGCTGACTCGCGCCACGCCGGAAACAGCGCGGACGATTCCGACACCGCCCCCGCCGCCGGTGCGAATGTCCGGAAACGCAGAGCCAGGCGTTGAAGTGGCAACGATCAAGCCGAGCCAGCCAGGCAGGCCGGGCAAGCTGTTTACGGTGAGAGGACAGGAGGTCGTGACAATCAACACGACGCTGAGCGATCTCATGACAATGGCGTACGGCATCCATACCAAACAGATCAGCGGCGCTCCATCGTGGGCAGAATCGGAGAAATACGATCTGACGGTGAAGCCGGATGTGCCCGGACAGCCCAACGTGGCGCAGATCAAGGTCCTCATTCAGAAGCTGCTGGCCGAACGCTTTGAGCTCAAATTTCACAAAGAGAAGCAGGACCTCTCGGTTTACGCGATCACCGTATTGAAAGGCGGTTCGAAGCTTACGAAAAGCCAGGCGGATCCGAACGGACTCCCGGGACTGTTTTTCGGACCGGGACAGCCGGGGATTGCCTTTCGAGTCACGAATGCAACCCTCGCTGAGGTCGCCAGCACGTTGCAGGGCTCGATTCTGGACAAGCCGGTCGTCGATCAGACCGGGCTGACCGACAAATACGATTTCACGCTGAAGTTCACGCCCGATCCGGGTCAAATGACGGCGTTCGGCCCGCAGGCCCCGGCAACAGACAATCCCGATGCGCCTCCCGACCTCTTTGGCGCGTTCGAGCGGCAGCTGGGATTGAAGCTCAGTTCCACGAAGGCCCCGGCGGACGTTTTCGTGATCGACAAGGTGGAAAAGCCTTCAGAGAACTGAAACAATCCTGACGCCACCAGCGCAGCGTTCAGCGCCAGCCGAGCGCAGGCGCTACGGTGGTCAGAATCGCCTCCATCACGTGAGCGTTGTAGGAGATGCCGAGTTGGTTGGGAACGGTCAGCAAAAGCGTATCGGCCTCGGCGATCGCCTCATCTTTTTTGAGCTGTTCAATCAGCACATCCGGCTCGGCGGCATAGCTGCGGCCGAAAATCGCGCGCGTGTTTTCGTCAAGAAAACCGATCTGATCGCCTTCGTGGCCGCTGTGTCCGAAATAATGACGATCGCGGTCGTTGATCAGGGCGAAGATACTCCGGCTGACGGAGACGCGCGGAACGCGTGTGTGGCCGGCTTCCTTCCAGGCTTCACGAAAAGCGCGAATCTGGGCGGCCTGCTGAATGTGGAATGCCTCCCCGGTCTCGTCGAACTTGAGGGTGGAGCTCTGCATATTCATGCCCAGCCTCGCGGCCCAGGCGGCAGTTGCATTGGTGGCCGCTCCCCACCAGATGCGATCGCGCAGACTTTCGGAGAAGGGCTCAAGGCGAAGCAGTCCGGGCGGATTGGGAAACATCGGGCGCGGGTTGGGCTGAGCAAAGCCGTTGCCTCGCAGCAAGTCGAGAAACGTTTCGGCATGGCGGCGCGCCATGGCTGCATCATCCTCGCCATCCGCGGGACGATTGCCAAACCAGCGCCAGCCGTCGATCACCTGCTCGGGAGAACCGCGGCTGATGCCCAGTTGCAGCCGGCCAGCGGCGATGAGATCGGCGGCGCCTGCGTCCTCTGCCATATAGTGAGGGTTCTCATAGCGCATATCGATGACTGCGGTGCCGATCTCGATCGTGCGGGTCTTCGCGCCGACTGCAGCCAGCAGTGGGAACGGTGAGGACAATTGCCGCGCGAAATGGTGAACCCGAAAGTAAGCGCCATCCATTCCAAGGCGCTCTGCCTCGACTGCGAGATCGATGGACTGCAGCAGCGCGTCGGCAGCCGACCGCGTTCCTGAATGGGGTAACGGTGTCCAGTGGCCGAACGAGAGGAAGCCGATTTTCTTCATGGCGGATTAACCTATTGGATAGCATTGCCTCATGGCTTCGAAGCGTGTGACAGTCTTCCACAACCCCGGCTGCGGCACATCGCGGAACGTGCTTGCGCTGTTGCGGGAGCGCGGGGTCGAGCCGGAGATTGTTGAATATCTGAAGACGCCGCCGTCGCGCCGGCGGCTTGGTGAGATGATCGCGCACTCGGGCCTGTCTGCGCGGGAATTCCTGCGTAAACGCGAACCTTTATATAAGGAGCTGGATCTGGACAATCCAAAGTGGTCCGAAGATCAGCTCGTGAAGTTTCTCGCGGAAAATCCGTCGCTGCTGAACCGGCCCGTAGTGGAGACCGGCAAAGGCGTGCGCCCCTGCCGCCCCGCCGAAACGGTGCTGGAACTGCTGGACTGAACCGCCGGGTCCAGGTTTTACTGCACCAGAATCATTTCGCGGCCAACTACGTCGAGCGAGGCGCCATCGGAAAGGCTCTTCACTTTTTCGCGGAGCTTCGCGCCTTCGGGCGATAAGGGGTCGAGCATCACCACGTCGTTATGCTCATCGCGCGTGAGCGGAACCAGCGAGACGCGCGCGACGTGGCGATCGCGGACGACGATGCGAGCCACCATGCCCTCT
>Ga0335085_10005821_pt1 | contig 19662 bp, 17 predicted proteins | sample Lox_Sample_45_FD_206712 | JGI IMG/M metagenome (GOLD analysis project Ga0335085, IMG submission 206712) | Soil microbial communities from Loxahatchee National Wildlife Refuge, Florida, United States - Lox_Sample_4.5 | ecosystem: Environmental > Terrestrial > Soil > Wetlands | place: USA...
CAATGACTCCTCCCATTTGTCCCCCGGGAACCCCGCCCGGAACGCCGCCTTCGACGCCAAGCGAATTGTTGTCGGGCAGCGGCGCTTCCTTGAGCATGGCTATCTGCTTGGGAACGTAAGAGGGAGCAAGCAATTGTCCCTTATCGAAAAAAACGTGACGAGGGGCTACGGCAGGTCGCACGACGGCAGGCGGGGGAGGAGGAGCGGGTGGAGGGGGAAGGACCAACATGGTCTTTGTGAAGGCTTTCAGATCGATTGTGTTGGTGTACCAGAGAGAGATGAAGACCGGCGTGCCGATCAGGACAATGTGGAGGACGACGGAGATAACTACGTCGACCAGACTCCGGGGCCGCTTCATATGATTGGCATCGAGCAGAGACTGCGAAAGATCGAACTTCGCAACATAGGGCGTTACTTCCCCCGAGCCAATTGATTGGACCGGGCGCACGTTCTTCCTGCTTGCCTCGGGCAAAACCGGAACGGGAGCTTCGACCAATTGGTGAATCATGGAAGCCAAGGCCATGGAATTACCTCCACCAGAACCTCAGATGCGCCGAACAGAGCCATGAGGCTGAAGGACATACGGGGCTGAGAGTGGTTCTTCGCATGTCCGTTCGCCTGGGCATTGAGGTTCCTTCCGGGATACAAAGCTGGTACAAGTCCAAGCCTATTGTCGTGCATGGAGGACTTGGCGGCTGTGATAGGCGTTACCCAGAGATGTGAGGCCGAACACGCAAATAGCCCTGTCCCAAACTGAAACAAGACCTCTTAAGAGATGGGGGGAGGCCGTTGCGGTGTTCCGACAGCCCCCGAGGCCGCGGTGGGAGGAGATGCGCATGACTGGAAGAGAAGTCAGAGGTGGAATCGAGGGCCCGACGTGTTTCGTTCGGGTGGCGATTAGAGGGCGGCAAGACCCTTTGGCTGGCCAAAGGGAGGGACGGCGCCAAGTTGCTGGAGGAGGCCGAGATAATCGAGAGAAATATCTGAATCGATAATTCTGCCCTTGGCGATGTGGTTGATTGTGGTTCCGCCAACGGAAATCCTTTTTTGGGTGGCTGGAATGCCGCGGAATTCGCGTTTGTGCGTACCGGTGATGACCCAGGAAGCGACGACTTTGTCTTTTTCGGCGATGAGATCCTCGATACTGAAATGCAAGTCGGGAAAAGCGGCGATGAACTGCGTGACGACGCGCTTGTAAGCCTCCGGCCCGACGGCCGAGCCGACCAGATGAGGATCGTTTATGGCGTGGCTGGGGGAAATCACTTCGTTGACGACCTCGAGGCGGCGCTTGTTCCAGACTTCGTCATAAAGGCGGCGAACGATGGCTTTGGTTTCTGTCGACATGCGCGTCCTCCTTGGAAGAGGCGAATGCGAGATCCCCGGAGATCGTGTGCACCGCGCAAGACTGCGCAGGGCGGTGGCAAGGGAGATGAGCGAGAGGGTACTCCCAAGAATTACGGTTTGCAAGGCAGTTGCCTTTAGCCGATTGCCCGAAAGACTGCAGGAAGCTTTGGAAGAGCGCCAAAGCGAGGCAGCGCATTTGGGGAAGGGGGCGAGGCTGGTGTGGAAACCGAAGGAAGGGTGATTCCTTTCGGGAAGCGCTGGGCGGAACGCGCGCGGCGCCGGCGAATTTCCGGTACACTGGCGGCATCTTATTGGGAGACGGTCCATCATGCGGCAAGTCGACATCGATTCCCTTTCCGAAGAAGAACTGGTTGAGTTGAATCATAAGGTTGTGGCGCGGCTGAGATTTCTGCATCAGATGCGGTCGCACAGCGCGATGCTGGATTTTCGCATCGGCGAACGAGTGAAATTCCATCCCGACGGCAGAGGCGTGTTGTTCGGAACGCTAACTCGGTATAACAAGAAGACGGTCACGGTGGTTACGGACGCCGGGGAGCACTGGAACGTGGCGCCGGGGTTGCTGAGCCGAGTTGATTCCGCGGGCGCACGCAAGAGCAAACCGGAAGGTGACGGGATTGTGGCGTTCCCGGAGCGCACAGCCCAGAAATAGCCATACTTCGCCGAGATACGCCGAGAGACGTGGAATACTTTTCCACGTAACTTTTCAGTCTAGGAATGCCGGTACAGAGCAGCGAAAAAGAAAGACCCAATCGTAAAATCTGCGTCTGGGGCGCCCGCCGTGCTCACAAAAGCAAATTTTCAACGCGCGAGCCGTGGGCCACGCGCGTTCTAGAAGCAGTACACATGTATATGATACATTTACTAGGCACATTGAGAGTGTGACTTCATGAAGAACAAACGCGCCCACGTTCTGCTGCCCCAGGATCTCGTGAAAGAGATCGATTCGATCGTTGGCCCACGGGGGCGCAGCGCTTTCCTGGTCGAGACGGCCCGGGAAGCAGTACGGCGAAGGAAATTGCTGCGGTTCCTCGAAAACGACACTCCCGCATGGAAAGACGCGGATCATCCCGAACTGGCTCACGGTGCGGCGCCGTGGGTGCGCGAGCTTCGTCAGGAGAGCGAGACCAAACGGACTGGGAAGCCGCGGCGGACGAAAAAATGAAGCTGCTGCTGGACACGTCGATCCTGATTGACGTACTTCGCCGGAAGAAGCAACGCAACGAATGGCTTGCGGAGCTTGTGCGCAGCGGGCATACGCTGGCGACGACCACACTCAACATCGCGGAGATTTATGCCGGCATGCGGCCCGCCGAGGAAAGCAGGACGGAAGCGCTGCTCGGCGGCCTGCAAGTCCACGAACTGAACGGGACGAGTGCACGGCTAGCCGGCCGATTTAAGAACACCTGGGCGCGCAAGGGCCACACACTTTCTCTGGCGGATGCGATTGTGGCGGCTATCGCGATTGAGCGTGGCTGTACATTGCTCACGGATAACCGAAAAGACTTCCCGATGCCGGAAGTGCAGCTTTATCCCCTGCCTTGAACGGGAGAAAGATTACACACCGCAGACATGCGACGCATGCAGGTAAATGGTTGAGAAAAAGAAAGGCAATTATATAGATTGCCCAAACCGGCATTGGCTCGCCGGGGAATCGTACAGGGCGAAGATAGATTGAGACTGTCCTAAAGTCAATCTCCTTTTCCAGGACATAGAATTTCCTTTAGAGTACAATCCGCGGCACGACAAATGGGTGACGCGCTCGATGAAGCGGCTGAGAAAGAGAGACGCCCAAACATAAGAGCGACATCTGGGCACTTGGGGCTTGGTTGATTCATCTCAAGCGCAGAATCGCTGCAGCGCACAACTCCAGGTCGATCGCTTTCCGTTGTTCCTTCTCTTCGGGCCAGCCGCAAATGTTGACATGTCTTGGGTGGATTTCCGTGTCCGGCTCTATGTTCAATCTTGCTTCGAGTATGGCAATGGTCAGAATGTCACCGCGTGCTGGAATAGTTCCTTTTTGAGATTCCTTGGCGACGATGTTGTCTGCGATCCACCACACTTGATCTTCAGCAAGGCCATCGATTGCGAATGCCGATGTCTTCAAATCCAGCGGCGGAAGGAACGAGCCGGGTTTGACTACAAGTTTCTGAATGCTGAAATGACGCTTGTCGATGAAGCGGGCTAAAGTCGGGTTTTGTCCGACGGCGGTGTAATCGGCGCTTACCACTTCAGTTGGCAGCCTTTTCGATACCAAGGACAATCTCGGGGGGACAAACCGCTGAAAGCTGTTCGACCCCGTTGACCCTTCTTCCTTCTGAGAATCTTCCAGCGTAAGCAAGACGACCATTCCGATCAACGCTCACCGAGAACACATTATAGGAATTACCAATCCAATCAAAGGAAACCTCACCATCAGGATCAGCCGCGATTTCGGGAACCGGAACGGAAGACGGTAATAGGGTCGCAAACCTAATTGCCGCTCGTTGGGTGTCTTCGTCGATGGGCCCAGCAACATTAAGAGCCGACTCGCGAGAGAGCTCAAGGATTTCCGAAGTTAGCCAGTCAATTCTAGATGGAGCAACTATCTTCGCAGTTCGGATAGGCCAATCGGTTGCACTTATATGGAGTCCAGGGCAGAGCACATCCTGAGAAGACTCAAGAAGTCGATCCTCCAGTGCCCTGTCGACCACAATCACGTGAGGTTTGGCTTTGGGTTGGGGCCTCTCCCACATTCCTTCTAGCATTCGCCTAAAGTTCTTCTCTGTCCAAAAAGGCATCACACCAGCAGAAGTAAACCAATCTTCGCTAGCGACTTCTACCTGACAAAACTCATCTCGTTCCGCGATTTCTGGCATGGGTTTCTACTCCTTCGCGACGCCATAGAGGCGAATACCTCCAAGGCTGGCCTTTAGACTCTTAGCCTTGGCCTCGGCCCGGTCGAGCAGTGCTCTCAGGGTTTGTAAGTCTTCTGAATCCAGCGAAACAAAGAACTCTTGATGCCTTTCGGACGCGCTGTGAAATCCCAGCTTTAGCAGATGCACCACTATCATTCCCTGCGGCCCTTCCTCAATTCGGGTCCCAAACACGGGACGCAAATCTGTGAGAATCCGCGCATGGCAAAAAACGCGCTCATCGTCCGTCCGTAGGTCGACAATCTTTGAGGCGATTCCAAATACATTAGCACCCAGAAGGGTGATCAGCTTCGTTTTGAAGTCCTTCCGCTCCGCGTGCGGCAATTTCAAGTTCTCGGATTCAAGCTCCTCCATCGCATCGCAGACATTGTCTGCAAATTCCTCAACTGAAATATCTTTGACAGACTTCGCCCCGTACAGAATGACGAGGGTCTCGGCGATTCGCTTAAGGTCGATGTTGTCTTTGCTGGAAGCCGACGTGATCGCAGTCGCTGCAAGGTCATTCAGTTGCTTGCCGCTGGTAATGTCCTGGTCTTGGGTCTTGGTGTCCAATATTTTGTCAAGCGCGTTCCTAATTTCTTGCACACTCTGATCATCTAGTCGACGAATCAAAGCCACGCCGGCCCGATAACGCTCTGGAATATTTAGCTTTGCCACGGCAGTAAGCTACCCCACTAATCTTATAACAGTAAGCACGAAGCGAGAGGCTACGAAGACTAGCCGGTGTTGTCAATAACCAAAACAGCGGCGGTAGCTCGCACCGAATCATTCGTGTGACTGCCCGAACAGAATACGCAACTTGCGGAACAAGATGCGCGCTAGAGACTGAGACGCATTACGGCGCGGATCAAGATGCCACGGCAATGCAGAGGATAAGAGAAAAAAGGGCCGCGGAGTGTACACGCGGCCCTGAGACGCACTACTCAAGTTGTTTTCTCTTTGACTCGATACGATCTGACAGAATCCGCCCGAATCCTGGATTAAACCAGGTTGTAAACCGAACGTGTATCACGGCGGTCCGTGAGGACCGAGGGATACAATTGCGTGGCATGATCCGCACACCATAGCGGGTTGAGCCACGACTACTTTAGAAAGGAGGTGATCCAGCCGCAGGTTCTCCTACGGCTACCTTGTTACGACTTCACCCCAATCATGAGTCATACCTTGGGCGCTTGCTTCCTTGCGGTCAGCGCGGCGACTTCTAGTACAACTCACTTTCGTGATGTGACGGGCGGTGTGTACAAGGCCCGGGAACGTATTCACGGCGTCGATCTGATACGCCATTACTAGCGATTCCGGCTTCATGCAGTCGAGTTGCAGACTGCAATCCGAACTGAGCAGAGTTTTTTCCGATTAGCTCCCCCTCGCGGGTTGGCAACGGTTTGTACCCTGCATTGTAACACGTGTGTAGCCCTGGACATAAAGGCCATGCGGACTTGACGTCATCCCCACCTTCCTCTCCGTTATCCGGAGCAGTCCACACAGAGTCCTCTCTTGCGAGTAGTAACTGTGTGCAGGGGTTGCGCTCGTTGCGGGACTTAACCCAACACCTCACGGCACGAGCTGACGACAGCCATGCAGCGCCTATACTCAGGTCCCTTGCGGGAAGGCCGTATTTCTACAGCTGGTCATAAGCATTTCGAGCCCAGGTAAGGTTCCTCGCGTAGCGTCGAATTGAACCACATGTTCCACCGCTTGTGCGGGCCCCCGTCAATTCCTTTGAGTTTCAGTCTTGCGACCGTACTCCCCAGGTGCAGGACTTAACGCGTTAGCTCCGGGACGACACCCGAACGGGTGGCACCCCAAGTCCTGATCGTTTAGGGCTAGGACTACCAGGGTATCTAATCCTGTTTGCTCCCCTAGCTTTCGTTCCTCAGCGTCAGTAGTGGTCCAGCGCGCCGCTTTCGCCACGGGTGTTCCTGCAGATATCTACGCATTTCACCGCTACACCTGCAATTCCACGCGCCTCTCCCACACTCAAGCACAGCAGTTTCGGAAGCAGTCTCTGAGTTAAGCCCAGAGATTTCACTCCCGACTTGCCACACCGCCTACGAACCCTTTACACCCAGTAATTCCGAGCAACGCTGGCCCCCCACGTCTTACCGCGGCTGCTGGCACGTAGTTAGCCGGGGCTTCTTATACCCGTACCGTCAGTCCCCTTGCGGGGCATTCGTCCGGGTCGAAAGGGGTTTACACTCCGAAAAGCTTCATCCCCCACGCGGCGTCGCTGCATCAGGCTTTCGCCCATTGTGCAAGATTCCCCACTGCTGCCTCCCGTAGGAGTCTGGACCGTGTCTCAGTTCCAGTGTGGCTGGCCATCCTCTCAGACCAGCTAACGATCAAAGGCTTGGTAGGCCGTTACCCTGCCAACTACCTAATCGTGCGCGGGTTCCTCCTCCGACGCCTTACGGCTTTGAGTCCCCAGACCGAGGTCCAAGGAATGTTATGCGGAATTAGCTTCGGTTTCCCGGAGTTATTCCCCATCGAAGGGCAGATTACCCACGTGTTACGCACCCGTGCGCCGTGCGCCACCTGTATTGCTACAGGCGCGCACTCGACTTGCATGTGTTAAGCACGCCGCCAGCGTTCGCTCTGAGCCAGGATCAAACTCTCGTTTGAAACTGGTAGCTTGGCGAAAAAAAATGCTCTTCGATTTGCATCGAAGAGCCAGCCTGCCAAGCGAATTATTGTCGCTCGATTTACTCAGACCATTCGTGCTCGAAAAGGACGAATGGTTTCGAACGGATTCTGGCACATCGTATCGATTGTCAAAGAGCAAAGCCCCCCTGTCTTGCAGAAAGGCACAACTAGAACCCAAGGAGAATACGACGAAGGGGCGAATATGTCAACAGGAGATTAACGATTTCCACAGACATCCACAGGGGCCGGCGGAGCGCTTTCTAAAGCGTTTGTCGAAAGAAGGATACGGCTTCCCTGCCCGTCATTCATGCGAATCAATGCTGGACTTCTTGCGGCTTTGAAATTAGCCTTGCGGGTTTCGTCGAGGAGAACATGCCGATGCAGGACAAACTGAAAGGGAAGAGAGCGGTTTGGTACGGTTGGATTTTGTGCGTGGCAGCTTTGATCTGCGCGCCTCGCCTTTGCGCGCAGAACGCGGGCACAGCGGAAGAAGCGGGACCGTACGAGTCGCTCGAGATCCGTGGGGTGACGGTGATTGATGGTTCGGGCGCGCCAGCGTATGGTCCCGTCAATATCTTCATCAAAGGAAATCGGATTGACCATATCGCGCCCGAGGATGCTATTTCGCGCACGAGGAGGCAAGCGACGCCCGGCGCAAAGGAAGAGAAAGCGCCCGACCGGGTGATTGAAGGCAAGGGGATGTACGTTACACCGGGATTGATTGACGTGCACATTCACGTGAACGAGAGCAAAGACGTGCCCGCGGAATACATCTACAAGCTGCTGCTCGGACACGGCGTAACGACGATTCGAACGTTCAACGTCGGGAATGACACGCCGAAAGAGATGGTGGAGGAGAAAAAGCGCAGCGCAGAAAAGAAGATCATCGCCCCACGCGTTTACGTTTACCCGTTCTGGGGCCTGGGAAACGATCCGCGCTATTTTCATCCAGACGGAGCCCGGCAGATTGTGGACGAGTGGCACGCGGAAGGCGTGGATGGAGTCAAGGTTATAGGCAAACCGGGGCTTTGGCCGGACGTATTTCACGCGATAGCCGACGAAGCGCGGAAAAACGGCATGGGCGTGGCGGTGCACATCGGGCAGGACGGCGTGTATCCCATGAATGCGGTGAAAGTGGCGAGCGAAGGGGCTTCGACGATCGAGCATCATTATGGTTATCCGGAGTCGTCCTTCACTACAGAAACGATTCAGAAATTGCCGCCGGACTATAACTATTCGAGCGAGCCGGACCGGTTTTTGGAGACGGGACGGGCATGGCTGCAGGCGGACGTGGCGAAGCTGCACGGCGAAGTGATTCATTCGCTGCTGGAGACAAGCCATCGCACGGGATTCATCATGGTACCGACATTCAGCATTTATGAGGCAAATCGCGACGTGACGAGGGCGGCGAATTTGCCATGGCACTCGACGTACACACTGCCGGTGGTGATGGATTCGTTTTTGCCGAATCCGGCGCATCACGCGTCGTATTTTTATGATTGGACTTCGGACAAGGAAGCGGATTGGGCTCGGGCCTACCGGATTTGGATGGAGTTCGTAAACGACTATAAGAATCAGGGCGGGACGGTGGCGGTAGGGTCGGACACGGGATTTCTGTTTGCACTGTGGGGATTTGGGACAATTCGGGAATTGGAGATGCTCGAGGAGGCGGGATTTTCGCCGCTGGAGACGATTCATGCGGCGACGGAAAACGGGGCGCGAGTGGTGAAAAACCCGGAACTCGGGGTAATTCGACCGGGGTATTTGGCGGACTTGGTGGTGCTTTCGGAAAATCCTTTGGCGGATGTGAAAGTGTTTTATGGGATTGGCGTGACGCGAGTGAGCCAGGACCGGAAAGAAATGCACGAGCAGTGCGTAAAGTACACGATCAAGGATGGCGTAGTTCTCGACTCGCAGGCACTTTTGAGGGATGTGCGCGACATCGTGACGAAGGCAAAGCAAGCGCGACCGTCGCAAGCAAAGCCATAGCAAGGCGGGTCATTTAATCTTTCGGAAGTCAGACTCGATCATTTTGCGAAGCTCGGGATTTTCAACGTGCTCGAGTGCCTTCTGAGCGTCAAAGACACTTCGACGTCGCCAGAATTGCCACCATCGGGGCCTCTTCTGAGCGGCCCGGGCAGCAACCCTCCCCATAAATGAATCCACTTCATCCCAGGCGATAATGCTTCGAGTACCGAGCCATCGTCGAAATGGGCTTGCTCCGCAGTCGCGATGGCTGGCGATATTCTGTATGTCTTCAAAGAGCCCGACGACGATTAGGTTCTCAAGTTCAGGGTCCGGATTTTGGAGAAGATTCTCGATTGTGCCAAATAATATTGGAAATTCCTCTGTGGCTCGTTGCGCATAGCTCTCAACAATGTAATGAGCCAACTCGCTCATCCCTACATACCAAGGTGGAGTTTCATCCTCTTCCCAGTCTTTTAGGAATGATTCCCAACGGCCCCGAAAATTCGGAGCCGCGGCCACAATCCGTTCAACCTGCTCGCGATTCGCTGGCATTTCATTCCGTCAGCGGAAATTCGCCCATCCCGCTACGCTCATCAGGTTAAATCTCCTCAGGGACGACGTAGGGGGCGCGGTAGGTGCCGCGGAGCATGACGTTGGCTTCGTCGTCGCCGATGACTTGCTGCGTGGCGGGATCAAAGTTCAGCGTGCGGCCGAGACGGTAGGAAGCGTTGGCCAGGTGCACGAGGGTGCAGGAAATGTGGGCTTCCTCGATGGGCGAGCGGATGTCCTCGGCGCGGCGGCTACGAATGCAATCGACGAAATTCGCATAGTGATCGCCGGACTTTTTGCCGGATGGGCCGGGCGTGACTTCATCGGTGAGCCACGTTTTGTAGGCGTCGTAGCCATCGATGGCGAGATAGCCTTTTGAACCATAGAAAATGTTGCCGATGGTATTGGTCTTGGCGTCCTTTGGGCCCAGGGTTTGCCCGCTTGCAGATTTCTTGCCGGCGGTGGGTGTGAGTCCCGCGGGAGGCACGGCGCTAGCTCCATAGGCACCAGTGCCAATCTCCGCCTCGTGATTCGTGATCCAGTGGCGGACTTCGAGTTCCATCATCTTGCGCTTTCCGTTGGCATGATCGAAATAGTAGACAGCGTTCAGGACGTTGGGGGTTTGCTGGTCGTCATCGAACATGAAATGGCCGCCCATGGCCGAGACGGAAACCGGGAAGCCGACGCCGAGGCCCCACCGCGCGATATCGATTTCGTGGATGGCCTGGTTGCCGCATTCGCCGTTGCCGGTGTCCCAAATCCAATGCCAGTTGTAGTGAAAACGGTTGCGCGTGAAGGGTTTCATCGGAGCGGGGCCGGTCCAAAGATCGTAATGAACGCCGGCGGGAACGGGTTCTTCTTTGGCGTGGCCGATCGTCCCGCGCCACTTGTAGCAAATTGCGCGACTCAGGTAGACATCGCCTATAGTGCCGTCGCTCAGGTGGCCAATGGCTTCCAGCATGCCGGGATTCGAGCGCGACTGGCTGCCGTGCTGGCAGATGCGGTTGTATTTTTTTACGGCGCGGACAAGCTGGCGGCCTTCAAACCAGTTATGCGAGCAGGGCTTCTCCACGTAGACGTCTTTGCCCGCCTGGCAACCCCAAATAGCGATGAGCGAGTGCCAATGATTGGGCGTGGCAATAGAGATGGCGTCGATTTCTTTGTCTTCGAGGAGCTTGCGAACATCGACATAGGTTTTGGGCTTCGGCAGGCCCATCTTCTCGATGGTTCCGAGGCGCATGGCCAGGACGTTCTCATCCACGTCGCAAATGGCGGCAAGCTCGACACCCGGGACGTGCGAAAACCCATGGATGTGGTCGTTGCCGCGGCCGCGCACGCCGCAAACGGCGACGCGCACGCGATCGTTCGCGCCGAGAATTTTGCCGCCAAGCGCAAGCGCGGCTGCGCCCGCCGTGATGGCTTTCCCGGTGGTTTTCAGAAAGTCACGCCGCTCGATTTCCATGGTTGCCGCCTTTGTGTCGGAAGTGCTCTTTGTAGCCGCCCAGTATAACCCTCCAAGCGCGAACCCGCCGAGGCTCGACCTGCTTGGCGAGCAATTGTTACCATAGCCTCTGACTCCATGACCATGCAGGTTTCCTTAAACATGAGTTCTCGGCGCAAGAACGGCGAGATTGCGGTCCGATTGCTGCAAAGCGTAAGACGCGCGGAGATGTTGCGTGCAGGGGAACGCGTGGGCGTAGCCGTCTCTGGAGGCGCGGATTCGGTGGCGCTGTTGCTGCTTCTGCTCGAGTTGAGGGATGAGCTGGGAATTGTGCTGAGCGTGGTGCACCTGAACCACAAGCTACGGGGCAAAGCTTCGGATGCAGATGAAAAGTTTGTGGCGAGGCTGGCGGAGAACCTTGAACTCCCGTTTCATACGGAAAGCGCGGACGTTGCCAGGAAAGCTCGGCGCGAAAAAGCAAACCTCGAGGATGCGGCGAGGCGGGCGCGCTACGATTTTTTTTCGCGGTTAGTAGCGCAAGAGCAAGCGGATGTGGTGGCCGTTGCTCAGACAATGGATGATCAGGCGGAGACCGTGCTGGCGCACATCTTGCGCGGGACGGGGCTGGCGGGACTCGCCGGAATCCATCCTCGGACGATGTGCGTGGTGCGACCGCTGCTGGGAGTCCGGCGAACCGAGCTGCGGGAGTACCTGCGCGCGAAAAAGCAGAAGTGGCGCGAGGACGCGACGAATCAAGATACGACTCGCACTCGTGCACGTATCAGAAAGAAATTGCTGCCGCTACTGGAACGACAATTTCAGCCTGCCGTCGTGGAACATCTGGTTTCGCTCGCCGAATTCGCCCGCGAAGACGAAGAGTTTTTGGAACAGCTTGCCCGGGAACGTTGCGATGCCCTCGCAAAAAAAGGGCTCGGAGGGAAACGAATCGCCATAGCAGATTTGTTGCTTCCCATGGCGAAGAGTGATTTCAACACAGAGTTCGCAGAGGACGCGGTAAAAGAAGAAAAATCCTGCGCGCTGACAAAGAGAATGTTGCTTCGTCTAATTTATGAGTGCAAACGCGGAACAGGGCAGATCATGGCGCGGCACGTCGCAGCGGTTCTGGACTTGGCGCGGCGCGGGCAGAATGGAAAATCGCTGCAATTGCCGGGAGGCGCGGAAGTCCGCCGGGAACATCATGAATTGGTCTTCCTCACACAGACATTCCGTCGAATCAACGGAAGAAGCCGCGTGCAAAAAATCTCAGCAGCGGATTACGAGCACAAAATCGATTTTAGAAATGGCGATGTCTCCTTGCGCGTTCCCCAAGCGGGGTGCGTATTCCGCCTCAGGGTGATTGACTGGCTCGCCAAGAGGGGGGACACTAAGGAATCAGGGGCGGTCCTGGACCGAGACCGGCTGCGTTCGCCGCTCGTGCTGCGCAACTGGCGTCCAGGAGACAAGCTGCAGCCCGTCGGTCATCAAAAGCCGCACAAGCTGAAGCGCTTGTTGAACGAAAAGCGCGTCAGTCGATGGGAACGAGAGGGCTGGCCGGTGGTGACGAGCGGCGGCGTGCTTGTTTGGGCGCGCGGCTTTCCGGCTGCGGCTGGATTTGCGGCGAATGACGAGACCCGGATAGGAATTTTGATTGCCGAGGAAAATACTTGATGCGTGACCGCCCAGCGGTCAAGTCGAGTACGAAAGGCCGTACAGCGTATTCCGCCGCGCGAATCGGCGCGAGGGTCGCGGCGCTGGGACGGGAAATTACGCGGGAGTACAAGGGACGACGTGTGGATGTGGTTGTAACGCTGGACCGCGGATTCGTTTTCGCCGCTGACCTGATCCGCGAGATTGGCACCGCAGTGGTTTGTCACTTCGTCCGCGAAGATGTGCGAGACGTGGATGACGCGGGGCGTGAGCGCCGTGAAGTTTATTTCGGATCGCGGCCGGAATTGAAGGGCCGCGACGTACTGCTTCTCGATGCGGTGCTCGAGAGCGGCGTAACGCAAGAGTTTCTTCTGCGGCGGCTTGGAGAAAGTCAGCCCCGGTCCCTGCGGCTGGCAGTGCTGCTGGACAAGCCCGCGCGGCGGCGCGTGGGCCTGGAGCCGGATTACTTCGGGTTCCGGACGGCATCTAATCAAGTGTGGGTCGGTTACGGCCTGGCTGCGGACAATGGAACGGGGCGCAATCATCGGGCTCTGTCCAATGGACCGGCGCCGGTGAAGCGACGGCAGGGACGTACGAAGTAAGATCGAAAAGTTCGCGCGTCGCTTCCTCGCAGAGAGATTCCCTGCGGGGGCAAGGACAAAGGTGAGGGCAACGTGAATTCAAGTTCCACGGCTAAAACAATTCTCTTCTGGATCTCCATCGTCTTTCTCGGCGTAATGCTGTGGAAGCTGGTGTCCGCGAATGGCAGCCAGCAACACGACCAGACGCCTGGCTACAGCGAGTTCATGACTAAGGTGGAAGCAGGAGAAATCAAGGAAGTCACGATGTATCTCTCCCCCAACAGCTACGAAGTTGAGGGGGAATACCGCACTCCCCCGAACACAAAGTTCACCGTGACGATTTTTAAAGAAGCGGCGCCCGACCTCATCAAGGAATTGAAGGACAAAGGAACGATGATCAAGGGGATGAAAGAGGTTCACAGCGGCGATTGGATCCTGATCCTGCTGAACGCGCTGCCCTTGATATTACTCGTCGGCTTCTGCCTGTTCCTGATGCGACAGATGCAAGCTGGTGGCAATAAAGCCTTGAGCTTTGGGAAATCGCGCGCGCGCCTGCTTTCAGCGCAGCAAAAGAAAGCTACGTTCAAGGATGTCGCGGGCACCGACGAAGCGAAAGAAGAGCTCCAGGAAATCATTGAGTTTTTGAAAGACCCGCAGAAATTCCAAAAACTCGGCGGACGGATCCCCAAGGGCGTACTGCTCGTCGGGCCTCCAGGAACGGGCAAGACTTTGCTCGCGAGAGCGATCGCCGGCGAGGCCAATGTTCCGTTCTTCTCGATTTCGGGGTCGGATTTCGTGGAAATGTTTGTCGGCGTCGGCGCTAGTCGTGTCCGCGATTTGTTTGAACAGGGTAAGAAGAACGCTCCGTGCATCATTTTCATCGATGAAATCGATGCGGTCGGCCGCCATCGCGGCGCGGGGCTAGGCGGCGGGCACGATGAGCGCGAACAGACTTTAAATGCGCTGCTCGTGGAGATGGATGGATTCGAATCCAACGAAGGCGTGATCTTGATTGCCGCGACGAACCGGCCCGATGTGCTCGACCCGGCGCTGCTGCGTCCAGGCCGCTTTGACCGCCGCGTGGTCGTCGCCCGCCCGGACGTGAAAGGCCGCGAAGAAATTCTCCGCGTTCACACGCGGAAAGTCCCTCTTTCTGATGACGTCGAGTTGTCTATCATCGCGCGTGGCACACCGGGCTTTTCCGGCGCCGACCTGGCCAATCTGGTGAATGAAGCCGCTCTTTGGGCCGCGCGCCAGAACCGCAAGTTCGTGATGATGGTTGACTTCGAGATGTCCAAAGACAAGGTGTTGATGGGCGTCGAACGCAAATCCATGATTCTTTCCGACGAAGAGAAAAAGAACACCGCGTATCACGAAGCTGGCCACGCTTTGGTCGCGGCCATGACCCCGGGAGCCGATCCGGTCCACAAAGTGACGATTATTCCACGAGGAATGGCGCTCGGACTCACCATGCAATTGCCGGAGGATGACAAGCACACCTACACACGCGATCATCTGGACGCCATGCTAGCCGTGCTGATGGGCGGCCGCTCTGCCGAAGAAATTTTCCTCGGACACATTACCACCGGAGCCGGCAACGACATCGAACGCGCCACGGAAATCGCCCGCAATATGGTTTGCGAATGGGGCATGAGCGATCTGGGGCCGCTGGCTTTTGGCAAGAAGGATGAAGCGATCTTCCTCGGCCGTGAGATTACCCAGCATCGCGACTACTCCGAAGACACTGCCATTCAAATCGACAAGGAAGTGCGGAGAATCGTCAACGGTGGGTATGAAAGCGCGAAGCGAATTCTTTCGAACAACCGGGAAACGCTCGAGCGCATCGCGCAGGCCTTGCTCGAACGCGAAGTGATTGACGCCAACGAAGTAAAGCTGCTGATGGAAGGCAAGCCGCTGCCGGAAAAGCCGCGCACGCCGCCTCCGCAGGCTCCTCCGGCGCCCAGTGCCGATCCCAAAGTGGTACGGCCTGAGTTGCGGCCGGCTCCGGGATTAGCGCGCGGCGAAAATCCCGCGAAAGCGTAGACCTCAATCAAAACTGATGTCGGGGCACGATGAATCGTGCCCTTTTTTTGCAGGTCCCGATTGCAACCGCGGCCCTTGACCCGTAGACCCGTGACCATTGCCGGCGAAATGGCGTAGAATGGCGGTATGGGTAAGAAAGAACCGGACAATTTGCAGGTCACCTGCCCGTGCTGCCAGGCGAAGTTGGTGGTGGACGCGGTGTTTGGAGCAGTGCTCTCTCATGAGGCTCCCGTTAAGGCTGGGCCTAATGTCGACCTCGAAAATGCGCATGGAATTCTTGCCGAGCAGCGCCGTCAGCGCGAGGATAAATTCGCCGATTCATTTTTCCAGGAAACGCACAAGGAGGACATCCTCGCCAAGAAATTTGAGGAAGCAATGAAGAAAGCCAAGGACGCTCCCGCCGGAAAACCGATCCGCAACTTCGATTTGGATTAGTTGGCAGAACAGGCCTTCCTGCCTGTCCCTTTGTTCAGTCGGCCAAAACGGCGCGACAGACAAGCATCTCCCTTGCATTGAGCTACACTCCTGATTCAACTGCTCTATGACACTCCGCAAGAAATTCCGGCTGAAGCTACGTTCGCAAACGCTGGCGCTCGGCGAGCGCACACTCGTCATGGGCGTGCTGAACGTCACGCCGGATAGTTTCTCGGACGGCGGGAAGTTCATTGAACCGGAGCCTGCCATGGAACAGGCTCTCGCGATGGAGCTGGCGGGCGCCGACATGATTGACATCGGCGGCGAATCCACGCGGCCAGGTTCTGAAGCAACTTCCGCTTCGGTAGAGTTGGATCGCATTCTCCCCGTTCTGGAGGGGCTGCGGGTGCGCTTGAAAATTCCGATTTCAGTGGATACGCGGCGCGCTGCTATCGCGGAGCTTGCCATTCGTGCCGGCGCGGAAATCATCAATGATATTTCTGGATTGAGAAGCGACGCGCGAATCGCGGATATTGCCGCCAAGCATGGCGTCGCGCTCGTGCTGATGCATATGCGAGGCGAGGCCCGCACGATGCAGAAGGGACCATTTGCGCGCGACGTAATGCGCGACGTAACTCGGGGCCTGCGAGAATCCGTCGCGAGGGCACGGAAGGCCGGCGTCTCCAAATCTCAAATCATCCTCGATCCGGGAATTGGCTTTGGCAAGAGCCATCCGCAGAACTACGAGTTGCTCCAGAAATTGCCGCAGCTTGCCGTGCTTGGCTATCCGCTGCTCGTAGGCACTTCACGCAAAGGATTTCTCGGCGAAACGCTCGCCCGCGAGGGCAAACCAGCGCCACCTGAAGAACGCATCTGGGGCAGTGCTGCGACCGTTGCAGCGAGCATAATGAATGGCGCGCACATCGTGCGAGTGCACGACGTCGCGGAGATGGTGCAAGTAGCGCGCGTCGCAGATTGTGTGGCGAATCCAGCGTTGCGCGTGCACTAGCCCCCGTGGGAAGTGCACTATCATTCTTAAGGTTTGAGTTCGAGCACGTCCGTTGTTTCGCGGTCGACGGCCTGCTTGCTGTAGCTCAACGGGAAGTATTGGCCGTGCAGCCATAGCGGCAGCAAATCGTCGTAATGAACGCTGCCGGGCTGGCCACTCTGCCCTGGAACATTGACGCCCACAGCCTTGTCCCAGTCGCTCAAATCGAAAATCTCGCGATAGCTTGCTCCGGCAAGTTGGTCAAATGAGCCTCTCCCAAAATAAGTGGCATCCACAGTCGTGTTGCCACCAGGCCGCGGATAAGGACCTCGATCGAATAGCTTGCCTGCGCTGGGCACCACGGCTTCTAAGGGATGGACGAACGAAACCTGGTGAAGCTTACCCCACTCCCACTCTCTCGGATCCTGACCGAACTTGCTCACAACTTTGGTTTGAGCCCTGCGTAGTGTGTCTCGCAGGAGCTTGTTCCGGGAGTCCTCCGCGTGCTCGCCGAAGGTTTCCGGTGACGCGTGCTCCAACTCCTCAATTACCTCGCTTAGAGAGAGTTCTCCTGTCGTACTTCGTACTCCTTCGGGAACCACGAGCTGCGTAACGGCATCCCGAAGTTCCTTAACCCAGTACTCGAAAAGAGTCGCCGGTGCAGAATCAATCCCAATCGCGCAGTCCCAGGGCAAAATCAATTGCGCCCCTCCGCTAGGCGGAGTACCGGCGGCGTTCGTCAAAAGGCCTTGCAGGTATCGCGCCGGCAATGAAACGACATCGTTCTGCAGGCTTTCCATGTCCGCCATGCTCAGCTTGTCGCCCGTTGCTGCGGCATTGTCCAGCACTTCCGATATGCGCTGAAACCGTTCCGGCGGAGCCCACTGAAAACCGACCGCGTAAGGATATTTTGCCGGAATCATCTTGTGATTCGCCGTCGCCACAAATCCCGCCGTGGGATTGAAAGAGTGCGGCAGCTCGCCATTCGGCACAAACCCGTCCCATTCGTACCCACCGTCTTCCGGAACGGGCAGCAACCCCGTCCATTTTTTCCGCAGCGGCGCGAGACCGGTGGAATGCTCGCCGATGTTACCGGACCTATCGGCATACACGATGTTTTCCGAAGGCACTTTCCACCGCGCCATCGCTTGCTCGAACTCCTGCCAATTTTCCGCTCGGTCCACCGAGAGAGAGCCAAGATACCCAGCAGTTCCCGGCTCTGCACCAACCCACCGCAAGATCAGCGCACGCTTGCCATCCTCCCAAAGCACGGGACCGTGCCGCGTGAATCTTAGCTTCACAGTGATCGGCGCGCCGCCTCGCACGCCGATCGTTTCCGTTTTCACTTCCATGCGTTTCCAGCCATCTTCGGTTTTGTATTCCGCCGGATCGGCGGGATTCAGTTGTGCAAGATAGAGGTCTTGCTGGTCGAGTCCGAAAATCGTGAATCCCCAGGCGATATTTTCATTGTGGCCAACGGCCACGCCGGGCAAGCCGGGCTCGCCCGCGCCGATAACGTCCCACCCCGGCGCGACAAGGTGAACGATGTACCGTAAGGAAGGTTCGGCAATGACGCGATGCGGATCGTTGGCCAGTAACGGCTTGCCGCTTGCCGTAAGCGACCCGGAAACCGTCCAGTCGTTGCTGCCCTGAACGGGCGTCTCTGGAAAATGTAGCGGCACGTCGCTCCCCACCAGATTTTTCAGCAATGTTGGCGACAGCCCGGAAAAATCGATTTCAGGAGCCGGGTCAAGTTTCACCGGTGGATCGAGGTCCAGAATCGCCGTGGCTTTCGCGGCTCCCAGCAGCGCCACCAGCCGCGCGTTGTTCAGTTCGCTCTCGCCATTTCCAGTCATCGAGTAAGCCGCCAGGCGGTTCAGACAATCCTCCGGCTTCCACGGTTCGGGCTTAAAGCCGGCAAGCTGGAATTCCAGCGGCAATCTAATCCCACCAGGCTTTTGAATTTCTTCGAGGTACGCATTAATGCCCGCCGTAAACGCTTCGAGAATTTCCTTCGTGTCGGGCGCGTAGCTCTGATATTCGGCTTCCATGTCGCCGCGATAGCGCAGCAGCCGGGCATTCACGTCGCGCTGCACGAAGGACGGCCCAAGAATTTCCGCAAGCCTGCCTTCCCCCGAACGCTTCCAAAGCTCCATCTGGAAAAGCCGATCCTGCGCGACGACGAAACCCTGCGCAAAAAACAGGTCGTGCTCATTCTGTGCATAAATGTGAGCGACACCCCAGCGGTCCCGCTGTACGCGAACGGTTTGCTGAAGGCCCGGCGCTTGGAGCGTTCCTTTAATTTGCGCCAGCGCGGCCTTTGCGCGCGTTTGCAGATCGGACGGCGCTTCTTGTACTGAATTCTGCGGGAGACTTGAAGTTGCAACCGCCAGGCTCAAAGCAAACACCGAAATGAATTTTCTCATGGCAGATTCTCTCGACCGGATGGTTCGTTCTGTCTACTTTCTCGCCAAAGCGCCGCGAGCTTATAATACTCCCCGCCAGGATGCACGGGCTTGCCGCAGCAACATTGAGCGCAGCAACGCCTCTGTATGTGGGAGACCAGACCGATGCCAGGACTTGCGGTTTTCTCTGCGTCTTTAGCTCTTTTCTTCGTAACATCGGTTCCCGCGTTCGCGCAATTTCCCCCCTCGAAGGACTCTCTGAATCCCGCGCAATCCAGCCAGTCCACGGCTGCGTGTTCTGCCACCGATTCCTCGAATTGCGCGGAAGCCGCCGCAAAAATAATTCCACAGGTTCTTGGCCCATCGCCGATGGAGGAAAACCTTCGCCGCTTAACGGATGAAATCGGCGGCCGCGTCACCGGCTCACCCCAAATGGCCAAAGCCGTCGATTGGGCCGTCGCCGCGTTTCGCGCGGAGGGCGTAGAAGTTCACACCGAGAGTTACACGCTGCCGGCAACCTGGAGTGAAGGCAACACGCGGCTGACAATTCTTGGCCCGGCAAAATTCGCCTTACGGCTCGTCGCGGAGGGCTGGTCTCCCCCGACGCCCGCTGGCGGCATCGAGGCAGCTCTCGTCGATGTCGGTTACGGCAGCGAAAACGATTTTGCGCGGGCTGGCTCGGCGGTAAAAGGCGCGATTCTGCTGGTTC
>Ga0335085_10005822_pt1 | contig 19662 bp, 19 predicted proteins | sample Lox_Sample_45_FD_206712 | JGI IMG/M metagenome (GOLD analysis project Ga0335085, IMG submission 206712) | Soil microbial communities from Loxahatchee National Wildlife Refuge, Florida, United States - Lox_Sample_4.5 | ecosystem: Environmental > Terrestrial > Soil > Wetlands | place: USA...
CCGCCGAGCGCTTGCGGCGCGGCAGGCCGGCATACTCCTGCAGCTTGTAGGCGCAATCGAGGGCAGGTGCATCCGATGACGTAGTGAGGTTGGTGCCGATGCCGAATCCGTTGATCGGCGCGGCGGCGCTCGCGAGGTCCGTCAACGCATCCTCGTCCAGGCCGCCGCTGGCGAAGATCTGCACGTCGCTGAGACCGCCCGCATCCAGGATCGCGCGGACCTTGCGCGAGAGATCCGCGAGATCGCCGCTGTCCAGGCGCACGCCTCCCACCGCGATGCCCTCCGCCTGGAGTCGCGGCGCGAGGTCCACGACTTTGTGGGCGGCCGCCTCGGTATCGTAGGTATCGATGAGCAGGACGAGATTCTCCGGCCGCGAGCGGGCGAAGGCTTCGAAGGCGGCTGTTTCATCGTCAAATGCCTGCACGAACGAATGCGCCATCGTGCCGTAGATGGGAATGCCAAATGTCTGTTCTGCCAACATAGTGGCGGTGCCGGAAAAACCGGCGATGTAGGAGGCCCGTGCCGCCAGCAGTCCGGCCTCTGCACCGTGCGCGCGCCGCAGTCCGAAGTCGACCAACAGCTTGCCGGGGGCCGCCAGGACCATGCGGGCGGCCTTTGAGGCAATCACGGTCTGAAAATGCAGGAGATTGATGAGGCGGGTCTCCACGAGCTGCGCCTCGGGCAGCGGCGCGGTCACGCGGATGATCGGCTCGTCAGGGAAGAACGCCGTGCCCTCGGGAAGGGCATGCACGTCGCCGGTGAAGCGGAATCTGCCGAGGTAATCGACGAAATCGCGGCTGAAGCGGCCCGAGCGCGTGAGCCATTCCAGATCCTCCGCACCGAAACGCACTGTCTCCAAAAACTCGAGCGCCTGCTCGAGGCCTGCGGCGATGAGAAATCCGCGTCGCGCCAGCAGTTTGCGGAAGAACATCTCGAACGTTGCAGTCTTCGTCTCGCCGCGATCGAGGTACGCCTGCATCATGTTGAGCTGATACAGGTCCGTCAGAAGGGGGCTTGAGCTCCCAACCTGGGTTTGTGCGTTCATCTCGTCTCAGCCTTTCACGCACACCAGGGGCTCGAGACGCGCGACCTTGCGCGCGAGGCCCGCATGATCGGCCGCGTCGACCACCGCGCCGACGTCCTTGTAGGCGCCCGGCGCTTCCTCCGCCACGCCCCGCCAGGACGGGCTACGGATCAGGATCCCTCGCGCCGCCAATTCCTCGACCACGGCTTGTCCGCGCCATTGCTTGAGCGCCTGATGCCGGCTCATGCGGCGGCCGGCGCCATGGCAAGCCGACGAAAATGCGCGTTCGGATTCCGCGTTGCCCACGCCGGCGAGGATGTAGGATTGCGTCCCCATGCTGCCGCCGATCAGAACGGGCTGGCCGACATCGCGCAATTCGGCGGGCAGGTCGGGATGGCCGGGTCCGAAGGCGCGCGTGGCACCCTTGCGGTGGACAAACAAACGCCGTTCGACGCCATCGACAAGGTGGCGCTCTTCCTTGCAGGTGTTATGCGAAACGTCATAGAGGAGCTTCAGCTGCGCCTTCGGCAGCACATCGGCGAAGACCGACCGCACGAGATGGGTGATGATCTGGCGATTGGCGAGCGCGCAGTTGACTGCCGCGCGCATCGCGCCGAGGTATTGCTGTCCGATATCCGAATTGAGCGGGGCGCAGGCAAGCTCTCGATCGGGCAGAACGATGCCGTGCTGACCTGCGGTCACCGCCATCTTCGCGAGGAACTCCGTACCGATCTGATGACCGAGACCGCGGGAGCCGCAGTGTATGCTGACGGCGATGTCGTCGAGCCCGAGGCCGAACGCGTCGGCGGCGCTGGCGTCGTATATTGCAGCGACGCGCTGCAGTTCGAGATAGTGGTTTCCTGAGCCGAGCGTACCCATTTCGTCTTGTTGCCGGCGACGCGCCCTTGCTGAGACATTCTCCGGCATGGCGCCAGCCATGATTCCGAGCTCCTCCGTGCGTTCCAGGTCTGCTTCGGTCCCGTAGCCGCGCTTGACCGCCCAGCCGGCGCCGCCCAGCAGCATATTCTCCATCTCGCCATCATCGAGATGAAGCGCGCCGATGCTGCCGACGCCGGCGGGTATGCGGGCGGCGAGCGCGTCGGCCAACTTCTCCTTTACCGGCTCAACGTCTGACCTTGTCAGGCCGGAGAGCAGCGTGCGCACACCGCAGGAGATATCGAACCCGACACCGCCGGCCGATATGACCCCGCCCTCTTCCGGCGCAAATGCCGCAACTCCGCCGATGGGAAAGCCGTAGCCCCAATGAGCGTCCGGCATGGCATAGGAGCCGGCGACGATGCCGGGCAGGGTGGCGACATTGATCATCTGCGCCTGGACCTTGTCGTCCATGTCGGCAATCAAATCGGCCGTAGCGTAGAGCAGGGCGGGCACCCGCATGTCGCCGCGCGGCGGATAGCGCCACTCGGTCTCCGACACGTTGATCCAACCTGTGGTATCCATGCTACTCTACACTGCCTTTCGGCTCACACGTCGACGACACATTGCGCGAGCCAGTGGCCCGCCGATGCCTCGGCAACCCGCAGCTCCGTCACCGTGGCGCCCTTCGGCTCGACGGCGGGCTGGTGCCGCGGGACATCGACCGGCTCGCCCCAGGCTTCGGCGCGAAGGTGACGGCCATCCGCAACATGCACCTGGTAGCGCCCGAAGAGCATACGCCGCGTCGCCATCTCATAGATCAGCGCATTGAGCCAGGCGACCAAGAGCATCTCCTCGTCTTCCGCCGCGCAGTCGATTTCGATCCGATCGATCGATCGAACGATGTGGGGATCGCAGACCGCTCCCGTAAGCGCCAGTGCGACCTGTTCGAACGCCGCGTCGCGCGTCGGGCCGCGGCCACGTACGCCCACGTCGGCCTGATGCGGAAAATGCTCCCAGTGCGGTTCAGTCATCGATTTTCCACCAGCCTGTTGTTCGAATAGCTCCATTGCCGCGGCGCCTCGTTGACTTGAGTCAACCGGGATCCTCCGCGGCCCGCTTCAGCGGGTCGATGTCGGCGCGACTGTCACCAGCATGGCACCGGTGTCGTGCCGCGCCATCTCGACGCGTGCCAGTCCGAATTGTTCGATCACCCAGGCGTTGGTCTGGAGATGGGGGCTTACCGTATCGACGACTAGCGTCGAAGTACCACTAGCCAGTGCGTAGGGAACGAGCAGTTGATCGCCGAGGTGCTCGTCCACCACGGCCGGCGACGAATGCTGACGCAGCAGCGCATCGACGGCCTCGTCGGCGACGGCTTCCGCCGGCTTGCCGATGCGGCCGATGGCGTTAAAGCCGCACCGCACGCCTTCGTATTCCGCTGTCAAGAAGATGCCGGCACCGGGGCAGGCAGCGCGCAGGCGTTCCGGCACGATGTCGGTCGAAAATGGCGCCAGCACGGCCTGAAGCACCAACGTTGCCGCCCCGGCGCTGCGGCCCTCGCGCGCCTCCGCAACATCAAACTCATAGTCGGCGGATCGCGGGCGGTGGCGGGGCCTGAATTCGAGAATTGGCGAGCCCAGAGAATCGCCGGACAACTCCGCGCCGCAAACCGCGGCAACGGCGCGGACCGCGGTCAGGTACTGTGCGCCCAGGCCCGGCTTGAGACGCACGGCGCGAACCTTCTCGATGCGGATCGGTCGCCCGGTTATCGCGGCGAGTCCCACAGCGGTCCGCAGGATCTGCCCGCCACCCTCTCCGAATGAGCCATCGACAACGAGGTTGCGCGCCGTGCTTCCCCCGAACTGATCTGGATGACGAGACCTGCCGCACCCGGTTTATGCGTTAAGCGAATTCCGACCCTTTGGCCCGAGCGGGGCTTTGACCGCATCGGCGAGAACATCGACGCCGTGCAGCAAACGATCCCGGGCTTCGGTCCCAAATCTCACTTCCGTTGCAGCCATGACCCACCTTTCCTGGTCGTCAGTCGGACGGGCCTGGAGGCTCCGAGGAACGGCAGACCGCTTCTCGGAGCCGCCACGATCCGGCGCATCACTTCGTCTTGATGGCGATCTTCTTCTCCTTCTTCTGCGCCTCCGGGGTCTTCGGCAGGGTTACCGTCAGGACGCCCTTCTGGAAATTGGCCTCGATCTTCTCCGCGTCGACACCGGGCGGCAGCTGGAAGGAACGCTGGAATGCGCCGTAGCGGCGCTCGGAGAGGTAGTAATTCTTGGCCTTCTCCTCCTTCACTTCCTTCTTCTCGCCCTTGATGGTCAACATGTCGTCGGCAACGCTGACCTCGACATCCTTCTCTTCCAGGCCCGGCAGCTCAGCCGAGATCTGGTATTCCTTCTCCTTTTCGACGACATCTACGACGGGCGCCGAGACTCCGAACGACGTCTCGTAGCGCAGTAGCGGTTCGGCCTCGGAGGCGCGTCGACCAAGCGCGCGCCGCCCAAATCCAGTCGTGAAGTCCTCGAAGATGCGGTCCACTTCCTTGTGGAGTGCCTCGAACGGCTCCCACAAGGACGTCCGCCGAGCGGCCGGCGCCGCCGTTTCCTGCTTGACGGGAAGCTTCGTCATTGCCTCTGCCATGTTCCAATCTCCTTCGTCGCTCGTGAATTCGGAGACGATGGTTCCTGCCCATGCCTGTTGTCTCGTAGCCCCGGTTGGAACCCCTCGCTTTGACACAAATCAACGAGGGCGACCGCTTCAGCGCTAACGTTGTTCCCGGGAACTTCAGGAAGTCGATACCCAGCGATGGCAGTCGGAGACATCCTCGTACGGGAAGGCCGTCGGAAGGCTCGAGGCCCGGCGACGAGAGCACGACGAGGAACGACGTTGGTGAGCGCCCGGAATCTCGAGATTGCCAACGTCTTCGACGAGACGGCCGATCTGCTGGAAATCGAGGGCGAAAACCCGTTCCGAATTCGCGCCTATCGCAATGCCGCCCGGCTGCTGCGCGGACTCAAGCAAGAGGCCGCAGACATGCTGGCCGCCGGCCAGGACCTGGCCGAGCTGCCGGGCATCGGGAAGGATCTTGCCGGCAAGATTAGGGAAGTCGTGGACAGCGGCAGCATGGAGCTGCTGCGGCGACTCCATCGGGAACTCCCCCACAGTATCATCGAGCTGCTGCGCGTCCCCGGACTAGGTCCGAAGCGCGCCAAGCTCTTGCATGAACGGCTGGGCATCAAGACACTGGCCGAGCTGCGCGCGGCCGCGGAGGCCGGCAAACTGCGACGCCTGGCTGGCTTTGGCCCGCGGACCGAGGCAAAGATCCGGGAGTCGACGGCAGCCCAGCAGCAGGCGAACCCGCGCCTCACATTGGCGGCAGCAACACCGCAGGCGGAAGCCCTGATCGCCTACCTTCGATCCGCGTCCGGGGTGAATCAGGTCGCGATGGCCGGCAGCTACCGGCGGGCGCGGGAGACGGTCGGCGACCTCGACATTCTCGCGACCTCGTCGCGGCCCGAGGCGGTGATCGAGTATTTCATCAGCTGTGGCGCTGTCGACCACGTGGTCGCCAGCGGCGGCACGCGGGCGACGATCGTGCTCCGCGGTGGATTGCAGGTCGATCTTCGCGTCGTCGACGACGCGAGCTACGGCGCCGCGCTCCACTACTTCACCGGCGGCAAGGCGCACAACATCGCGGTCCGCCGCCTTGGTCAGCAGCGGGGACTCAAGATCAACGAATACGGCGTCTTTCGCGGCGAACGGCGGATTGCCGGCGACACCGAAGAGTCGGTCTTCCGCGCCGTCGACCTGCCGTACATTCCCCCGGAACTGCGCGAGGATCGCGGCGAAATCGAAGCCGCCCGCAGCGGCACGCTGCCGGAATTGATCAAATACGAAGATCTGTGCGGCGATCTGCACTGCCATACCAAGGCGAGCGACGGGCACAACAGCCTGGAGGAGATGGCGATCGCGGCGCGCGAGCACGGCTTGAAATACATTGCGATCACCGAACACTCGCACCGTCTCACCGTTGCTCGCGGGCTCGACGCGCGGCGGCTCGGAAAGCACATCGACGAGATCGACCGGTTGAACGAGCGTCTCTCCGAGATCACGCTTCTCAAGGGTATTGAGGTGGACATTCTCGAGGACGGACGGCTCGACCTGTCTGACAGCACCTTAGCGCAGCTCGACCTTGTCGTCGGCGCCATCCACAGCCACTTCAACCTGCCGCCCGACCGGCAGACGGATCGCATCTTGCGTGCGATGGAGCACCCGCATTTCTCGATCCTCGCACATCCGACGGGACGGCTGCTCGGAACGCGCGAGGCCTCGCCCTTCGACATGCAGAAGGTGATGCTGACTGCTCGCGCCCGCGGATGCTTCCTGGAGTTGAATGCGCAGCCGGACCGCATGGACCTCAGCGACGTCTACTGCCAGGCCGCGAAAGGCGCGGGTGTCCTCATCAGCATTGGTTCCGATTCACACAGTACGACAGACTTCGATTTCCTGCGCTTCGGCGTCGGGCAGGCGCGCCGAGGCTGGCTCGAGAAGGCCGACGTCTTGAATACCCGGCCGCTACGGGAATTGCGCGCTCTGCTGCGGCGGACCATGTGAGTGCCGGACCATGAGACCTTTACTCCGGGGGCGGTGCGGCGATCCAGCCGTCGCGCATGAGCGCGGCCGTTGCGTCGCGCGCATCGCCGATGCGGCGGAGCGCTCCCTCATATATCTCCTTGGGACTGCGGGAGAGCCGCGCCAGACCCTCCGATTGCGCGGCGGAAGCAATTGCCGCGGCGATGCGGGCGGCGACCTGCCATTCGTCCAGGCCCGGCAGAATCCGCTCGGTGCTGAGGGTTGCCTCCTGGACACATGCCGCCAGTTCCTGCGCGGCAGCAATTGCCATGCCGTCGGTGATAGTCTTCGCCCTGACATCGAGGACGCCGCGAAAGATGCCCGGAAAGCAGAGCGCGTTGTTGACCTGGTTGGCAAAGTCGCTCCGCCCGGTGGCGACGATCACGGCACCCGCTTGCTTGGCTTCCCAAGGCCAGATCTCCGGCACCGGATTGGCGCATGCGAAGACGATGGCCGACTTTGCCATCGCCTTGATCCAGTCGGGCTCGACGATTCCGGGGCCCGATCGCGAGAATGCGAGGCAGACGTCGGCGCCGCGCAGAGCCTCCGCGATTCCGCCCGCGGTCCGCTCGCCGTTGGATTCCATGCAGAGCTGCCACTTCTCGGGATATTCGCGCCTGTATGCCGCGATATCGCGCCGCCCCGGATGAAGCGTGGCCTTGCTGTCGCAGACCACCACTGCCTCCTTGGCGACGCCGGCACGTATCAATAGCCGGTATGTCGCGATATTGGCCGCACCCGCCCCGATCATGGCGAGGCGAACCTGCTGCAGATTCTTGCCGACGACTTTGAGCGCGTTGAGCAGCGCGGCAAGGACTACGGCAGCCGTCCCCTGCTGATCGTCATGCCAAACGGGTATCGGGCAATCCGCGCGCAGCGCATCGAGGACACGAAAACATTTCGGCTGCGCGATGTCCTCCAGATTGATGGCGCCGAAGCTCGGCGCGAGCAAGCGGGCGGTCCGCACGATTTCCTGCGCATCGCGCGTGTCGAGGCAGACGGGCACCGCATCGACGCCGCCGAGATACTTGAATAGAAGCGCTTTGCCTTCCATCACCGGCAATGCGGCCCGCGGCCCGATGTCGCCAAGACCGAGCACGCGCGTGCCGTCGGTCACAATGGCAATGCTGTTCCCCCTGTTCGTGTATTCGAAGACCAGATCGGGATCCTTGGCGATCTCGCGGCACGGTTCGGCCACGCCGGGCGTGTACCAGATGGCGAAATCCTGCGGGCCGCGAATCGCGCATTTGGGCATGATCTGAATCTTGCCCTTGTAGAGGGCGTGCAGGCGCGGTGCCAGGAGCGCCGGCTGCTGAGCCTTGGCGAGCAGGTCGTCAATGCGATCTTCGGGCATGCTTTCCGTCCTCAATTCTTCGCCCTCGCAGTCAGATACTCGATGGCGCCATCGATCGTCCGCAGTTCGGCGTAGTCGCGTTCGGGTATGTCAATCGCGAGGCGCTTGTGGAGCGCCATGACGAGGTTGAGAAAATCCATCGAGTCCAGGTCCAGGGCCTCGCGAAGATCGACATCCGGCGGTACCGCTCCGAGATCCGCCTCGGGTGCCAGATTGCCGAGCTCTTCCAACAGCAGCTGTCTGAGGTCGTCGCGTTTCATAGTTGGGCCGGTTGTTGCAGAAGACGATCGAGGTCCGCGAGCAGAAGGCTGCCGGCATGTCCGTCGGTTACGCGATGGTCTGCCGCGAGGCTGGCCGTCATGATGGTCCGCGGTTCGATGGCCGATCCGACGACCCACGGTCGCAATGCCGGGGCGCCGAATCCGAAAATCGCCACCTGCGGCGGATAGATTATGCCGAACAAGGCGTCCGCGCCGCGCTCACCCAGGCTGCTCACTGTCACCGTCGGATCGGTGAGTTCGGAGCTGCGCAACGTACCGGCGCGCACGCGGGCAACGAGATCGCGCAATCGGCCCATCAGCTCGTCGAGCGTCAGGCGATCGACGTCGTGGATCGCCGGTGCCACGAGCCCGCCGCCGCGAATCGCCACGGCCGTGCCGATATGGATGCGTTCGCTCGGCCGGAAGCCCGTTGCGGTGTGGAACCCGTTGAAGCCGGACCGGCTCCGCAGGGCAAGGGCGACTGCACGCAGTGTGAGCACCTGCAGCAGCAATCGCTCGGCCGGAGCTCGCGGCGCATTGGCGGATTCGAGCCATGCCGTAGCTTTCGTCAGATCGATCACCCGGCTCAGATAGTAATGCGGGATCTCTCGCTTCGAGCGGGCCATGGCGGCACCAATGGCGCGCCGCATCGCGGCCAGATCCGGGCCGCGTTCGGCTGCCCGGGGCTTCGTAGCCCCTGCCGCCTTTTCGACATCTATGCTGATAACCGCGCCGCCGGGCCCGCTTCCGATAACGCCGGAAAGATCGACGCCGCGCTCGAGCGCGATCCGTCGGGCAGCCGGCGAGGCGTACGGCCGCGTCGCGTCGCCAGCCGCCGGCATGCCGGCCGGCCTCGCAGCTGGCCGCACGATCGTTGCAGAGGGAGGGGGCAGGGGTGTGGCTTGTTCCTTGGGCGCCGCCGCTCCAGGTGGCGCCGCTGCAACGGGGCCGACGGCGCCTGCTTGGCCAATCGTCCGCAGACTGGCAAGCGGCGTTCCGACGGGCACCTTGGTGCCGACGTCGACGAGGAGACGGTCGATGATGGCGTCCTCGAAGATCTCGACTTCGATCGCACCCTTGTCGGTCTCGACGACGGCGACGATGTCGCCGCGCGTGACGGTCTCGCCTGGGCGCTTCAGCCATTCGACGAGGATGCCGGCTTCCATATCGGCACCGAGCGATGGCATGACGAATTCGCCCATCGCGACGTCCGTCAGCGTCCGAGGGCCACGTGTGCGGCCGACACGATCTTCGCAGCTTGGGGCAGCGCTGCTTCCTCGAGATGCCGCGGATAGGGGATCGGCACCTCCTCCGAGCAGACGCGGCCGATAGGCGCATCCAGCTCCCAGAAGGCATCCTCCATGAGACGGGCGGCGACTTCAGCGGAGAGACTGCCGCTGCGCCAGCCTTCATCGATGATGACCGCGCGGCGTGTACGGCTGACGGAGCGGACGATGGTTGCGGTATCCAAGGGGCGGAGGCAGCGGAGATCGATGACTTCAGCCGATATCCCCTCGCTCGCCAACGAATCGGCAGCGGCGAGCGTTTTCGGCAGCGAGCCGCCGTAAGTTATCAACGTGATGTCATGTCCTTCGCGTCGGACGGCCGCGCCCGTCAAACTAATCGGTGCCGGGACGGCCGGTAGTTTGCCCGCGACAGCGTAGAGCAATACATGTTCGAAGATGATCACCGGGTTTGGATCGGCGAGCGCCGCCGACAGCATGCCGCGCGCGTCCTCGATCGTCGCGGGCGCAACGACCTTGAGCCCCGGCACATGCGCGTACCAGCCTTCCAGCGTGTGCGAGTGCTGGGCGGCAAGCTGGCGGCCGGCGCCGGTCGCCATCCGGATCACAACGGGCACGGCGAACTGCCCGCCGGACATATGCCGAATCGTGGCCGCATTGTTGACGATCTGATCGAGCGCCAGGAGGCTGAAGTTCACGGTCATCACCTCCACGATCGGCCGCATGCCGCCGAGGGCCGCCCCGATGCCCGCGCCCACGAAGGCGCCCTCCGATAGCGGCGTGTCGCGGATGCGCTCCGGCCCGAACTCGGCGAGCAGTCCCTTGGTCACGGCATAGCAGCCGCCATAGCGGCCGACGTCCTCGCCCATGAGAAAGACGCGGTCATCGCTGAGCAACGCCTCACGGATAGCGGTCCGCACGGCCTCGCGATAGGTCGTCTCGGTGAACCCCCCATCCCGTGTCTCGGCGATCATGGTTGCACCGGCGCGTACACGTCTCTCGTCAAATCTTCGATCGGCTCCCAGCTGCTTTGTTCGGCAAATGCGATCGCTGCTTCGATCTCCGCCGCAACTTCTGCTTCAAGCGCGGCGAGGTCAGGGTCGTGCAATGCACCTGCTTCACGCATCCAACCGATCAGGTGCGGAATCGGGTCGCGCTTTCGCCACTGCTCCACTTCCGCCTTCTCTCGATAGAGCTCGGGGTCGAACATGGAGTGAGCCCGGAAGCGGTAGGTGCGGCACTCCAGGAAGCGCGGGCCGTTTCCCGCCCGTACCGCTGCGACGGCGCGACTTGCCGCTGCTTCCACCGCGACCGGATCCATGCCGTCGACGACCTCCGCCGGTACGCGATAGCTCTCGGCCTTGCGGTGGATGTCGGTCTCGGATTCGGAGCGCGCGAGCGCGGTTCCCATCGCGTACAGGTTGTTCTCACAGACGAAGAGGACTGGCAGCTGCCACAGATCGGCGAGATTAAGGCTCTCGTGAAAGGCGCCCTCGGCGACGGCGCCTTCGCCGAAGAAGCAGGCGGTGACGTTCGACCGGCGCTGCATACGGTCAGCCAACGCCAATCCAACGGCGAGCGGCAAGCCGCCGCCGACGATCGCGTTGCCCCCATAGAATCTGGTCTTGGCGTCGAAGATGTGCATCGAGCCGCCACGGCCGTGGCTGCACCCCTCCTGCTTGCCATACATCTCGGCCATGACGGGCTGCATGGGAATTCCGCGGGCGATGGCATGACCGTGCTCGCGATAGGTCGCGACGACCGCATCCGTCGGCGTCAGGCAGCGCATGACGCCGGCGGCAATGGCCTCCTCGCCGATATAGAGGTGCAGGAATCCGCGGATCTTCTCTTTGGTATAGAGCTCGGCGCATTTCTCTTCGAAGCGGCGGATGCGCAGCATCTGGCGCAGCAGGTCCAGCAGGTGCGCGCGCGACAGGTGCGGCTTACCGGCGGCGTCGGTCATCTCGCGTCACTCTCGAGGGTCGACAGGTCTCCCTCCGGCAGCCCCAGCTCTCTGGCCTTCAGCAGGCGGCGCATGATCTTGCCGCTGCGCGTGCGCGGCAGTGTCGGGCGGAACTCGATCTCCTTCGGCGCGACGGCTGCGCCGAGCCGCTTACGGGCATGACCCAGCAGCTCCTTGCGCAGCGCCTCGCTCGGCTCGTATCCGGGTTTCAGCGAGCAGAACGCCTTGACCACTTCCCCGACGATCGGATCGGGTTTGCCAATGACGCCGGCCTCTGCGATCGCCGGGTGCTCCATGAGGGCGCTCTCGACCTCGAACGGCCCGATCAGATGGCCGGCGGACTTGATGACGTCGTCTCCGCGCCCGACAAACCAGTAGTAACCGTCGGCATCCCGCATTGCCAGATCGCCGGTGAGATACCAGCCGCCAGCAAAGCACTTCCGATAGCGCTCCTCTTCGCCGAGATAGCCGCGAAACATCGACGGCCAGCCGGGCTTGAGCGCGAGTTCGCCTGCCGTCATCGGCCGATCGATGACGGCAATGTCGCCGTCGCGTTGCCGTTCGACGATGGCGGCCTCGACTCCCGGAAGCGGACGTCCCATGGACCCCGGCTTGATGTCCATGGCGGCGAAGTTCGCGATCATGATGCCACCGGTCTCGGTCTGCCACCAGTTGTCATGGAATGGCATGCCGAAGGTCTCCTGGCCCCACACCACCGCCTCCGGGTTGAGGGGCTCACCGACACTGGCCATGAAGCGGAGCCGCGAAAGGTTCCGGCTGCGCACCGGCTCCGCGCCGAGCTTCATCAGCATGCGGATCGCCGTCGGTGCCGTGTACCAGACGTTGACCCGCTGCTCCTCCAGTATGCGACACCAGCGCAAGGCATCGAACTCGGCCTCATCGACGACCATCGTGACGCCATTGGTCAGCGGCGAGATGATGCCATAGGAGGTACCGGTGACCCATCCGGGGTCCGCGGTGCACCAGAATATATCGTCGGGATGCAAGTCGAGGGCGTACTTTCCGGTGATGTGATGCGCCACGACCGCTTCGTGCACGTGAAGCGCACCCTTTGGGCGACCTGTCGTTCCACTGGTGAAATGCAGCAATGCCGGATCGTTGGGCTGCGTCGCAGCGATGTCGAACTCCGGACGCGCGGCCGCGAGAGCCGCTTCGAGATCGACGGTACCGGGCGGCATGTCTTCCGAATCACGTTGCGTCAACAACACGTGGCGGAGGTGGCTCATCTGGGATCGCCAGGGCATGACCTTCTTCCGGTACAGCGCTTCGGTCGTGACGAGGACGCTGGCCGTGCCGATGCTCATGCGCTGGCGTATCGGATCGGGCCCGAAGGCGGAAAACAGCGGACAGAAGATGCCACCTTTTTTCCAGGTGCCGAGCGCGGCCACGTAGAGTTCGGGGATGCGGCCAGCAAGCGCGAAAACCCGGTCGTCGCGGTGGACGCCCAGGTTGCTCAGGACACTGGCAAATCGATTCGAGGCAACGGCCAGCTCCGCGTAGCTGTAGGTTCGGACGGCATCGTTCTTGCCGATCCAGACGATTGCACGATGATTGCCGCGACCTCTCGCGACATGCCTGTCCGCGGCCTCATAGGCGATGTTGAGACCGCCGCCAGCCAGCCCGTCCAGCTCTCCGCGAGCGGTCTGCCACGTGAATGACTGACAGGTGGCCTCGTAGTTCGCGAGGTTGGGCGCCAAGCCGGCGGCGGCTCCAACCTTGTGAATCGTACTCCACGGCACAAAATCACCTCTCGGTCAGCCGGGCGGCTCGTTCGATCATCCTTCCCATGTATGCGGGCGGCGCGGCCGTCGTGTTGACGTGGATCAACGGCGTCTTGCGGGCGCACGGATTCGAGCGCCCGGTCAGCTGGAAACTGAGGCCATACCCGACACTCCGCCGACGGCATCACTTGGCCGATCCGTCTCCCCGCCAAGTCGCTAGCAGGAAACATCCGTCCTCTTCGTGCCCCGGCCGTTGGCGTACATCCAACCGAGGCTGTTCTGGGCTCTGGCATAGCCTTGGTCAGCGGCTTTGCGGTACCACGTCACTGCCTGCTTGTCGTCCTGCGGTACGCCCTTGCCGTCGTGGTACATCCACCCGAGGCGGTTCTGGGCCCTTGCATGGCCCTGGTCGGCAGCCTTGCGGTACCACTTTAACGCCTCCTTATAATCTTGCTTCACGCCCTCGCCGTCTTCGTACGCAACGCCAAGGTTGTATTGCGCCCATGCCTTGCCTTGCTCGGCCAGCCGACGGCAGGCGGCAGCAGAGCGATCGGCAGCGATCGTCGTGCTTGCGCAATCATCGGCATCATCGGCCCATACCGCCACCGGCATGCCCAGCACCAGCATCGCCGTAGCGAAAGCGACGGCGGGTAAGCGCGATGATTTGACTTTGTCGAACATAAAAATTTGCGCCGACCGCTCAGCCGACCGACACCATCCCTATCTACAGGCCACCACGGGTGGTCTCATTTATGTGAATGAATACCTCGCCGCTGGCGCTGCTGGCTTGATTTACGTCAACGGCTCGGTAGTCGAATAGTCATCGGCGGTTTGCCGCAGCGGTACGACGACCAGCGGGATGCGGCGATTGATTCTCTTGATCTAGGTCAACGCAGCCGGAAACCCGCCGGACTAAAGAACAATCCTAGTCGTCTCAGATGTGATCGGCCCGTCGGGGGCTGCCTGCAATATCGCCGGCGGTAGTGCCGTCATTTCTGGGCCGAACGGCAGAACGGATGCGGGCCGACTGCCACACCATGCGGAAGGAAACCCAATGTCACTCGCTCTACTGTCTCGGGCGATTGCAGCGCGGCCTGCGTTCGCGGCCGGGATACTGGCCTTGGCGCTGATCTCTGAGGGCGTTCCCGCCGGTGCCGCCGATTGCAGTGATAGCCCGGGTCCGGGTGTCGACTGGTCCGGTTGCAGAAAACTTGGGCGGCTGATGGCCGGCAATGACTTTCACGGCGCTATACTAGCCGGCGTCAACTTCAGCGATAGTGACCTTGCTGACGCCGATTTTACCGGCGCAAATCTGAGCAACGCTGTCCTCATTCGCACGCGGCTTACCAGAGCGAAGCTGAAAGGAGCGGACCTCACCAAGGCAATCCTTAACCGCGCCAATCTTCGGGATGCAGACCTCGGCGCTGCGACCCTCGTCAAGGCCGATGCGGCGCGGGCCGACCTCACGAACGCACGGCTTGTCGGCAGCAATTTGGAAAGAGCCGAACTTGGCCGGGCCTTGCTGGTCAACGCCGACCTCACCGGCGCGCTCCTTCGGAGCGCCTATCTGGCGCGCGCTGATCTGCGCCGGGCGCAGTTGGCGAAAGCCGATTTGCGGGACGCCGACCTACACCTTGCAGACTTGCGCAGCGCCGACCTGTCGGGGGTGGACGGGCTGACGCCAGCTCAGCTGGCCGATGCTTGCGGAGACGAAACCACGCGGCTTCCGATCGGTCAGACCCCGCCAGCGTCCTGGCCATGCGACAGCGGCAAATAGCCGCCCCTGCGGCGGCGTCGTGGTGGACGGGTTCTCCCCGTCACGAGAAATCACCGATTTGACCATCGACCCCATGCACGGCGGCTGCGACCACCCAAACTGGCCCACGCCCTGCCGTTCCTTGGGTACTATTGGCAGTGCTTTGGTACGACATTCGAGCGGTTCCACGCAGGATTCGGACATTTGCACCAGATCGGCTCGGATCCGACCTGCCAAACATCACGCCGGGAGGGCCTGGAATCGACCCATGCATTCGAAACGACGACCGGCGAAGACCATTCCGACGCTGAAGCCAGACCAGCCGCGCCCAGATGGCGCACTCGGGCGACCGCTCCTTCGCCTTCCTGCCGCCGTGCATGGGGTCGATGGTCAGATTCGTGATCTTTCGGCTAAGGGAGAGCACAGGTTTGCTGTGTCCGTGACCGCATCGGCTGGCGATGCCGAGGACTGCAGGAAAGCTGAGGCCTGCTCAGGACTAGCCCTTCGAAAGCCGCCCCGATGCGTTCCGCCACCCGGCAATCCTTTGATCATGACTTGGCCCGATAGCGTGTCTCGCTGTAGCGCCGCTGCACCGGCGCCTGAGCCTCGGTATGGCGCACGAGGACATCGTCAGCGGCGGCCTCGGCGGCGGCGCCGCACGTCGTTGCTAAGAAGACAGAAGACGCGACTGCATTTGAAATCGCTGCTGCAGAGTTGATAGCTCCTCAGGAGGACATCCGATGGCTCACAAACAAGTACTGTTCCGTTCTGCGGCTCGCGAGAAGATCCTGCACGGCGCCACCCAACTTTGTGACGCTGTGCGCGTCACATTGGGCCCAAAATCCAAGTCGGTGCTCATCCAGAAGCAGTGGGGGACTCCACTCGTATGCAACGATGGTGAGACCATAGCCAAGGAATTCGCCCTCAAGGACCCGGAGGAGAACCTCGGCGCGCAGATGTTGCGGCAAGCGGCAGAGAAGACCGGTGACAGTGTTGGCGACGGCACGAGCACATCGACGATCCTGGCGCATGCGATCTTCGCTGACGGCCTCCGCAACGTCGTCGCTGGCGCCAGTGCGATTGACCTCAAGCGCGGCCTCGAAGGCGCCGCAAAGAGCGCGATCGATGCCTTGCGGGCCATGTCTCGCCCAGTCAAGACCCGCAAGGAAAAGGCGCAGGTGGCGACGATCTCCGCGCATAACGATCCGACAATCGGCGACCTTGTCGCCGACGCGATGGAGAAGGTGGGCGGTGAGGGCGTGATTACGGTCGAGGAATCAAAGACCACCGAGACGACTCTCGAAGTGGTCGAGGGCATGCAGTTCGACCGCGGCTATATCTCGCCCTACTTCGTCACCAACGCCGAGAAGATGATCGCCGAGCTTGAGGACCTCTACATTCTGATCCACGAGAAGAAGCTGACGAGCCTCCAGCCCATGCTGCCGTTATTGGAGGCCGTCGTGAAGTCCGGGCAGCCGCTTCTGATCGTGGCGGAAGATGTCGAGGGCGACGTGCTGGCTACGCTAGTGGTGAACAAGCTACGTGGCGGCTTGAAAGTTGCCGCGGTAAAAGCACCCGGTTTCGGCGATCGCCGCAAGGCCATGCTCGAGGACATCGCCGTGCTGACCGGTGGCCAGATGATCTCCGAGGAACTCGGCATTAAGCTCGAGAACCTCACCCTCGAAATGCTGGGTAAGGCGAAGAAGGTGGCAATCACCAAGGAGGACACGACGATCGTGAGCGGTGCCGGCAGGAAAGAGGACATCGATGGCCGCTGCACTCAGATCCGGCAGCAGATCGAGGAGACGACTTCGGAGTACGATCGCGAGAAGCTGCGCGAGCGATTGGCCAAGTTGGCAGGCGGCGTGGCCGTGATCCGGGTAGGCGCCCCATCCGAGGCCGAGATGAAATCAAAAAAGGAAGCGCTCGACGACGCGATCAGCGCTACCAAAGCGGCGGTCGCCGAGGGCATCGTGCCTGGTGGGGGCTTGGCGTTGCTGCGCTGCACTGATGCAGTCGCGCGGGAAGAGGCGAAGTGCGAGGGTGACGAAAGGACGGGTGTGCAGATCCTCAAGCGCGCGCTTGAGGCCCCGGCCCGCCAGATCGCCGAGAACTCTGCAGTCGATGGCGGCGTCGTGGTCGCGCGGATGCTAAGCGGACAAGCAAACTATGGCTTCGATGCCGCTCGCAAGGAGTACGTCGACCTGGTCGAGGCCGGCATCGTCGATCCCACCAAGGTGGTGCGGATCGGTCTTGAAAACGCGGTGTCGGTCGCGAGTGTGCTGTTGCTCACCGAGGTTACTATGACCGAGGTCCCCGAAACCAAGAGGGCACAGGGGCTTGAGCCGGGGATGGAAATGTAGAGCCTGACAAAGCGAGCGAGTGGCGATCATTGGAATTGATCCCGGTTAAATCGACACCGAGGTCAGGCTCGGATTCATAGGAGATTACTCATGCACGTGCCGCTTCAGATCACCTTCCACCATCTTGACCCTTCTCCGACCGTGGAAACGAAAGTCCGCGAGCGGGTCGCGGAGCTCGAGCAGTTCTATGATCGCATCACGAGCTGTCGCGTCATGATTGAGGCACCTAGCCGGCGTCATCACGAGGGCCGGCTGTATCACATTCGCGTCGATCTGAACGTTCCGGGCAGGGAGATCGTGGTGAAGCGCGATCCACCCGAGCACCACGCCCATGAAGACATTTATGTCGCGGTGCGCGATTGCTTCGATGCCGTGCGCCGACAACTCGAAGACTATGCTCGCCGCCAGCGCGGAGACATCAAGGCCCATGAGGTCCCGGTCCATGGTAGGGTCGGCAGTCTCATTGCCGAGAAGGATTATGGCTTCATCGACGCGAGCGATGGTACGGAAGTCTACTTCCATCGCAATGCCGTTGCCGACGAGGGCTTCGACAAGCTCGCAGTAGGAGATGAGGTGCGTTTCACCGTGCATCCGGGCGAAGGCGAGAAGGGCTCTCAGGCGAGCACGGTCGTTCCGATCGGAAAGCACCATCCGCCGCCCGACCGGCCTTGATGGCTTGCCGCTTCTTTATTCAGACGCTCTCAACACCTGCCGTCGTTGCGCCACCGAAGAAGGCAGCAAAGGTCGCGGCCAGCCCGCGAGCTGCGGCGCCGGCTCCATTGAACAACGGCTCCTTTATCCCGGAACGGCTCCGGCCTCCCACTAAGAGGCCGCGTCCGGGTGGCGTTCGCGCGACGCTAGTCCCTCGCTTGCGAGGCTCATCATCATCTGCGACAGCTTAGTGACCTCCGCCACATATCCAGCCGTTGCCTCTTGGGCGAAGCGTCGTTGGCATTCCAATGCGTCTGCAGGAGTATTGCAGCTGGCGAGTGTCGACCAGGCTGCTATATCTTCCTGCAAGCGGCTCTGGGTGAACTGCGCGATTTCCTGCGACAGCGCATTCACCCCCTGGAACCAGCGTGCAAAAGCCCGCTGGTTGGATTCGAGCAGGAAGCCGTAGTTCGGCGCCCAGCTGCTGGCCGGCAGTGACCCCTTTACTGGCTGGGTGTGCTTGGCATGGGTCGTCATGACTGCTCCTCCGTTTTGTGCGTGGGCCGACTGATCGTCGCGGTCAACGAGCGCGGATTGATCTGGCCACCATTTGTCGTGGTCAGTTCGCCGGCGGTTGCCCGCTATGATGTTTCGCCTGGTAGACGAACCGCGCGCCATCCCACACTTCCATGGCCGGATACGGGGTGGTGGCGAGCAATGCATCGGCGCGTGCCTGCGCCAGATCGTCTGTCTCGCATTCGACGAAGTGATCGGCCGCAACATGATTGGCCGCATCGAGGAAATAGCATCGGTAGCAGGACACGGCCGCTCCTTCTGGCGCACAGCATACCCCGACGGGCAGCGCGTTTTTTCGGGTGCGATTCGAGATTGTGCGCGCATGGGGCGCTCTCATCGCGGAAAAGTCCAGTCAATTCGACAAGTGCAACTCCGATTCTGTCGGTTCACTCCCGCATCAGCCGACAGCCGCGCTCGACTCTCGCCGAGCGCCTCGACGTGCTCACCGGGTTGACCTGCATCAAAGACGGCATGGCCCTCTCGGGCGTATGAACGCTGTAGCAATGGGCCCCCACCCATTGCCTCAGGCATATTCACGATTAGGAGAAAGTCATCATGGCTGTTCCAGCCACCAACCTCGCAGTACGGCAAGAAGGCAGGTCGACGCCCGCATCAGCCGCCCGCAGGATGCCGTCACTATGGCAGCCGTTCGAGTCACTCCGCGGCGAGGTCGAGCAGATCTTCAACGAATTCACGCGCGGCTTCGGCCTTCCGTCAATGAGTCGGAGCCTGCCAAGTCTCGAGCCGTCCCGGCGGGCGCAGACGTCGCTCAGCATGACGACGCCGGCGATGGATGTCGTCGAGAAGGAGAAGGAATATCAGATCACGGCCGAGCTGCCGGGCCTCGACGAGAAGGATGTCGAAGTCAGTGTGGCCGACGACACGCTGACCATCGCAGGTGAGAAGAAGGAGGAGAGGGAAGAGACGGACAACAATTGTTACTTCTCCGAGCGCCGCTATGGTTCGTTTCAGCGTTCCTTTCAGCTGCCAGCGGGCGTGGATGCCGAGAAGATCGCGGCAGTCTTCCAGAAGGGCGTGTTGACGGTAACGGTGCCAAAGTCTCCGGAAGCCCAACAGAAAACGAAGAAGATCGCCGTCAAGGCTCAATGATCGGCCAAAGCGCGGCGGCGTTTTCGGTTCTCAACCGCAAGCGCCGCAGCGCGTTCCCTGGGCAGGAAAGGGTTTCCTGTCTTCGCTGGTGATGCC
>Ga0335085_10005823_pt1 | contig 19661 bp, 21 predicted proteins | sample Lox_Sample_45_FD_206712 | JGI IMG/M metagenome (GOLD analysis project Ga0335085, IMG submission 206712) | Soil microbial communities from Loxahatchee National Wildlife Refuge, Florida, United States - Lox_Sample_4.5 | ecosystem: Environmental > Terrestrial > Soil > Wetlands | place: USA...
GGATTCCTCGTGCATGTTCGACGTCGGGCCCTCGAGGTTTCTATGCGGAGCGCAGCGCGGGATCGCCAGCGTAGACCCTGCCGAGAGCCTTCGCCATGATGCGCGAGAGCATCGGCATCAGCATCGTGTCGCGCATCCACAGGCCGAAGCGCCCCAGCTCTTTCAGGCTCCTCCGATCATTCGCATAGCCCTGCGCCACCATCGCCTCGGCCCGCTTCTTCCGCAACGACTCGAACCGGGCGAAGGATTCTTCGAACGATCGCGAGCGATCGGCGAGGAGTTTCCCCAGCAGCATCGAATCCTCCAGTGCCAGCGACGCGCCTTGCCCACCCGCCGGACTCATCGCGTGCGCCGCGTCGCCGATCAACACCACCTGCCCCCGGTGCCACACCGGCAGCGAAGGCACGTCGTGGATGGGCGTGCGCAGCCACGATTCGGTCGTCCGGATCAGCTCGTCGCTCGGCGCGCACCAACCGCGGTAGCGTTCGAGCATGCGCGCGCGAAGCTCCTCATCGGACATGCCGAGGAGCATTCGCTTCTCCTCGTCGGTGTCGAACGCGACGTGGCACCACCAGCCCCACTGCCCGCTCATCTTCGAGTAGCCGAACTGGTGCCGGGGTCCGACGATGAAGGTCAGGCGATCGGCCTCGGCCGGTTCGACGGGAAGCACGAATCCGCGCGGACAGAACCCTCCCAGGGCGATCATGCGGGTATCGCGGGATCGGGCGTGATCGGGGAGCAGCAGGCCGCGCACCCGGGAGTGGATGCCGTCGGCGCCGACGAGGAGATCGGCTTCTTCTTTCGACCCATCTGCGAATGTCGCGACGACCTTCTGGCCCCGCGTTTCGATGCCGCGAAGCCTCATCCCGTAGTGGATCGGGATACCGACTCTCTCGACCTCCGTGCGCAGGATGCGGTGCAGCGATGCGCGCGCGATGTTGACTGCGATCCCCGCCGTCGCGGTCCGGATGACGCCGATGGTCTTGCCGCGGTGATTGCGGAAGACGAAGTCTCGCGACGGTGTGCCGGCTTCGATGACCCGCTCCGCCACCCCGACTTCGCCGAGGACACGGAGGCCGTTGGGGGCGATCTGGAAGCCGCCTCCGGCGGATTCGCTCCGCGGATACGCCTCGAATACCGCCGGCTCGATGCCGGATCTGGCCAGGAAGACCGACATGGCGGGTCCGGCGATGCCGCCACCGATCACGAGAGCGCGTGGATTTTTCATGCCGCGCAATCTGCACCTCATGGGTCATTCTCGCCACTCATGAGTCATGATATTATTCATCACCGCTATGAATTTATCGGCGATGGACCTGAACCTGTTCCTGGTGCTGAACGCGGTGCTCGAGGAGCGGAGTGCCACGCGGGCGGCGAAGAAGCTGAACGTGACGCAATCGGCGGTGAGCAACGCGCTGGCGCGGCTTCGCGCGGCGGTGGGTGATCCGCTGGTGGTGCGCAGCGGGCGCGGGCTGGTTGCGACGCCGCGGGCCCAGGAGCTGGCGCCCCTCGTGTCCGCGGCGATGCACCAGCTCGAGACCGCCCTCGACCGCGGGCGCGCTTTCGATGCAGCGCAGAGCACGCGCACGTTCACCCTGGCCGCGGCCGACAATCACCAGATCAGCGAGGTGCCGAAGATCGCCGCGGCGTTCGGCCGGAAGCTGCCGCGCGCGCAGCTGCGCGTCGTGAGCGCGGATTTCCTTGCTGCGACCGGCGGCCTCGCGACCGGGGAGATCGATGTGGCCTTCGTGCCGGCGGCGTTGTTGCCACCGGATGCTCCGGGAACCAGGGTTTTCGAGGAGCGCGCGGCGCTGATCGTGCGGCGCGATCATCCCAGGCTGCGCGGCTCCGCCAAGCTGACGCCGGCGCTCTTCAATGAGCTTCCGCACATCGACGTCGAAGTTCCGCTTGGCAAGAAAGGTCTGGGCCATCGCCTGGCCGAGCACCACTGGAAGAGCGCCGGGCTGGAGCGCCACGTCGAGCTGACCGTGCCGTATTTCATGACCGCTGCGATGATCGCGGCCCACACCGACTGCATCGCGGGCCTGCCGAGCCGCGCGGCGGCCGTGTTGAGCGGCGTGTTGCCGATCAGGATCGCAGCGACCACCTTTCCGCTGCCGGCGATGGAGATCGCCCTTTCGTGGCACCAGCGCACCGACGCCGACGAAGGAGCGCGATTCTTCCGCAAGCTGCTTTTCCAAGCCTGCACCGATCGGTGAAAAACGCGTTGGCCTGACGGGATGCACGATCGGATGGAGACCCGACCGCGCGCGAGAGACGAGCACGTGCAGTTGGGGCCGACCCGCGCCTGTCCCCCTTTTGGCTCGTCGGAGCGGCGCTCGCGGCTCCGCGAGGTGGGGCGACGAGGGATCCAGCCGTTTCCCGGACCTATGGGCCAGAGAACACGACCTTGCTGCAACTGAAGGCTGCGCCGGATGATTTCGATCGCGAGACCGTAGAAACACGTATAAGCTCCGGCAGGACGATCGGAGGGCCCTCATGGCCTCGGCTCCACAGTGTCACGTGCTGGTTGTCGATGACGATGCTGCGATGCGGGACTCCCTTCGCGACATCCTGGAGGACGAAGGACACGACGTGGTGGAAGCTGCGAACGGACAGGAGGCGCTCGCGACGATCCGATCGCGCAACGACATCGACCTGGTGCTGCTCGACATCATGATGCCTGTGATGAATGGCCTCGAATTCCTGGCTTCCAAAGTGCGCGATGAGAGTATCTCGTCGATTCCGGTCGTCATCATGAGCGCTCACCTCACGACGGTCGATCGGGTCGTTGGAGCGAATGCGATCTTCTCGAAGCCTTTCAATCCCGCCGCGCTCCTCGGCAAGATTACCGAGCTCTGCTAGATCCGGATTCGCGCGCAGCCCCTTCGAACTTCGGAACGGGCCATACGGCGTTGGTAACGATTACGGGTACGTTCGCGACAAACGCCAGCGCCTTCTTTCGCGCGAGTTCGTGAAGAGGCAGCGGTAGAGTCACGTCGTCATCTCGACCTGGCATGCATTCTCCTTGCCGCGGCCTGAGTTGAACCAGAGGCCCTGAAGCTCGAGGCGAATCGGTGCTACACCTCTCAAGCCGAGGTCCTTCAAGGTGACTCCCAGTGGAGAGTGAACTGTGCCGCTTGTGCGGTGGCGATGGGCGCGTCGGGAACGCCCTTGGCCGCAGCACCGCTACCTGTCCTAGCTGCCACGGGTCCGGCCGGCGAGCGGATACGTCTTCCAGATTCCACGACGTGACCAAGACAAAGCCATCGCACTTCCGGCCTTCCCCGGCCGGCGGCGCCGAGAGTCCGCGGGGCCCGACGACGGCCGAAGGCGTGCGACTCGCCCAGGAAGTGAACGAATCCGCCGTGTTGACCGCGGACGCGAAAGCGCGACTGCTCGCCGAGATCGTGAATCACGAGCGCACCCACGGACGATGCACGCAAACCTTCATGAAGAAGATTCGCAAGCAGGCTCGGCCGGGCCAACCGAACCTCTGACGTCCGGCTCGCCTAAGCAGGTCTTGGAGACGCCGTCAGCGCCGCCAGGCTCGCCTTTGCGCGCTGCTCGAGGCTCCGGGCTCCCGCTGAACGCGCGCGCTCGATGGCCTCGCGATAGTCCCGGGTCGCCGCAGCAGGATCCGTCTTCTGCCGCTGTTCGCCGCGCATCCGCAGCAGCTCGGGCAGGTACACGCTCTCGTCGTGCGCGAGGGCGAAGGCGATGATCTCGTCGGTCAGCTGGCGCGCTTGCGCGGCATGGCCGGAGAGCCTCAGCACCTCGATCAGCACCTGCGCGAGCAGCGTGGAGCAGGTCGAGACCTCGGTCAGCCGCTGGCGCAAGGCGTCGAGCAGCGGTTGGATCGCGGGCAACGCGAGCGGACCACGGCGCGCCTCCGCCCAGAGCGCGAAGGCGCGCGCCTCGGTGTGCAGGCCCAGGTCCAGAGCGGCCGCGCGGACGGCCTCTTGCGCTTCCGCTTCGACGATCGGCAGCGGATCGCGGCGCAGGAACCGCAGTCGGGCGCGGACCACGTGTCCGAGCGCCTGCAGGATCGGGACCTTGATCCGATCTGCCAGTTCGATGGCCGCGAACGCTTCTGCGAGCGCGCGCCCGGCGTCGCCGAGGACCCAGCGCACGCAGGCGAGGTGGCCGAGGGCCAAGGCCCTCCCCGGGAGGTTGTCGCGAAACGGGGACGCCTCCTGCTCCGCAGGCGCCAGGCGCTCGAGCAGGCGCAGCGCGGTGCCGAGATCGGCCCTGAAGAAGGCGGTGTAGGCCCGGGCGAAGATCCCGCCGTGCAGCAGCATCGGGTCCAGGTCGTGCCCCTGCTCGATCTGCTCCAGCTCGGCGGCCAGCGGCGCCGAGCGATCGTACTGCGCGACGATCATGTTGTAGTTGCAGAGCTGGGTGATCGCCAGATACAGGCGCGGAGCGTCGCCGAGCGAGCGGGCGATCTCGATGGCGCGGTTGTAGACCGCGATGGGTTCCCGCCCGGCAAAGGCGGCGCTGAACGTGTTCGAGCTGACTTGCCGGCACAGCGTCTCGTGGATCTGGAGCTCGAGCAGATCGCGCTCGCGACCTGCGGCCATGCGGGGCAGCAACTGCAGAGCGCGCGTGCAGAGGGCGACGGCATCCGAGGTGGCGTTGCGCAGCCCGGCCTGGCGTCCTGCCGCCGCGTAGGCGGGGACCGCGCGCGCCGCATCGCCCGCCGCGTCGAAGTGTTTCGCGAGCAGGTGCGAGAGCTCGCCGGCGCGCGAGTCGCGCTCGATCGCCTCCGCGATCAGCCGGTGCCAGCGCTGGCGCCGCGCCGGACTGCTGCGCTCGACGCAGACCTCCTGGATCAGCGCGTGGGTCATGCCATAGCGATCGTCGGGCTCGGCGCGCAGGAAGAGCGACCGGCGCAAGAGCGCGTCGCAGGTGTCGTCGACCTGCTCGACCGGCATCTCCAGCGCGGCGGCGACCAGGTCGGTGGAGAACTCGGAACCCACGATGCTCGCCGCTTCGAGCACCCGCTGCTCGGTCGTTGACAGGCGATCGAGCTGGATGTCGATCAGCTGCTTCACGCTGGCGGGCCGGTGCGCCTCCACCTCGTCGATCGAGACCGCCAGGGTCCACCGGCCGTCGCGCTCGGCGAGCATTCCGCGGCCCGCCAGCTCGTCGAGCAACGACACCAGGAACAACGGCGTCCCGCCGGTGATCTTCGTGACCAGGTTCGTCAGCTGCTGGGGGAAGGCATGGCCAGCAAATCGCCGATCGATGAAGCTCTGCACCGCCGCAGCGCTGATCTTCGGCACCTCGACCAGGAGCGCGCCGGAGCGGGCGACCAGGGAGCGCATCACGCGGTTGAGCGGGTGGTCAGGACTTTGGACCTCCGCGCGTCGCAAGGTCCCGAGCACCAGCAGCTTCGCGCGCTCCTGGCGCTGGCCCAGCAGGGACAGCAAATCGATGGACGCAACGTCGGACCATTGCAGGTCTTCGAGCGCCAGCACAAGCGGATCCTGCGAGGAGAGCGCTTCCAGCGCCTCGCTCAGCTCGCGGAGCTGTCTCGATTCATTGCCGCCGGCAGCGCGCCGCGCGACCTCGGCGAGCTGCTCGTCGGGGACCAGCCGTGGCACCTGCGCCACGAACGTCGGCGCACATCGGACCAGCGTCGCCACCGTGTGCGCGCCGCGCGCTGAGCGCGCGAGCGCCGAGAGCGCCTCGATGATCGCGAGGTAGGGCTCCGGGGTGCCGTGCTGCTCGAAGCACGTTCCGCGGGCGACGATCGCCGTGCGCGGATCGAGACCTGCGAGGAATGTCCGCACCAGCGTCGATTTGCCGATCCCGGGCTCGCCGGTGACGAAGCAGAGCTGGCGGCGGCCTCCGCGCGCGCGCTCGAATGCCGCGCGCAGAATGTCGAGCTCCGCATCGCGACCGACCACCAGTGGGTCGACGTGCGCCACCTCCGGCGCTGCTCGCGCATCGGCGCCGTCGCTGAGCTCGGCCACGAACCGGTAGCCGCGCCCGATCACGGTTTCGATCACGCCTTCGCCGAGCACCTGCCGCAGCTCGTGCAGATGGCTGCGCACCGCGCTGTCGCTGACCACGGCGCCGCGCCACACCTGCGCGAGCAGCTCTTCCTGGCTGACCAGCTTCTTCGGATGAGCGGCGAGGTAGCAGAGGATGGCAAACGGCTTGCGGCGCAGGACCAGCAGCCTCTCGCGCTTCCAGAGCCGCCCCTCCTCCGGGTCCAGCCGAAACGGCGGAAAATGAACCATCGATCAGAGTCTTAGCGCGGACGGCTCCGCGAGGCGAGCGCGTGATCGACCGGCGAGGCGCCGATCCAACGCGGATTGGACGCCGGCGGGCCAGATCCAACGGAGATCCCACAGCTGTCGACGGGCGCTTTGGGCATGGTGACTCCCATGCAAGCCCTTCGACAGCTCGTCTCCGGAACCGACTTCAGCGATTGCGCAGAGCACGCCCTCGAGCAGGCGATCGAGCTCGCGCTCACCGCCTCCGCGCGGATCACCCTGGTCCACGTCTACGAACCGGGCGATGACGACCTCGACGACCGGCGCCTCCTGCAGCACGAGGCGGCGCTGTGCGAAGTCGTGGCCCGGCACCGGCGCCGCGGCGTCGAGATCACCGGCGTCCTCCGCAGCGGCAGGCCGTGGACCAAGCTCGACAACGTCGCGGCCGAGGTCGGCGCAAGCCTGATCGTGGTCGGCCGCCACGGGGCCGGCCGCGGCCGGATCGCCGAGCTCGGCTCCGTCGCGGCCCACCTGGTGCGCGCCGCGAACCGGCCCGTGCTGACCGTCGCCTGCGATCCCGACCATTTCTGCAGCAAGACGCAAGAAGCCAACCACTCGTTCTGAAAAGGAGAAATGCCATGAAGAACCTCGGAACCTCGATCCTCGTCCTCGCCGCCCTCCTCCTCTCGGCGCACGCCGCCGCCGCCGAGGAGAACCACTCCGGCTGGAGCATGAACTTCACGCCCGTGCTCATCCTGCCCAGGGGAAACGACAACTTCGGCGGGGGCGTCGATCCGGAGGTGAAATACACCCTCGACCTGGGCGATGCGCGGCTCAGCGCCGGTGGCCGCGTCGGCACCTACTACGCGAAGAACCTGTTCAGCGTGACGGTGATGCCGACGGTGCGCTTGACGGTGCCGATCGGCCCCCTCGAGCCCTACGCCGCCATCGGCTTGGGCTACGGCTGGCTTCCGGCCGCCGGACACGAAGGCCTGGCGACGATGGGCCGGCTCGGGTTCGTGTATCGCTTCAGCGAGCGTCTCGCGATCGGCCTGGAGGGCACGCTCCAGCAGATCGAGGGCTCCGGCTACCGGTTCCCGTCCTTCGGCTCGATGATGTCGTTCCATCTCTAGGGGCGGCCATGTCCTTCACTGCCGGATCGGAGGAACCCATGAGCCGTTCTCGTCTTGCTGACTTCCTGGCCGTTGCCGGCCTCGTCCTGCTCGGCATCGTGCCGGCGATCGCCGGGTCGGTGCGGCTGCGCCAGATCGCCGGCGGGATTGCGACCGCGGACAACGCGCGCTTTCTGGCGATGCCCTGGCCCGTCGCCGTGCACATCGTCGGTGCCGTCCTCTTCGCGCTGCCCGGTGCGTTCCAGTTTTCCGCGGAGCTTCGGCGGCGCCGGATGCAGTGGCACCGGCTCATGGGAGTGATCCTCGTTCCCTGTGGCCTTGCCGTATCGCTCAGCGGGCTGTGGATGGCGCAGTTCTATCCATCGGTAGCCCTCGACGGAATGGCCGTCTACTGGATGCGCATCGCCGCTGGTGCGGCGATGACCGCAGCGCTGTGGCTCGGCGTCTCGGCCGTGCGCCGGCACGACATCGGCGCGCATCGTGCCTGGATGATGCGGGCCTACGCCTTGGGCATGGGCGCGGGGACCCAGGTGTTCACCCATGTCCCGCTGATGATCGCCCCGTCGCTCAGGAGCGAGCTGTCGAGAGCAATCGCCATGGGCGCGGGGTGGGCGATCAACGCGCTCGTCGCCGAGCTCGTCATCCAGCGATCCTTGCACCCCAAGGCGGCGGGCGAGCAGCCCATGCCGGCCTTGCGCCGCCCGGCGGTCGTTCCATGACCCCTACCGCGGAGTTCGTCACCCGAAGCATCCTCATCGGCGCCGGCGCCACGCTGACCATGGACCTCTGGGCAGCCCTGCTCCGGCGGTCCGGCGTTTCCTCACTGGACTTCGCGCTGCTCGGGCGCTGGATCGGTCACATCCCCAAGGGCCGCTTCATCCACACCGGCATCGCCAACGCGGCTCCGGTTCGAGGGGAGCTGCTGATCGGCTGGTGTGCGCACTACTCGATTGGCATGGCGTTCGCCGCGCTCCTGCTCGCGGCCCTCGGACTCGAGTGGGCGCGCGCGCCCACGCTGCTTCCCGCGCTGTTCATCGGGATTGTGACCGTCCTCGCGCCCTTGCTCGTCCTGCAGCCCGCGCTGGGCGCGGGGATCGCGTCTTCCAGGACGCCCAGGCCCGTCTTCAACAGCGTCAAGAGCCTGGCCACGCACACCGTCTTCGGATTCGGACTCTTCCTCGCCGCGCGCGTCGTCGCCTTACTTCTTCCCGCTGGCAGTTGATGCGCGCCATGCGCGCTCCGCGTCGTCCCAGGTCGCGAGAGGCTGCAGGTCCGGTACCCAGGCCAGACCCGATCTTCCGTCCGCGGAGATCGCCTCCGGCGAGACGACGACGTCGAGCAACGCGGGCCTGCGCGCGAAGGCGCGCTCGAGAGCTGCAGGGAGATCCTCGGCGCGCTCCACCCGCTCGCCGTGCATGCCGAAAGCGCGGGCCATCGCCGCGTGATCGGCGAACTGCAGCCTGGTCCCGACCACCCGGCCCCAGGTCGACGTCTGGTCGTGGACCTCGATCTGCCAGGCGCCGTTGTTCGCCACCACGATCACCACCGGCGCGCGGTGGCGCGCGGCGGTGTCCAGTTCCATCGCGTTGAACCCGAAGGACCCGTCTCCGGTCGCGACCAGCACCAGCCGCTCCGGGCTGGCGAGGCTGGCGGCGATCCCGAACGGCACGCCCACCCCGATGCAGCCGAAGGGTCCCGGATCGAGATAGATGCCCGCCGGGAGCCCGACGCGCGCGAAGCTGAGGAAATCGCCGCCGTCGGCGACCACGATCGCGTCGCCCGGGAGCTTCTGCCGGATCGCCGCCAGGAGCCGATTCGGGTGCATGCGCCCCTCCCCATCGGATGGCGCCTCCTCCATCGACCGCGTCAGCTTCCGGGCGCGCTCGAGATGGCGGGCGCGCAAATCGCTGCTCCATTCGCGATCGACCGCCGGCTCGGATCCGGCGGCGGCATTCACCATCGCCTCCAGCGCGGCAGCGGGCGTCGCCAGCAGCTCCACGATGCCCCGCCGGTTGTCCCGCAGCTCCGACGGCGCATCCGCGATGCGGACGAGCCGGGCGTCACCGAACACCGCCGGCGAACCGTAGGCCAGCTGGAAATCGAGCCGGCGTCCGACGGTGACGACGGCGTCCGCCTCGCCCATGACGGTCCCGCGCATGGCGGCCACGACCGACGGGTGATCGTCCGGCACCAGGCCTCGGCTCTCGCCCGTATCGAGGTAGACCGCGCCGAGCGCATCGAGGAAGCGCCGCAATTCTCTTCCCGCACCGCGGGCGCCTCTGCCGCTGATGACCAGCGGCCGGCGGGCCGACCAGAGCAGCTCGACGGCAGCGCGCACCCCGATCGGGTCGGGGAACAGGCGCACCGCCGCCTTGGAGCGGAAGTGCTCGTCCATCTGCACCGGCACGGGCACCTCGGCCCGCAGCGTGTTCGTGGGGAAGTCGAGGAAGACGGGGCCCGGCTCGCAGCCCTGCCCGAACGCGCGCGCGACCGCCTCGTCGAGTTCCTGCAGCACGAGGGCGGGCTCCCGCACGGTGCGGGCGTAGCGCGTGATCGGCCGCAGCAGATCGGTGTGCACCATGTCCTGGAGCCCGCCGCGGTTTTCCTGCGCCGTGGGAACGGCGCCGGAGAGGACGAGGACCGGAGCGCGCGAGACGTGCGCGTTTGCGATCCCCGTGATCGCGTTGGTGACGCCGGGCCCCGCCGTCACCAGCGCGACCCCCAGGCCGCCGGTCACTTCCGCGTGGGCATGCGCCATGTGCACCCCCGCCCTCTCGTCGCGCACGGCGATCATGCGGATCCCCTCGGCGTCGGCCCGCATCCACAGGGGCATGATGTGTCCGCCGCAGAGGGCGAAGACGCGGTCCACTCCGCGAGCCTTGAGGAAGCGCGCGGCCACTCCGGCAGCGGAGCCCGCGGTGGGTTGTGGAGCGTTCATGTGGCCTCCCGTCCAGCGCCCCTGCGCGAGAGGATCTTCATCTTGGATCTTCGCCCTTTTGACAAACGCGGCCCGACCGTGTTAGTTGGTCGTTCAAGTCACTCGACCGATGGCTGGACCCGACACCCGCGAACGCATCGTCGAAGCCGGACGCGAGCTCTTCTGGGAGAAGGGCTTCGCCGCCACCGGCATGTCCGAGCTGCTCCAGCGCGCGGGCGCGAACAGCGGCAGCTTCTACTACTTCTTCGAGAGCAAGGACGCGCTGCTCAAGACGGTGCTGCAGACGTATGTCGAGCTTCTCGAGCCGCAGCTGCTGAGGCGCGCGTTCACCGCCCGCGACCCGATCGAGCGCGTCTTCGCGCTGCTCGCCGTCTATCGACAGGCGCTGGTGAAGACAGGCTGCAGCTATGGCTGCCCCATCGGACGGCTCGCGCTCGAGATCGATCCGGAGAACACGCCCGCGCACGCCCTCATCGCGGAGAACTTCGCGGCGTGGCGCAAGGCCGTCGAGGGCTGCCTGCGCGAGGCGGGCGCCCGCGAGGCGCAGCAGGCCGCCTATCTCGTACTGGCCGTCATGGAAGGCGGCGTGATGCAGGCGCGCGCGCAGCGGTCGATCGAGCCGTTCGACGCGTGCGTCGCCCAGTTGAGGCAGTTCTTCAAGAAAAGGGGAAAGCGATGAACCTGCTGCTCGCAATCCTGTGCGCGGCTGCGCCGGTGACGGTGGCCAGGCTGGAGAAGCCGGAGAAGGCGCTCCGCTTCGAGGCGGTCGTGCCCGCGCCCGTCGACGAAGTGTGGAAGGCGTTCACCACCAGCGAAGGCCTCGCGACCTGGCTCTGGCGCGAGGCAAAGGTCGACCTGCGCGCGGGGGGCGACTGGCTCGTCCTGTACCCCGAAGGCAAGACGGGCGGGGGCACGATCCTTTCTTTCGAGCCGAAGTCGAAGCTCGTCCTCTCCGCGATGGCGCCGGAGTGGTTCCCGCACGTCCGCGCCGAGCGCACCCACGCGGTGTTCGAGTTCGCTCCGGCCGGCCCGGGCGAGACGCGCGTTACGCTGACGCAGACGGGCTGGAAGCAGGGCAAGGAGTGGGACGACGCCTACGAGTACCTGAGCAAGGGCAATGCGCAACTGCTCGCGCAACTGCAGCGGCGGTTCGAGAAGGGGCCGATCGACTGGAGCAAGCTCAAGTAGTACGAAGGGCGCAGGCCGCAACCGGGCCGCAGCATTGCTGGTTTGTTTCGCAAGTTGACTCGCGAAGACGCCATGCCGTAGGGCTCCGCTCCTCCACTTCCCGGAGGAGGGGCGAAACGTGAAGACGAACCTTGCCGCATTCGCGGGCGCCATGGCCTTCTCTGCGCTGGGCGCAGCCGCGCAGACGACTCCCAATCCCACCGTGACCGGACCGATCGCTTCCACGGCGGTTCCCGGCGATGCCTCGCACGACTACATCTTCTTCTCCGCCGACCATGGCCTGGCCGCGAACGGCTACGTCGAGGAGGAGTACTTCATCTCGGGCACCGCCAATCAGTACAGCTTTCCCACGGCGGGTGCCGACGCGACCGTCAGGACCACAGGCAACCCGTACACCACGCGCATCGTCGTGCGCCGGCCCGCGGACAGGGCGAACTTCAACGGGACGGTGCTGGTCGAGTGGTACAACGTCACCAACGGCTTCGACGCCGAGAACGTCTGGTTCTTCGGCTGGGAGCACATCCTGCGGGCCGGCTACGCCTGGGTGGGCGTCTCCGCGCAGCAGGTCGGCGTCAACGCGCTCAAGAGGTGGAACACGACGCGCTACGCGTCCCTCAACGTGCTGAGCGACGACTCGCTGGCGTACGACATCTTCTCGCAGGCGGGCCAGGCGGTCCGGCACCCTGTCGGCATCGACGTTCTCGGCGGGCTGCATCCGAGGACCTTCATCGGCACCGGCGAGTCGCAGTCGGCGCAGCGGCTGTCGGTCTACATCAACTCGATCATGCCGCTCAGCACCCCGGTCTACGACGGGGTGCTGCTCGAGTCGACCTTCGGCCAGTCCATCCGCACCGATCCGCGCGTGCCCGTCTTCAAGGTGCTCTACGAGTGGGACACGCAGACGGGCGAGGCCGCGATCCGCGCGCCGGACACGAAGATGTTCCACCGCTGGGAGGTCGCCGGCACGGCGCATGTCGATCACCACCTGCGCCTGAGCCGGGAGCCGCTCGAGCTGCGCGACAACGCCGCCGTCTCGTCGGAGGCGAACGCCGCGCCGCACTGCACCGTGCCCAACATCGGCAGCCGCGATCCGAACCACTACGTCTTCGACGCGGCGATCGAGGCGATGGTGAAGTGGGTGCAGAGGAGGAAGGCGCCGCCCACCTCGCCGCTGTTCCAGATCGCCTCGTTCGGGCCGGGGAACGCGGCGACCATCGCGCGCGACCAGTACGGCAACGCCATCGGCGGGATCCGCCTCTCGCAGCTCGAGGTGCCCATCGCCTCCAACGTCGGCCAGAACACGCCGCTCGACTCGAGCGGCAGCGCCTGCCCGCGCTGGGGCTACCACCTGCCCTTCGACGTCGCCACGCTGAACGGGCTCTACCCGTCGCACCATCGATATGTCGACGCGGTGGCGCGGGTGACGTTCGACAACGTCCGCAAGGGTTTCCTGCTTCCGCCGGACGCGCTGCGGACGATCGAGGACGCGATCTCGAGCAACGTGGGCGCGGGCAAGAACCCCTGGGACGACGCCCGCGATCGGCTCGACCTGGAGAGCGATCCCGAGTTCCGCTGGCCATAGCCCGGAACGTCCGGGTCGCGCCGAAGCCCAGAAGGGTGGGCGGCAGCCATTGGACCAAGGTCCCCTCGAAGGCAGGCGACCCTTGGGCCATAGTCCGCCTCCCTTTCCAACCCGAGGTCCTCGTGATGCGACGAATGATGCTCCTGCTGGCGGCGCTGCTCCCCGCGATGGCGTACGCGCAGACAGCGGACAAGGCGCTGCAGAAGATCCGCGACGCCAAGGCCATCCGGATCGCCTACCGCACCGACGCTCCGCCCTTCGCTTACGACGACCACGGGCAGCCGGCCGGGTACAGCGTCGACCTCTGCAAGCGGGTGGCCGCCAGCCTGGAGCAGCAGCTCAAGGTCCCGCTGGCCGTGAAGTGGGTTCCCGGCACCGTGCAGAACCGGCTCGACCTGATCCGCAAGGGCCAGGCGGACATGGAGTGCGGGACCACCACGGCAACCCTCGCGCGCATGGAGGAGGTGGACTTCTCCAATCCCATCTGGGTCGACGTGACCGGGATCATCGTGAAGAAGACGGTCGGCGCGAAGACGCTGGGGAGCCTGGCGGGCAAGAGCATCGCGGTGGTGGCCGACACCCCGAACCAGCGGGCGCTGCAGGACTCGCTGAAGAAGGGCCTGGTGAACGCCAAGGTGGTGCCGGCGAAGACCTACGAGGAGGCCATCGCCCTGCTCGATAGCGGCAAGACCGACGCGCTGGCGGCGGGCAAGACGATGCTGGTGGGGCTGGGGAGCAAGATCAAGGACCCGGCGTCCTACGACCTCTTGCCCGATGACATCGGCTACGTGCCCTACGCCATCGTGTTGCCGCTGGGAGCCAACGGCCTTCGCCTGGCGGTGAACCGGGCGCTCTCGCAGATCTACGAGAGCGAGGCCATCGGCGAGATCTTCCGCGGGGTGTTCGGCCCCAACACCAAGCCCAGCACGGCGCTGCTCGTCATGTACCGGCTCAACATCTATCCGGAGCAGTGATCTTCAGGGCCGGTTCACGACCAGGCGCGTGAAGGCCTGGGTGGGAAAGCTCGTCTCCGTTCCGAGCACCGCGGCCGCATGGCCGAGAGCCGGATAGATGCGAAGCTCGGAACGGTACCCGCCGCCTCCGCCGAGGTGGCAGGCGAAGGCCCGGTCGCCTTCTCCACCGAGGTGCCAGCCGAGGCCGATGGGCAGGTCGCGGCCTGCGGTGCTCTTCGCCGGGCGCAGCATCTGTTGCACCGACCGCTCCTGCAGCACGCGGGCTCGCTCGCCCATCCCGCCCGCGAGCACCATCTGCCCGAGCCTGAGGAGATCGCGAACCGGCCCGATCAGCCCGCCGTAGGGCGCCCCGTCGAGCGTGAACCGCCGCAGCGGCCAGTAGCCGCCCACCCGCTCTTCGAAGAACCTGGAATCGAGCATCCAGCGCGCGGCCAGCCCCATGAGGCTCAGCCGCCTCTGATGGCCGGTGGCCTCGTCGGGCGGAACGGCGAATCCCGTCCGCTCGCAGCCGAGGGGCTGGAGAACGCTCCGCTGCAGGTGCGCTTCGAACTTCTCCCCGGAAACGCGCTCGATGATCTGCCCGAGCAGCAGGTATCCGAGGTTCGAGTAGGAGAAACGGTCACCGGGCCTGAAGGCGAGGTGCGGCCTCTGGCCCACCACCCGCGCGACGAGCGCGTCGAGGCCCGGACCCGTCTCGTTCTCCAGGTGAATCCAGCTCACCGGCACAGGATTCGAGAGGCCAGCGGTGTGCGAGAGGAGATTCCGGACCGTGGCCTCCCGCCCGTCCTTCGCCAACCGGACCTCGGGCAGCCAGCGCGTCGCCGGTGCGTCGAGGTCGAGGCGCCCGGCCTCCCAAAGCCGCAGCACCGCGGTGGCCGTGAAGAGCTTGGTGATGGAGAACCACGCCAGCGGCATGGCGGGGGAGATCTCGCGGCGTGTCCGCAGATCGGATACGCCGGCCGACCGCAGCAGGATGGTCCCGTCGTTCCACAAGGCGCCGAAAACCACCCCGGGAGCGTTTCGAGCGGCCGCCTCGCGAAGCCGCGCTTCCAGCGCCTCCACCGTGATGGAAGGGATCATCGTCCACCTGACAGGACCGCCGGGCACCTTTTTCCCGCCGCGGACTCCATTCCATCGCCCCGCATGTCAGCGGGCCAGGAGGCAGTCATGGGCACCCGGCTCTGGGCGCTGCTCATCCCTTGCGTCTTCATCTCCGGACCATCCTCGGCGGACCCCGACCCCGCCAGGGGCAGCGCCCATCCGGTGCTCCAGGCAGCGCAGGCAACCCTCCTCGAAGGAGAAGAGACCTTCCGCTTCGCCACCTTCGGGGACGAGGATTTCTGGGGAGGCGTGCTGCGGCTCCACGAGGGCTTCGAGGGCAGAGCCCATGGCGGCGTGGGCCCCGGCGTCAGCCCGGCCACCGCGCTGGCGGTGGGGCTCAAGGTGGACGTCGACGCCCTGCCCGAGCAGTTGCAAAAGGCCATCAAGAGAGGCGCCGTCAACCTCGACGATCCCGCCGTCACCCTGGCCCTGCTCAACCTCGACGCGGTGGTCGGGGTCACGGCCTTTCCCAACGGAAGGGGCGGGCTGCGCAGCGTGGGCATCCAGTGCGCGCTCTGCCACTCGACGGTAGACGACTCGCTGGCGCCCGGCATCGGGCACCGCCTCGACGGGTGGGCCAACCGCGACCTGAACGTGGGCGCCATCGTCAACCTCTCCCCCGATCTCTCGGCGGTGGCGGCGCTGCTCGGCGTTCCGGAGAATACCGTGCGGACGGTCCTGCAGTCGTGGGGGCCGGGAAGATTCGACGCCGAGCTCTTCATGGACGGCAAGGCGTTGCGGCCCGACGGCGCCAGCGCGGCGGTGCTCATCCCGCCTGCCTTCGGCCTGGCCGGCGTGAACCTCCACACCTGGACCGGCTGGGGATCGGTCACGCACTGGAACGCCTTCGTGGCCAACCTGGAGATGCACGGCAAGGGCACCTTCTACGATCCGCGCCTGAACGACGCGACCCAGTTCCCGGTGGCGGCGCGGGCGGGCTTCGCCAACGTGCGCAACTCGCCGGACCTGATCACGCCGCGGCTCGCCGCGCTGCACCTCTACCAGCTTGCCATTCCCGCGCCCGCGCCGAGGCGAGGGAGCTTCGACGCGGGCGCGGCGAGGCGCGGCGAGAAGCTCTTCAACGGGCAGGCGAAGTGCGCGGTGTGCCACGTCCCGCCGCTCTACACCGAGCCGGGGTGGAACCTGCACACGCCCGCCGAGCTGGGAATCGATTCCTTCCAGGCCGATCGCGCCCCCGATCGCCGCTACCGCACGGCGCCTCTCAAGGGGCTCTTCAGCCACGCCAAAGGCGGCTTCTACCACGACGGCCGCTTCGCCACCCTGGCCGACGTGGTGACCCATTACGACGAGACCTTCTCGCTGGGGCTTTCCGCCCGGCAAGAGAACGAGCTGGTGGAGTTCCTCAAGTCGCTTTAGGAGCAACTGGCGCCGACCTCAGAGCCGCAGCGACATGCAAGTGAGGCCGCCGTCCATCTTCCGGGCCTCGCTCACGTCCAGCTCCACCACCGGCAATCCGCTCTCTTCCAGCTGCACCTTCGTCCGAGGAAAGCCGGCGGCAATCAGCAGGGTGCCGTTCACCAGCAGGGTGTTGCAGACCGCCTTCTCCGCCTCGTCCACCACGATCCGGCGGAAGGGCCGCAGCTCGGGAGCGTCCGCGAATCGCTCCCCCACCAGCAGCGTCTCGCCTCCCACCCAGCTCACGCTGGACTTGAGGTGCAGGCCGGCCGGCACCGGCACGGTTTGCGCGCTGTAGCCGTGCGGCAGGAGGAGGCGCGCGAGCTGCCGCGCTCCCTCCGCGTTGCTGCGCGCCGAGAGGCCGATGAAGACCGTGCGCCCGACCAACAACACGTCGCCGCCCTCGAGAAGCGCGGGATCCTCCAGCCGCGCCACCTCGCGGTGCCGCCCGAGGACGGGAACGATCGAGTCCGCCTCTCCGCGACGCGAAGGCGCTCCCGGCCGGGTGACGACCGCCAGCTCGGGCACCACCACCGCCACGTCCTCGAGGAAATGCGCGTCGGGGAAGCCGGGGAGCGGATCGAGCATCTCGATCCGGAGCCCCAGCGAGCGCAGCGCCCCGGCGTAGGCGGCGTGCTGGGCCAGCATGAGCGGCAGCTCCGGCTTGCCCAGGCGGGCGGTGGTGAGGCCGTCCGCGAAGTCCGGCCCCGGCCGCCGGAGGATGGCGCACGTGAGCACGGAAAGCAGAGTACCGCGTTTTCGGGACGCTACTGCGGCAGGCACACTCCGCACACCGCGCCGCCCTCCTCCGGGCGCGCGGTGATCAAAAGGCACTTGTTCCCCCACGAGCACTGCGAGTCGCGGTAGCAGATCGGCGAGCAGAGCGCGTGGTGCTGGTCGGGCATGACCTCGCCGTTCTTGTCCACGGTGCCGCTCATCGTCTGGAAGCCGCCCAGTCCGGCGGGGCACATGGGATCGCCGTTCGGGTAGAGCGCGGCCGGGTCGACCACCTCCAGCAGGCAGACGGGCTCGAAGTTGACCGCCACGCAGCGAAGCCCCGGGCTGCAGCCTCCGGTGGGGCAAGGCCGCGTCAGATCCGGACCGCTCGCCCCTCCGCCGCACCCGAGGGCGACGAGGAGCGCAACCAGGAGATGGAGACGGCTCACGGGCTCGGCACCAGGTCCGGAGGATAACCCAGCGCCGGTCTGCTACGATTCCAGCATGACCCTCGATGCCAACAAGCGGATTGCCGGCGAGCTTTTCGAGCGTTTCAGCGCCGGCGACATCCCCGGCGTCCTGGCCCTGATGACCGACGACGTCACCTGGCGCATCCCGGGGAAGCCGGAGCTGACGCCGGTGGCGGGCCTCTTCGAGAAGGAGCGGCTGGGCAAGCTCTTCCGCCGCATGCTCTCGCAGCTGGAGAACGGCCTGAAGATGACGGTGATCGGCTCCGTCGCGGAGGGCGACAAGGTGGCCGTGGAAGTGGAGTCCAGCGGCGACCTGAAGAACGGCCGCCGCTACCGCCAGCAGTACCACTTCCTCATCACCCTGCGGGAGGGGAAGATCGCCGCGGTGCGCGAGTACCTGGACACGCACCACGCCTTCGACGTCTGGATGCGCCCCTGACCGTCAGCGGGGCCAGAGCCAGCCGAACGCTCCCGCGGTCAACAGCCCGTAGATGAGGCCGTCGGCGATCTCCTTCAGCGCCGAGCGCCACGGCTTCCCCATCCAGATGGCCTGCGGGATCGCTCCCGCCGCGTAGCCGAGGAAGGCGACGGTTCCCGTGACCCGGAACACCTTCAGGTAATGGGTGCCCAGAGAAAGAGTTCGCGAGGACAGGTAGGCGGCGAAGAGCGAGACCAGCAGCGAGTAGAAGAACCACTGCACCAGCGACGGGAGCATGTTGGGCGACCCGCTCTTCCGCAGCATGAGGAAGCCCACCGGCCCCTCGACGAACTTCTTCTGGACGTCAGGGCTCTTGAGCTGGCCCATGTCGGTGATGCGGGGGAGCACATACTGCCCGGGCGCGGGATTCATCCTGCGGATCGCCGCCCGGACCTCATCCTCGTTGGGCAGCGAGAGGTAGTCGGGGTTGTGCCACTTGACGACCATGTGGATGAGGCTGCTGGCGACGTAGACGAAGACGGCGGAGAGAACGATGGGCAGCCAGAGCTGGGGGAGGGAGATCATGACCCCGGCGAGGATACCTCTTCAGCGGTCCGCGCGCTCGAGGCGCCGGCGCAGGGCGGCCGGGGCCCGCGCCGGATCCCGGGCGAGCGCGTGGGCCACGTCCCACTGCACGAACATCTCCCGCTGGCAGCGGAGGCAGCCGCGCAGGTGCTCCTGGACCAGGTGCTGGTGCCTCTTCGAGAGCTCGCCGTCGGAAAGGGCGGCGATCAGCTCGCGGCACCACCTGTGCTCGCCGGTCCTCATGCCGCACCTCGTTCCGCATCCTCGCGGAAAATCGCCAGCAGCCCGGCGAGCAGTCTCCTTCCGCGGCTGATGCGGCTCGTCACGGTGCCCGCGGGCACCTCGGTGATCCGGGCGATCTCCCGGTAGCTCAAGCCCTGGACGTCGTGGAGCTTCACCGCCTCCGCGAACTCCTCCGGGATGGAGCCCAGGGCCTCGAGAACCCTGCCCGGATCCAGCGACTCCAGCAACTCGCCGAAGGGCGCAGCGTCCGCGCCCTCGATGATCTCCTCGTACGCCGCCTCGAGCTCGGCGGTGGAAAACAGCTTCAGCTTCGGCTTCACTCGTCCCCCCCGGGAAAGAACCGCATCTACAGCGGAGATGCGACGAGGGTCGGATCTATTCCTGCCGGCGATGGCTGACATGGCCAAGACCGATTGCCGCCGATGTACTCCTTTGTCCGCTGGTCCGCAGGCGCAAGGACCGGCCTCGTCCCGGGACTACGCCGGATCGCGGGCAGGCCCGGATGCGCCGAGGCAGGCGAGCCATGCTCCTCGACTCGATGTTCGCGGCCCTGTGGATCGGCGCTGCCGCTTGGATGTCCATCCACAGCCGGGAGAGCTGGGTGCCCGTCTGGGCACTGACCATCGTCCTGCTCTCCGCCCTGGTCCTGGGGTACGGGGTGTGGAACCG
>Ga0335085_10005824_pt1 | contig 19661 bp, 13 predicted proteins | sample Lox_Sample_45_FD_206712 | JGI IMG/M metagenome (GOLD analysis project Ga0335085, IMG submission 206712) | Soil microbial communities from Loxahatchee National Wildlife Refuge, Florida, United States - Lox_Sample_4.5 | ecosystem: Environmental > Terrestrial > Soil > Wetlands | place: USA...
CGCGGGATACTCCCTCGCAAGTTGGCGAGAAACGCCGTCCAACTCTGTATTCGCCTCCATCAGAGTCGAACCCGGTGCCAGCCGTCCGAACATCATCAGCCCCGCATTCTCGCGCTTCACCCACTCCACGGTCGGAACCAGCGGCAGCCACATGTCTATATTCATCGGACGCAAACTCACATCCGGCCCCATTACGCCGATTACGACCGTCGGGACTTCACTCACGCGGATGGTCCTCCCGACGATGGATGGGTCCTTCCCGTATCGTCTCTCCCACATCCCGTAAGCCAGCAGCGCCACCGGTGCTGCGCCCACCCGCTCATCGGCCGCAATAAGGCTTCTTCCAAGGATTGGTCTGTGGCCAAGCACGTCCATCCCATTTGCCGATATTCGCATTCCCTCGTAGCGATCCGGGAAAGCGGCCTTGTCACTCACGCTGACAAACGTGATGCTGTACCCCACCAGCGACTCCAGCGTCTTGACGTGTGCGCGGAAATCAAGGAAATCCGGATAAGAGCGTCCGGCTTCACAGGGCAACTCACAACCCGGCGATGAGTTGGTGATATACACGATGCGACGGTCGCCGAATCCCATACTCTTGAAGAGCACGGCGTGCGCCAGCGTGAACCCCGCCGCATTCACCCCAATGCCAAGCCCTATAGTAATTACGGCTGCAAAAGCGAAGGCCGGGTTCTTCCACCACATGCGGATTGCGAATCCGAGATCCTGAATCAGCGAACTCAGAACAGAGCTGCCGCGCGCATCGCGATTCCTTTGCTTCGCTTGCTCCACTCCGCCGAAACGAACAAACGCTTGCCGGCGGGCTTCCTCCGGGAGACATCCCTCTCTGAAGGTTTTTCTCGATTGCCATCTCTAGGTGAGCTGCAATCTCCGCATCGAGCTCTTCATCCATTTGCGAGCTGGCAAATGAACTACGCATGCGTTCAAGTTGTCGCTTTAGGAAGCTCATCACTTCTCACCGCCTTCGCCCTGCATGGCCAGCATGCGTCCCATGACGTCGGTCAACCGGCCCCAATAAGCAGCATCTTCGGCAAGCTGCCGGAGCCCTTTTTTCGTGATGGAATAGAACTTGGCGCGGCGGTTGTTGTCTGACGTTCCCCACTGGCCGGAAATCCAGCCGCGTTGCTGCAGTCGCACCAGCGAAGCGTAGATGGTCCCCTGATTCAGCAGGATCTGGTTCCCGCTCACCTGCTCAATACGACGCGCGATTCCGTAACCATGCAGCTTTCCCATCGCCGCGAGCGTCTGCAGCACCATTAGATCCAGGGTCCCCTGGAGTAAATCTAGCTTCGATGGTGTCAATGACAACTCCTTCTGTGTTATGGCCACAGAAGTATACAAGCTCAATTGTGGCATTTTCCTGCTCTCCTTGGCTAGATAAATAATGACAGCGAAAACTCGGCCAATGCGCTGAACTGGGCCTTCTGCGCTTTTGCCGACGTCCACGGCGCCTTCAGCTTTCCTTAATCATGGTTGCGGGACCATCGTTCCCACTACAACCGTGAGGTTACGGCAATGGAGATTTGTACCCATACGCGGCGGACGGTGTCCGCGTGGCTGGTTCTGCTTTGCAGCACCTTGATCGCAGTTGCGCAAAATCCGCCGGCGGACGTCAGCCTGAACAGCGGACAACTTGACACAAACGCTCCCTCGACCATCACTTTGCAGGATGCGCTGGAACTGGCGCGCAAGAATGATCCGCAATTTCACGGGGCCGTCACAGCGGTAAAGCTGGCCCATGAGGATCAGGTCCAGGCACGGGCGGCGCTGTTGCCTTCGGTCAGCGCCACCAGCCAGGCGCTGCTTACGCAGGGCAATGGCATTACTCCCAACGGGCGCTTCGTCACCAACGACGGCGTGCACGTGTACCGGGCGTGGGGAGTCTTGCATGAAGACCTGAGCGTAAACACCCTAACCCTCGCCGGTTATCACAGCATGACGGCTGCGACGGCGGCCGCGAAGGCCCAGCAGGAAATTGCGCGCCGCGGTCTGAAAGTGACGGTAACGCAAGCCTACTACGCGCTGGTGGTGGCGCAGCGCAAGTACGCCACGGCGCAGCAGAGCCGTGACCAGTCGCAGAATGTTTTGAACATCAGCCAGAAGTTGGAGAACGAAGGGCAGGTGGCCCACAGCGATGTGATCCGCTTTCAGTTGCAGTTCAATCAGCAGCAGCAGGCCTTTGAGGAAGCGCGCCTGGCGATGGACAATGCGCGCCTGAATCTCGCCATGCTGCTTTTCCCCAACTTCAACCAAAACTTCACCGTGGTAGACGATATGGATAGCGCACAAGCACTTCCAGAGTTTGCCGAAGTCGAAACACTGGCCGGCAAAAGCAATCCGCAACTGGCTGCGGCGATGGCCGGCATGCGGCAGGCAAGGGCAAATGTTTCCGTAGCGCGGGCGGCATTCTTTCCCACCGTCGCCGTCGATGTGGACTACGGCATCGAGGCCAACGCCTTCGCGCTGCGCAGTGTCAACCAGGGATTTCCGGAAGCGGGTCGGCTGCCGAACCCTGGCTATTTCGCCACCGTGGCGCTGAATGTGCCGGTGTGGGACTGGGGAAGCCTACGGAGCAAGCTGCACCAGGCAGAAGACCGCAAGGACCTGGCCCGGCTGGAGCTCACCTTTGCGCAGCGCCAGCTTCTGAGCAATCTCTACAGCTATTACAACGAAGCCAAGACGGCGCGCTCGGAAGCGGACATGCTGCGCAGTTCGGCGGACTTGGCGGCGGAAAACCTGCGGCTGAACACCTTGCGTTACCGCGCGGGAGAGGCCACAGTGTTGGAGCTTGTAGATGCCGAGAGCGCATTCACTCAGGCGCAGAACGCTTTTGCCGACGGACTACAGCGCTATCGAGTCGCCGTGGCTACCTTGCAAACACTTACGGGGAACTTCTAGCAAATGGATCGCTCACGAGTTCTTACCGCGGGAACAGCCAAACACAAGAAGTTCCGCTGCGCCCAGCTTTTCTCCACTGTCCTGCTAACTATGGCCATGCTGGGTTGGACTGGATGCTCAGGTGAGCCGGCGGAGAAAGAGCCGGTGGTTTCGGTGCAAGTCGCTACCGTTCGCCGCACAGACATCACGCAGCTGGTCACGGCGGAAGCCGTTCTCTTTCCCCTGCACGAGGCGGCCATCGTGCCAAAAATCAGCGCGCCGGTGTTGAAGTTTTACGTCAATCGTGGCGACAAGGTCCACCAGGGGGAACTCCTCGCGAAGCTCGACGCCAGGGATCTGCAAGCCGCCGTGATTGAAAACCAGGGTGCTTACCAGGAAGCCCAGGCAAACTACGACACCGCGACGGCCGCCACGGTTCCTGAGCAGATGCAGACGGCGGAGGCCGACGTAAAGAGCGCAAAGGCGGCATTTGCCGCGGCCGAGCAGCTGTACAAGAGCAGCCAGAACCTGTACCAGCAAGGTGCGCTGGCCAAGCGGCAACTGGATCAGGCGCAAGTCGGGTTTGTGCAGGCGCAGGCGCAATTAGCAACGGCGGAACAGCACCTGCAGAAACTGCAGGCGGTCGGCAAGCAGGCACAGGTCAAGGCAGCGCAGGGACAGTTGGCGGCGGCGCAGGGGAGATTGGAAGGGGCGAAGGCGCAACTGGCGTACTCGGAAATTCGCAGTCCCGTCAACGGCGTGGTTACCGACCGGCCGCTTTATCCGGGAGAGATGGCTGCGGCGGGCTCGCCCCTCATCACGGTGATGGATGTGTCGCAGGTGATCGCGCGGGCGCACATTCCGGAGTCCGAGGCGGTGCTGTTGAAAGTTGGCGATCCGGCCGAGTTGCTGGCGAGTGGCGGGCGGACAGTTGTGGGCAAAGTGACAGTGGTCAGCCCGGCGCTCGACCCGAACAGCACCACGGTCGAAATTTGGGTGCAGGCCAGGAACCAGGACGGCAGCTTGAAACCGGGCACCAGCGTGCAGCTTTCCATACAGGCGCGAACCGTTCATGACGCGCTGGTGATTCCGAGCATCAGTCTTCTCACCGCCGAAGATGGGGCAACGACCGTGATGGTGGTCGGCGCCTATAATCACGCGCACCAGCAAGCTGTGCAGGTCGGGATTCGACAGGGCGATGAAGTGCAGATTACCGGGGGCCTGAAGGCGGGCGAGCGCGTGTTGACAGCCGGGGCGTTTGGGCTGCCGGATAACGCGAAGATCAAGGTGGAGGGCGCGAATGGGCAGTGAGCGCGCGATCTTCCGCCGCGAGGCAGATGCCTCGGACTTGCGCAGGGTTTCAGGTCTCAGCAGGGGAGGCAAAGAGCGAGCAGGGAGTGGCGCAGGGGGAGGAACTGCGTGAACCATCCCGAGCCCTCTTTCTGGTTTGCGCGGCATTCCAAGCCGGTGATCTTTCTGATCCTCACGCTGGCTCTGCTCGGCGGATACCTGGCGTTCACGATTCCCGTTTCGGTCTTCCCGGAAACGAACTTCCCACGGATCCTGGTTGCGGTGGACAACGGCGTCATGCCCATTGACCAGATGATGGTGACCATCACCCGGCCGATCGAGGAAGCGGTCAACAGTGTTCCCGGATTGCAGTCGGTGCGCTCGATTACCAGCCGCGGCTCGGCGGAAGTGGATTTGTTCTTTGACTGGAACGTAGACATCTTCCAGACCCTGCAATACGTGAATAACGCACTCTCGCAAGTGCGGCCCGACCTGCCGCCGACGGCGAGCGTTACCGCGTATCGCATGACGTTTGCCAGCTTTCCGATTATTGGATACAGCCTGACCTCGCAAACCATTCCGCAAACCCGATTGTGGGAACTGGCCACCTACGAAATCAAGCCACGGCTCAACCGGGTGAATGGCGTTTCAACCGTGGTAGTGCAGGGCGGGGAGGAACCGGAGTTCCACATCACGCCCGATCCGGCGAAGCTGCTGATGGCGAGCGTGACCGTGACCGACCTTCTGGATGCGCTGCGGCGTTCGAATTTGATTGACTCGCCGGGGCTGCTGGAACGAAATCATCAGCTCGATCTGGCGCTGATCAGCGGGCAGGTGCAAACGCCGCAGCAGATTGCAGGCATCGTCGTGAAGACGACCCAGGGAGGAGTCCCCGTCCGCATCGGCGACCTGGCCACAGTCGAGCCTGGGGTCAAACCGGTTTATACGATCGTCACCGCCAACGGCAAGCCGGCGGTGCTGGTCAATATCAACCGCCAGCCTGCGAGCAACACAGTGCAGGTGGCGGACGGAGTGCATGCGGAGTTGCAGCGCATCCGCGATTCCCTTCCCGCGGGTGTGGAAATTCAGCCGTTTTACGACCAATCGGAACTGGTGAAGGATTCGATCAAAAGCGTGCGCGACGCGATCCTGATTGGGCTGATTCTGGCTTCCATCATCCTGGTGGTGTTTTTGCGGGATTGGGGAACTTCCGTGGTGGCCGGGTTGGTCATTCCGGTGACCATCCTGCTGACGTTTGTCGCGCTCAAAATGCTGCACCAGAGTTTCAACCTGATGACACTGGGCGGCCTCGCGGCGGCAGTCGGTCTGGTGATCGATGACGCGATCGTGGTAGTGGAGAACATTGTGCTGCACCGGGACAGCGGGCAGGGACGGATGCAGGCCATTCACAGCGCGTTGCATGAGATCACGGTTCCGCTGGTCGGCTCGACGATCACGCCGATTGTGGTCTTTCTGCCGTTGATCTCAATTACAGGCGTGACCGGGACTTTTTTCCGTGCGCTGGCGGTCACCATGGCGGTCTCGTTGCTGACTTCGCTGGCGCTGGCTTTGACCTGGACCCCGAATCTCAGCCTCTACCTGCTCGGCAAGCGGGGCAGGGCAAGCGAGGAAGTGGTAGAGCAACCGGAAGAGGAAAGCCTTTCGCGGCTGCTGGCAGTAGAGATGCAATCTCTCGGCGGATTCTTTCGCCGCGTGGTGGACTTTCATCAGCGCTGGCTGCGACGAGCCCTGGAGAAACCGGGATGGCTGCTGGTGTTCAGCGCGATACTCGTGGTGGCGGCGTACCTTTGCTATCAATTTTCCGGCTCCGACCTGCTGCCGGCCATGGATGAGGGCGGGTTCATTGTCGATTACATCATGCCCGCGGGGAGCTCGCTGACCGAGACCAATCGCGCCGTCGGCCAGGTGGAACAGATTTTGCGAGGTATTCCGGAGGTGCAAAGCACGTCACGGCGAACGGGGTTGCAACTCGGGATGGCGGCCGTGACCGAAGCCAACACCGGCGATATTTCGGTAAAGCTTAAAGCTAATCGCAGCCGGGGCATTGAAGAAATCATGGCGGAGGTTCGGCAGAAGGTAAAGCAACAGGTGCCGGCCCTGGATATTGAGCTGATCCAGTTGCTGCAGGATATGATCGGCGACCTGACCAGCGCGCCGGAAGATATCCAGATCAAGCTATTTTCTCCGGATCCGGCGTTACTGGCGCAGTGGGCGCCAAAGATAGCGAATGCGATCGGCAAGATTCCTGGGGTAGTGGATGTACTGAATGGTATTGACAACACGATTAGCGGGCCGGCGGTTGTTTTTCAGGTGGAACCGGCGGTAGCGGCGCGGGCGGGATTCACTCCCGAGGAGGTGGCAACCGATGCGTCCGCGATTCTGGAAGGCGAGCCTTCGGCCACCCCGATCATCACCAATGACCGCGCCTACACGCTGCGGGTGCGCTTTCCGGCGGCAGACCGGAGGTCGCTGGAGGCGATGCGCAATATGCTGCTCACGAGCGGCACGGGCCGAACCGCAACTTTAGGATCGCTGGCGACGCTGACCGAATTGCCCGGGCAGACGGAGATCCTGCGCGAGAATCTGCAGCGCGATGTCGCGGTGACCGGGCGTCTGGAAAACACGGACCTGGGCAGTGCGATGAATTCCGTGAAGCACACTGTGGACGGGCTGCATCTGCCGGGAAGCATCCGCGTGGAGTATGGCGGAAAATATGCGGAGCAGCAGAAATCGTTTCACGATTTGGTGCTGGTGCTGGTGCTGGCGGTTCTGCTGGTGTTTATCGTGCTGCTGTTTGAGTTCGGTTCGTTTGCGGCGCCGCTGGCCATACTCTCGTCGGCGCTGCTTTCCACCGCGGGAGTGTTTATCGCTTTGGTCATTACCGGGATGACGTTCAACTTGTCATCATTCATGGGGATGATTATGGTGATCGGAATCGTGGCCAAGAATGGCATTCTGTTGCTGGACGCAGACCAGCGGTTCCGCTCGCTGGGCATGCCTGCCGAGGAGGCGATGTTGCAAGCCAGTCGGCGGCGCTTGCGGCCGATCGTGATGACGGCGCTGGCCGCGGTGGCGGGAATGCTGCCGCTGGCCTTCGCGCTGGGGGCGGGATCGCAGATGCTGCAGCCGCTGGCAATTGCGGTGATTGGGGGCATTTTGATTTCGATGGTGCTGTCACTCGTGATTACGCCGGCGGTGTATTACTTTTTGGCGAGGGCTTAAGGTCGGCGATTCGGCGGTGTACGCAATAACAGAATCCGATTGAAGGTTCTGAGGCACTCGGCGAGATTCCAGGGTAGCGGCAAAGAACGCCGCGAACCTGGGCACATTTCTTCTTGGGAATTAAGGGCGCGGACAGGAGTGTCCGCGCCACAGACCAACTTCTACACGCCGATGACGGCGACTAATTCCTTCACTGCCGCGGCGCTTTTGTCGAGCGCGGCTTTTTCTTCCGGCGTGAGTTTAATTTCGATGATCTGCTCGATTCCGTTTTTCCCCAGTTTCACGGGGACCCCGACGTAAAGGCCGGTGATGCCGTACTCGCCTTGCAGAAAAGCCGCGCAGGGCAGAATTTTCTTTTTGTCTTTGAGAATGGCTTCGACCATTTCGGTGACTGCCGCGGAAGGAGCGTAGAAAGCGCTGCCCGTCTTCAAATATTTGACGATCTCGGCGCCCCCGTCGCGGGTGCGCTGCACCAGGCGTTCGATGGTGGCGGCGTCCATGAGATCGGTAATCGGGATGCCGGCGACGGTGGAGTAGCGCGGCAGCGGAACCATGGTGTCGCCGTGGCCCCCGAGAACGAAGGCGGTAACGTTTTCGACGCTGACGTTCAGTTCCTCGGCAATAAAGGTGCGAAAGCGGGCGGAGTCGAGCACCCCGGCCATGCCGATGACACGCTCGCGGGGAAAGCCAGCCATCTTGTAGGCGGCCTGCGCCATGGCATCGAGCGGATTGGAGACGATGATCAGAATGCAATTGGGAGAAAGCTGCGTGGCCTTGCTGACCACGTCTTTCATGATCTTGTGATTGGTGTTCAGCAGGTCGTCGCGGCTCATGCCCGGCTTGCGGGGAATGCCGGCGGTTATGACGACGATGTCGGAGTTGGCCGTATCGGTGTAGTCGTTGGTGCCGCGCACGTGCGAGTCGCGCTTCTCGATAGGCATGGCTTCGAGCAGGTCGAGGCCTTTGCCTTGCGGAACGCCGTCGATGATGTCAATGAGAACGACGTCGGCGAGTTCTTTGGAAGCGATCCAGTGGGCGGTGGTGGCGCCGACGTTTCCGGAGCCTACGATCGAAACTTTTTTACGCATGATTTCCTTTCTGTTTGAGCGTCAGCTTTCAGCACTTAGCAATTGGCAATTGGGTGCAAATCCTTCGCACCCTCGGAGCTTGGGCGTGTCCCACTTCGTTCTCCCAGGGCTTGCGCCCTGGGCTGCATTCTTGCGCCGCTTCGCGGCTTGCCTCTAGCACTGAAGGCCCTGGAACTGACGGTTGATGGCCGAAAGTACTCCATACTAATCTGCGCTCATCGCGAACGCATTCATATTCTGAATGATATAGCTGGCGAACTCGCTGGTCTTCACCTTGGTTGCGCCCTCCATCAGACGCTCGAAGTCGTAAGTGACTTTCTTCTGCTCGATGGTGCGCTCCATGCCGCGCTCGACGAGGTCCGCCGCCTCGTTCCAGCCGAGGAAGCGAAACATCATAACGCCGGAGAGAATCACCGAGCCGGGGTTGATGACGTCTTTATCCGCATACTTGGGCGCGGTGCCGTGGGTGGCTTCAAAAATGGCATAGCCGTCGCCGATGTTGGCGCCGGGAGCGATGCCCAGCCCGCCGACCTGGGCGGCACAGGCATCGGAAATGTAATCGCCATTCAGATTGGACGTAGCCAGCACGGAATACTCCTCGGGGCGAGTGACAATCTGCTGGAAGATGGAATCGGCAATGCGGTCGTTGATCATCACTTTCTTCTTCCAGGCGCCTTTGCCGTGGCTGGAGTAGATGGCATCCAGGACCGACTTCACTTCTTTGGCAACAGACTGACGAAATTCCGGGGGAGCAAATTCGATTCCGGGCTCGATGAGCGCGGCGTTTTCTTCTGCAGTCAGGTTCGGATTCTTGTCTTTGTTGTCGAGAATCCAGCTCTCACGTTCGGTGACTACCTGGTCGCGAAATTCTGCCGTGGCGAGTTCGTATCCCCATTTGCGAAAGGCGCCTTCGGTGAATTTCTGGATGTTGCCCTTGTGCACCAACGTCACGCTCTTGCGCCCGCTGTCGAGCGCGAATTTTATGGCCATGCGGACCAGGCGCTTGGTGCCGGTGATGGAGATGGGCTTGATGCCGATGCCAGAGTCGAGGCGGACTTGCTTTTTGCCGCTCTTCAACATGTCTTTGTTCAGGAATTCGATCAGCCTGGCAGCATCGGCAGTTCCCTGCTCCCACTCGATGCCGGCATAGACATCTTCGGTGTTTTCGCGATAGATCACCACGTCCATGCGCTCCGGATGTTTGACCGGCGAAGGCGTACCGGCGTAATACTTCACCGGGCGAACGCAAGCGTAGAGATCGAGAACCTGGCGGAGGGTTACGTTGAGCGAACGAATGCCGCCGCCGACGGGGGTAGTGAGCGGTCCTTTGATGGCGACGCGCAAGTCGCGGATGGCATTCACAGTCTCGTCGGGAAGCCAGGTATCGAATTTCGCCTTGGCCTTTTCGCCGGCGAACACCTCGTACCACACCACCCGTCGTTTGCCCTGGTAGGCTTTTTCGACAGCCGCGTCGAAGACGCGTGCAGACGCCCGCCAGATGTCGCGGCCGGTTCCATCACCTTCAATGTAGGGGATGAGCGGGTTATTCGGTATCTGGTACTGTCCATTGCTGTAAGTAATTCCAGCACCGTTTGTGGGCACCGGAGAACCGTTATAGGAAGCCGGCATGCTGACTCCTCCATCCTCACTAACAAAACTGGCAATTATAAAGCGTACGGGGGCGTCCTGTCCGTGATCGGATGCCGCTGCCTGTTCTTTTCAAGGGCGCATATTCGCGCTTCTCGCAATGGCCGCGAGAATCGGGTCGCCCTTTTTCATGCTGGACGCGCCGGCACTTCGCAGATACTTCCGATCCTCTCCTTAATATGGGGCCTCGCGGCGCGCTCTTTTACAATTGAACTGTGCTTCGCTGGGCCATCTGGCTGTTTGCCGGGATTGCAGTTCTCTTCGGAGGGACAAGTTCCCTTTTGGCACAGGTCACGAAGAATTCTGCCAAAGTCGCCGGCGCTGGAGGTCCTGCTCCCTCAGCGGTTGCGCAGTCGCAACTCAAAGTGCCGCCGCATGCTTTCTGGGATCGCCACAACATTTTGCTGTTCTCCGGCATTGCAGTCTTTCGGGGAATGGACTACGTTTCCACGCGGAATTTTCAGGCGCGAGGGCGCGAAGAGATTTTGCTTCCTGACGACGTGGTGGATAACTCGGCCGGCTTTGCGGCGCTGGAAGCGGCGGGCACGCTTACTTCAGTGGGGATCTCGTATATCTTTCATCGCACCGGCCACCACAAGCTGGAGCGCTGGGTTTCGTATGGACACATCGGCGTAACCGCGTTCGGGGTAGGGCGCAACTACGCGTTGAAATCGAAGCACCCGAATTAGGAACCGCTCTCCCGCGAGCAATACGAGTCGAAGATCAAGCGCACTTCGGCGCAGGTTCGCTGGATTTGGTCTTCCAGTCCCTGGGGAAACTCGCGGCCAAGAATCTGCGCAACCAGACGTTCGGTAACCTGACGGGCATGTTCGGTAGCGGGCAAGGACTTGCGAGCCCGCCCCACCACTAACCGGACCACGTGTTCGACGGTGCGCAGTAATTCGGCAGCGTGGTCGAGGCGGGCAGCGTCCGATTTCTCCAACTGGGCCCCGGCCGCGCAACGCCAGAGCCGGTCACGCAGGGTGCCATTCTTGTCGGCAATATTGTGGCGAATCAGCAGAAGGGAGGCGAGGAAATCCATGTCGTATACGGCGCCGGGAGAAGTCTTGAAGCTTAGCTCGGGAGCGTCTACGGCATCGAGCTTTGCCCGCATCTCGCGCACGGTTTGGGTGAAAGACGCATCGGCGGCAAATCGTTCAAAGAGCTTCGCAGTCGTCGCCAGTACTTGTCCGGCCAGGCTCGGAGATCCGCACAGCGTTCGCAGCTTGGTATAGCTGAGAGCCTCCCAGGGTTGGGCTTCGTGCTGGCAATACCTGGCAAACTGCCCCGGGGTGACGAGCAGTTCCCCTTCACCACCGCGAGGTCGCAAGCGCGTGTCCACCGGAAACACCATCCCATTGCGCGTGTAGGCGGCCAGCGCCTGCATGAACTGTTCTGCGGCCTTCAGTAGGGTTGGGTCGTGTTCATCATCCGCTATGAAAAGCAGGTCGGCGTCGGAGAGCACATCAAATTCGCTGCTGCCCAGGCGCCCAAGCGCCATAATCGCCAGGCGCTCCGGTGCGCCGGCAATCTCGAAGCCCGCGCGGATGGCGTCTTCGGCGGCGGCCGTAGTCGCCGCCAGTGACGAGTACACGTCGCGCCGCTCGATAATGTCACGCGCGCCGGCGGAAAAAATGCGGTGGCGAAAATGCTGGCGCAGCATGGAGAGCTTGTCTCCGTAGGATTCGTCCGCATGAGCCAGATAGTCGAAAACCGGATCGCGGGCCAGGCGCTGCCCGGAAAGGGAGCCTGCAAAGAGATATCCGCTGGCGGAATGAAAGGGCGCTTCGCCCAGGTCCGTGAGCGTGCCGATTTCTTCCGGATGGCGGACCAGAATATCGGTCAAATAATCACTCGCCTCAAATAATGACAATGCCGTAGCCACCGCGTCAGGCTCCCGAATCACAGTGGCGTAGCGCTCCGAGCTGGCGAACGCAGCCCACAAAAAGCGGAACAGATTGCCGCGGCCCTGAGGACTCAATTCCGCATGCGCGACAATTTCATAAAGTGCAGGCGAGTCGATGGCGAGGCGTTGCAGAATTTCCTGATTGGACTGGTCGGCGGCGGCCGGCTCCAGCATGCCCCGCAATTCGAAAGGGGCATCCAGGGCCTCGAGCTTGGGCTGGCGCGACTGCTGCTGGAAGATGACGCGCTGGTAGATTTCCGCGACCGCGTCCATGCGCTGCTGCACCAGGCTGACAAGGTCGGGAGGCCGATCCTGGCCGGGCAGGTAGCGTTCCATGGCCTTTTCCAGAATGCGCAACCCGGACTCGGTCGCGGGCAGCCGGTGCGTCTGCTGCCCCTGCCGCAATTGCAGACGATGCTCGAGATGGCGAAGAAATTCGTAGGCGCTGGTCAGGTCATGAAATTCCTTGCCGCTGAGGTGGTGCTTGTCATGCAGCTTCTGCAGGGAGAAGAGCGTCCCGCCCGAGCGCAGCCAGGGCTCGGCCCCGCCGTAGACCCGCTGCAGGCACTGCACCAGAAATTCAATGTCCCGGATGCCGCCACGGTCGATCTTGACGTTGATGGTTTCTCCCAGCGGCTCCAACGCCGGCAGTTGATGGCGGCGTGCATGCATTTTCTCGCGTGCCACCAGCGCGGTCTTAATGGCGGCAAAATTCACCTGCTCGGTATAGACGTACGGCTGCACGGCACGGATGAATTGCCGGGCCAATGCCGTTTCCCCCGCGGAACATCGAACTTTTATCAGGGCCTGCCGCTCCCAGTCATGCGCTTCGTTAGCGTAGTACCGCAGCGCGTTGGACAAGCTGATGGCCAGCTCTCCTTCCCCACCCTGCGGACGGAGGCGCAGATCAATCCGATGAATCGGCCCCTCCTGTGTGACTCGGGAAAGGATTTCCGTGACTTCCTGTGCCAGACGGACGAAAAATTCGCGGTTGGAAAGAGGTGAGTCGGGGGGCGTTTCGCCATCCCCGAAGATAAACATGAGATCCACATCGGAGCTGTAATTCAGCTCATCCCCGCCCAGTTTGCCCAGGGAGAGTATGGCGAACGGCGTATCCACATAGCGGCCTTGCGAGTCGGTGTGCTGGGGCGCGTCAAAGCGGCGGAGCACTTGTGTCTGGGCTTCGCGCAAGGCGGCTTCGATCAGAACGTCCGCCAGAGCGGAGATCTCGGCCGTGGTTTCCGCCAGGGGCGCGATTTTCAGCACGTCGCGCAGCATGATGCGAATGTATTCCCGGCGTTTGAAGCGGGCCAGTAACAGCGACACATCGCGCTCAAACGAGCGCGAGCGGTAGCGGGCCAGAGCTTCATAGAACTCCTCGCGGGAAAAACTCTGGTCAAGATTCCTTTCTCGCAGCAGCGAAGTGAGCAGATCCGGATTTTGGATCAGGGTCTCGCCCAGATAACGGCTGTGGCCGAACACCACCACGGCATAGTGCGCCAGAGAGTGATGCTGCTCGATCAGGCGCAATGTCTCGGGATGGCTGTCGAGCAGGCGCTCGAAGAGGATGATGGAGGAGTCGGGGTCGGGGGATTCCGCCAGCAGCGCGGGAAGCGAGAAAGTCAGCGAGGGCGAGAGCCGTTGGATGATCTTCCTCAGGACGGGGATCGAACTGGCAGGAGATTCAAAGGAAATCGCGCGTGAGGACACCGCTGGGTGCGTTTCGGACGACTTCACTTCATCCGAAGATTGATTAGTGACCGGGCTATTCGTATGCGGCGGCGTGGCAGGCCCGCCTGGCGGTCTGTTGGTGGACAAGGCACTGAACTCGAAACCTCAGGATAGCACGGGGAAACCCAAGGGTCTGCCGCGATTCGATTGACCACCGAGGACACAAAGGTCACAGAGCAACCATCTACTCGCCAGGAGTCTCCCGAATCGCAACTACCATCTTCGGGTGCCGAAGGTCTTGCGCACTCCGATCGTGTTGTATCGCCCCCATGGCCCGTTCGGCCCGAGGTCGGCCGCACCGAGATCGCGGTCGCGCGCGCCCAGGCGATCGAACAGGAAGTGCTGGGTCACGCGTAGCTCAAATCCCTTACCCATGTAGATGGCTGCGCCCCAGGAATGCTCGATTCCGATGGCGTCAAAGGACCAGGTGTAGAGCGTCTGGGGAATATTCTTGCCGAATAGAAAATTGGGTGCGCCAAACAGCATAAAGCGGCGAAACACGCCCCGGCCAAAAGGCCGCACTTCCAGCATCCCGGAAAGCATGTAGCGGGCGAATTCGCTGCAGGGAGCGTTCACTCCGCCATATTGGCCGGCGTTGGCGGTGCAAAGGTTGGGATCAATCTCATTGTGCGGCGGCGCCAGATCAAACTGCGCCCATCCGTAGAACGTGTCGCGGGGAAAGAACATGCGCTCGGAAGAGATATTTTGCGAGTTTTGCGCGCCCGCTGCGCTCGTCAACGCGAAATAGAAAAAAATCCATAGCCAACGCTTCATGAAGCCTCCGGGGAATTGTCGTAGCGCCGGTAGGTTGTAAACAACAGCAGCCGCCACCACTTGCGGCCAGGCTGTTGCCGGCGCCCGATTGAAAACGCCACATTGTACTCTGGCCTCCTGCAAAGCGTGGCTTCGAGGATGGGAAAGGCTATACTTTCCCGGTTCATAAATAGCGCCAAGTCATCACCCCACATTAAGGAGAACTTTATGTCCGCCGAAAACCGACTGCGGGAATTGGGACTCACGCTTCCGGAGTTGTCCAATCCGGTCGCGAACTACGTTCACGCCGTGCGCACCGGCAACCTGCTGTTCTTAGCCGGCAAGGGGCCGATGGGGGTTGCAGGCAAGGTGGGCAAAGAGTTTACCGAGCAGCAAGGCTACGAATATGCCCGCCAGGTAGGTCTGCTTTTGCTGGCTGTCATGCGACAGGAAACTGGAAGCCTGGATCGCGTCAGTAGGATCGTCAAGATCGTCGGCTTCGTGAACGCCACCCCCGAGTTCCAGCATCATCCCCAGGTAATCAACGGCTGCTCGGATTTGTTGGTTAACGTGTTTGGGGAACGCGGGCGCCATGCCCGGACTGCGCTCGGAGCTGGGTCACTTCCCTTCCAGATTCCGGTGGAGATTGAAGCAATTGTGGAGGTTGGGGAATAAATGCAATACCCGCCGCCTCGGCGTGGCGCCGGCAATGCCCTATTTCGGCGAATGTAAAGGTCGTGCGAGTCGAGAAAACAAGATAGTGTGGCTTAGTTCTGCATCTCAGAACCAAATTGTGAATATCACAACTTTTAGATGGCGCCGACTCTGCCAGTCGTGGTATCCTTCGCCATCCGGATTCAACTGCCAAGCCCGCCCGGGCTGATATGGAGCGTGCATGAAAAACTTCTGTGCCGTAGACTTGCGTAAATTTCTTTTTCTCGGGTTGCTCATTATGGTGACATCGGCATTCTCGGCTTCCAGCATTTACGATTTCACGTTGTCCTCTATCAATGGCGAGCCCATGCCGCTGGCTAACTTCAAGGGGAAAGTTGTGCTGCTCGTCAACGTGGCCAGCCGCTGCGGCTACACTCCTCAATACGCTGGGCTGGAATCGTTGTACGAGAAGTATAAGGACCAGGGTTTCGTCATCCTGGGATTTCCCGCCAATAACTTCGGCGCGCAGGAACCGGGAACCAACCCGGAGATCAAGAAATTCTGCTCCAGCAAGTACAACGTGACCTTCCCCATGTATGGCAAGGTTTCGGTGAAGGGCCCTGACCAGACGCCTCTCTACACCTACTTAACCCAGCAAGCTGATCCTACGCACACCGGCGATATCAAATGGAACTTCACCAAGTTCCTGGTGGACCGGGACGGTCATGTGGTGAAGCGCTTTGAACCGGCGATTACTCCCGACTCTGCGGAGATCACCTCCGCGGTAGAGGCGCTTCTCAAAAAGTAGGCCGGGACCAGCGTGGCGAGCCTCGCCGCCTCGATTTTTGGCCCGCTCGGGCGCGTTTCAGACTGGCCCACCTCGTCCGTGGTCATGCACACGGAAAGTGGGCGGAGTTCGTTCCAATCCGAAAAACCCTGTGAATTTTTCCCCATGCCGCTGTAGACTGGGCCGGGCCACTGAGTCCGGTTTAAGCTAACGTATCCGCCATCCGGTCACAGCCCACATTCAAAAACTCGAGAGAGCACTCATGTCCAAGCTGAACCGTCGGGAATTCATTCGCACCAGCGGCGCCGCAGTGACCGCAGGCGCGCTGGTTACAGGAGGCAAAACATTCGTACTGGCGGCGGAACAAGAAGCCCCCGCTGCCCACTCCGCCAACGACCATATTCAGATCGCGCTCATCGGCGCAGGCGGCCAGGGCCAGGGCGACACTTTTCATGCGACCCACGTGCCCGGTGTCAAACTCATGGCCGTTGCCGACTGCTCCGATAGCCGGCGGGCACATTGCCAGGAGCGTTTCGGCGCCGATGTCCAGACCACGCGCAACTACCACGAAATTCTGGCCCGGCCCGATATTGACGCCGTCATCATCGCCACCCCTGACTTCTGGCACAAGACCGCGGCCGTCGACGCCATGAACGCCGGCAAAGATGTCTATCTCGAAAAGCCGATGATTCATCTTTACAGCGACGGACCGGAGATCATCGAAACCGCGCGCAAGACCAAGCGCATTCTGCAAGTCGGCAGCCAGCGCGTCAGTTCCATCATCCACAAGAAGGGCCAGGAGCTTTACAAAGCCGGCGCTCTCGGGCAGTTGGTCGCGGTCGAATCCTGGTGGGACCGCACTCCATACGATCCAGGCGGCGCCTTCAACGTCACCATTCCCGATGACCTTACCCCCGAAACCGTGGACTGGGACCGCTGGTTGGGTTCCACGGCCAAAGTCCCGTTCAACATGCACTATTTTTTGCAGTGGCGCAAATGGAAGGAATACGGCAGCGGTGTGGCCGGCGATCTTTTCGTCCACCTGTTCAGCGGTCTGCACTTCGTCAGCGGCTCGATCGGCCCCACCCGCGCCGTCGCCATGGGAGGCATCCGCTACTGGAAGGATGGGCGCGACGAGCCTGACGTGTTGCTCGGTCTGTTCGACTATCCTGAAGGCTTTAATCTCCATCTGCGCGTGAACTTCGTGCAAGGCGCGCCGGAGAATGCCGGCCTCGTTCTCGTTGGTTCCGAGGGAGTGATGAAGATTACCGGCGACAGCATCAGCCTCGCCAAGGCGCCCAAGCCCGCCTACCCGCCAACCTATGGGCTTGAGAGTTTCTCGAAGGCGACGCAGCAGCAATATATGGCCGAATATCGCAAGAAGTATCCCGACATCTATCCGCCGAGCGAAACTACGCTGGCGGACGAAACCTACACCGCTCCCGAAGGCTACAGCGACAGCTACGATCACATGAAGGCGTTTTTCTCCGCGGTGCGCACCCGGCAACCGGTGGTGGAAGATCCGGTGTTCGGCTTCCGCGCCGCCGGTGCGGCGCTTCTGTCGAACGTCAGCTATCAGGAAGGCCGGGTGGTGAAGTGGGATCCGCAGCAGATGAAAATCGTGTGACGGGGCGCCGGTTCTCCGGCGCTCCAAAACTTTAAAAGCTCCACTCCAGCTTCAGTACGTTGGGGTTTTGCGCCAACCGCTCGACGAATCGTGGGGTACGAATGTCTTTCTCTTTCGTACTCCACTGGATCTGGAATCGCAATTCCCGCAGCGCCGCATGCTCGCCATACGTTCCCGCCGAGGAGAGAATTTTGCATTGCTCCGCAGCCAACGCCGCCCGAATTTCCTCTTCCGGAACATCGCTGGTAAGAGCGGTAACGGCGAGCATGCCCTGGCGTTCGCGCGGGATACGCCTTTCCACCCAGTGCAGAACCCATAGAGTGAATACCGCCAGGAGGGTCCCTGCAATCCCGAGCCCCAGCTGGCCCCCGCCAAAGCACAAGCCAATTACTGTCACGAACCAAAGGGTTGCGGCGGTGGTGACGCCCACTACCAGCTCACCTTTGCGAAGAATTGCCCCTCCACCAATAAAGCCCATGCCGGTCAGAATGCCCAGCGGCAGTCGCATTAAATCCAGAACCACGAACGAAGTGGGGGGCTTGCCTGCCGCTCCCAACAACAAATTCGCCTGCAACATGGCGACGCAGGCTGCCAAAGCAACCAAAATCGTGGTGCGCATTCCCGGGCCTGCCGCGTTCGCTGCGGTTTGCGCCAATCAAGGCCCCTACTACGAACGCCAGCGCCAAACGCAGCGCGATCTGGTGCCATCCCAGGTTAAGCGGCATGTCTCACCGCAATTCTCCGTTCCACCAGCGCTTTGGATGATTTTGCAGTCACCCGAGTTTGTCGATCAGCCGCGATGACAGCCAATAAGATATTGGGGAACCATGGTAGAGCCTATAGGATCGCCACTGGCATGCATAGGATCGGGATGAGGCGCACTCGTCTCAATCGGCATCGGAAACGGGTGTCCTGTCGAAATGTGCATACAACACGCGGCATCATCCCGACGCTTCTGAACATCTATTGAATGTGTCGCCACAAAACGGGTTAGCCCCTAAGATCCAAGACTATGGCGTGATTGGCGACTGCCGGAGCACAGCCTTGGTTTCGAAGTATGGATCGATTGACTGGCTATGCTGGCCGCGCTTCGATGACCCCTCCATCTTTGCCGCCCTTCTCGATCCGGCAAAGGGCGGGTGTTGGTCCATTTCCCCGGCCCAGCGCGGCAACACGCGGCAAAGCTACGTGGGGAATTCGAATGTGCTGGAAACGCAGTTCGCCTGTGATGGCGGCCAGGCAACACTCACCGATTTCATGCCCGTATCGTCGGACGAATTCAAACAGCGGAACATTCTGCCGGACCATGAAATCATTCGGAAAGTGCAATGCACAGCGGGCACTCTAGATCTTGAAATCAAGTTCCAACCTCGCGCTAATTACGGCAAACAGCCGGTGCGCATTCGGAAGTTTGGCGAACTGGGCCTGCAGATGGTCGTGGGCAGAGGGGCCTACTGGCTGCGCAGCAGTATTCCATTGGAAGTAGCTACCGAAGATATCCGCGCCTCAGTATCCCTAAAACAGGGAGAAACGCTTGAATTTTCGCTTACCTACACGGAAGAGTCGCCCGCTATATTGCCTGCCTTGGGAGCGAGAATCCAGTCCGCAAGCGAGCGCTCGATTGCGTGGTGGACGCAGTGGGCCGACCGCTGCAAATATCGGGGCCGCTACCGCGAGGCCGTGATTCGAAGCGCACTGGCGCTGAAGATGTTGTCGTATGCTCCTTCCGGCGCAGTCGCGGCCGCAGCGACCAGCTCCCTTCCCGAAATCGTCGGAGGCTCACTGAACTGGGATTATCGCTACTGCTGGCTGCGCGATTCGTCGCTGACCATCCGCGCCTTGTTAGGTTTGGGCTATTTTGACGAGGCGGACAGCTTTCTCACCTGGCTCCTGCACAGTACCCGGCTGACTCAGCCGGAGCTCTGCGTTCTCTACACGGTGTTCGGCCAATCTACTCCTCGAGAACGGGAATTGCCCGAACTCAGTGGGTATCGGGGCTCACGGCCGGTGCGCATCGGCAACGGCGCGCGCAACCAG